>Ga0247839_1002157_pt1 | contig 30346 bp, 21 predicted proteins | sample LaCruzMarch2015__6_FD_192405 | JGI IMG/M metagenome (GOLD analysis project Ga0247839, IMG submission 192405) | Freshwater microbial communities from meromictic Lake La Cruz, Castile-La Mancha, Spain - LaCruzMarch2015_16m | ecosystem: Environmental > Aquatic > Freshwater > Lake | place: Spain... | reverse complement strand
GGTCCAACGCAAGAGGAACTAGACGAGGCTAGCAAGGAAGGACATCCGGTAGATGGAGACTCCATGCACCATCAGGGGCAGCAAACGTGGCTGATCGCCCAACGCGGAATTGATATTTTGTCGAACGATCAAGGCCAGCTACGGCGGGAGGATAAAGCGTGAATCTCGAAAGTTGCGCCGTCCCGCCGTTAGCTGCGCCGCCTTGTTCGCTGTTTTCCGTCCTCGATTTGTTCTCTGGCATCGGAGGCTTCGCGCTGGCAACAGAATGGGCAGGAGGCCGCACAATGGCTTTTGCGGAAGTGGCGGACTTCCCATCCCAAGTCCTCGCGGCCAGGTGGCCGGAAATCCCGAATCTCGGAAGTGTAACCAAACTATGCAGGAGAATCTATGACTGTGAACCAAACCCAAACGACGATGAATCTGTCTGGTGTCCCCGATGCGATGCCGACTTCGGAGAATGTGACTGCATCGGAACCGACCAATTCACGGACACGCATGGATGGCCTGATGTCATTGCGGGAGGCGTGCCGTGCCAGCCTGCAAGCCTTGTCGGGAAACGGCGTGGTAGTGAGGACGAGCGTTGGCTGTGGCCCGACACCCTCCGAATCATCGGAGAGCTACAACCCCGATACGCGATCCTGGAAAACCCAAGAGCAATCCTCACTCTGGAAGGTGGCGCAGCCTTCCGGGGAATCCTTGGGAGCTTTGCCGACCTCGGGTATGATGTGCAATGGGACGTTGTATCCGCTTCAGCCCTTGGTGCAGGCCATAGACGCGAAAGACTCTGGATACTGGCTACCCACGCCGATAGCCCGAGACTGGAAGGATACGCCGGGAATGGCGAAGCAGGCCGGGGAACGGAAGCGGGAAGACACGCTGCCCCGGAAAATCTACGCTCGCGAGCAATCACCGGCCCGCTCTGGTATCGTCAATCCGGCATTCAGCCTGTGGTTAATGGGCTACCCGGTGGGGTGACTCGAAACCAACTGACCGCCGTGGGCAACTCTCTTGTGCCGCAAGTGGCATTGGTATGGCTCCAGGGTATCGCGGCCATGTATTCTGCGAACACCAGCGTCAGCGGCCCTCACCCGTCTGGCAACTCCACTTCAACCAAAAGCGTCCACGGGTGAGGGTTCGCTGGACGCACTGTTAGGCATTTACTTCAAACTACAAACAACAATGAAAATACAAAACATCACATCCGAATCAGGAAACGACTTCTCAGCAATCATGGAGTGCGAGCACTGCGGGGCGACCCACAAGCTCACCACGGGCTACCGCGACAACTACTATCACACGCGAGTCATCCCGGCGATGACCTGCAAATCGTGCGGCAAAAACCGCGACGGCATCGTGCCGGAAACCGCAAATGACAATGGGACGCTTTCTGTTGCCTAACGTCCAAGATCACCAATCCCAGCCCAAATGAAACCTACTACTCAAACCGATACGGTGGCGGGCGATGAACTCAATCACAGTCCCGAAGGGCTGGGATTAGGTGCGCCGCCTTGTTCGGCTGCTTTCATCCGCATGTATGGAGATCGTCCAGCGGCACACAGACTGCCGGGAGCAGAACGCTCATGCGGAAACTGCAAGAATCTGCGGCCCGACTACTCGCATCCGATGACGGATGGAAAATCAATCCTGATGCAGCGCGGATGGATATGCGCGTGTCCCGAGCTTGGCTGCTTTTCTGGCTGGTCAACTGATGGGGTCTGCGAATGCCACGAGACCATGTGGCTTCCTCTGCCGAACGATCAAGGCCACCTATGACGACCGGAACCGCCACTTCGCCGCAAATGGAGTCACCTAGCCACACCCCAGCTCAAGCTCGGGACGGGTCGGCATTAGGTGCGCCGCCTTGTTCGGAATTTCTGGAGTGGTCCGCAAAAGCCGGATACGCGACATGCACCAGTGACATCCAACTAGCTCTCTGGGAGGCATGGCAGGCTGGGAGAAAGACTGCCCGTGATCTCATCGCCATGTGGGAACTGACGCTCCGCAACCGGAACGGCATCACATGGAACGAAATGGATGCGGGTGACACGATGCGATTGCGGAGATCCGTCGATGAACTCCGCGCCGTTATTATTCCGAACATTGGAATAGACAAAACCGATACCACCGAAAAGCGCGCAAATCCATGAGACTAAGCAGGCAGCAGAAGAGAAATGAAGCACGTTTGAAATGGTCCCGCAATGCCAATGCAGCCAAGGCGCGCTGGCTTCGTTTGCAGAACACCGAGGTCACTTGCTCCAGCCCGGAGAGCGCGCGGGGCATCAAGGAGAATGTTGGCCGTTTTTACCCCCGCAAAAAAGATTGAAATAATTTAGCTGGAAAAATCAGAAAGGCAAAACAATGAAACCAATCAGTGAATGCCCAGCAGAACTGGCAGAGTGTCCCGAGTGCATAGGAGGACTTGTGTCGCTTGTGGAGTTCGGGCACGGTCAGTCAAGGGAAGTCCACTCATTCTGCGGTGGGATCAACGACGATAAAGACGAGGGATGCGGGTGGGAGGAGATATATTCTGCGAACATTGGAACGGCAAACTTGTCGCAGCAGACGGCACCCGGCCCAGCTTCAAAGAGGTCCAGGACGGGAAATATAATATCCTCGGCAGACGGGAACACATCCAACTCCGCGATGACGCTCTCCTCGCGAGGAACTGGGCATCATGATCCCGTATCCCGCTTGACAGCGATTCGCAGTCAGCATTCAATAAATGAATCCAATGAACAAAATGAAAATCACTCTCACGGTAAAATCACCGTGATACTATCACGGCCATGAGAGTAGGCGAATTCACTATCACTCTCACGGCATACTACGTATATGCCGGTGAGAGTGGGCTAAAGCCAGTGAAAATTCGCCCCTCTACTCTCATCCGCGAATGAGAGTAACCACAGCAACTATATGAAAAACCTCAGAAATATTATGCCATCAGTCGATCCAGCCCCGGACCAAACAGGGGGACCGAAGAAAGGCCCGGCCCGGACCACTTCCTCGCGCGCAAAGGAGGATGAGACTCAATCGCAACAGGAGCCAAAGGAGAATGAGACTCAATCGCAACAAATCAATATCGCAAAAGCTGCGAACTTGAGGCCGAGTCATAACGCGGTCCGGGCGGTGGTCAGGATCGCCTCTCGCCTTGCCGATCTTTGCACCGGGGAAGACCTCGAAGCGGATGCGCGGGTGATCCGGGAGGCGACAAGCGCCACTCACCGAATTTTCAACACAGCAACGAAGCAAATGGATATTGTTCCCGACCACAAGACGAGGTTGGCAGCCACGACCCTCCGCCGGGCCTACGCGGAGGGAAAGCCGGTCAATCGTGAGATTGTCCTGACCAGCACGTTTGTCAGCGCCGAGGAGATAATTGCGAAGCTTCGACAAAGCCCGGAGGCTCGCCGGGTTATTCCTCACTTGATGGGGGGGCCGAAAACCATCGAGGGGGAGTTTAACACAATGCCGGATAATGTTAAGTCTAAATAGCCGCCGCCATGGTGCGGGCTCTGTGAATTCGTTAGGAAGCATTAACGGCATTGCTGAAATAGTTAAGAAAACCGTTTTACCGGGCAGGGGCTCGAAAGTATAAGCTGGACGTGAAAGCAAACCAGAAAAACCAAACGGGCACGGGGAAATCCGCCGGGCACACATCGGTGCCGTGGGGGCTGCAAACGCTGACAAGAAAAAATCGCGGGTGGGATGATTGGCCCGTGTTTTGCATCCGATCAGGTGGTAGCGCGATTGGCGGAATGTGCCTCGCTACGGTCGGAGACGTTGATCGTGGGACGGCAAAGAAAAACGAGGCAAACGCCATGCTGATCGCCGCCGCTCCGGACATCCTGTCCGCGTTGGAATCCCTCACAGAATGGGGGCGGACCTACACCAGCCCGAACGACCCGAACAGCCCGAACGGCCTGCTTGTTGTAGCGGTCGAGGCAATCGCGAAGGCAAAAGGGGGTGCAGCATGAGCGCCACCATCAAACCCGACCACTGGACCATGGCTCCGACCTTCCGGGCAATCTTCCACGCAGAGGAGGCAGCATGATCCGCAAAACTCAAACCGCCCGCGAGGCGTTGCAGGCTTACAAATTCGCTCTCGCTCAAGAAGATAGATACCTTGGAAGCGTGTTCGTGACCCCCGCCGGACAACGCGAAAAGGAAGCAAAAACACAGGACGCATACATGGCGTGCAAAGCACTCGGCATGGGGCCAAAGGAGGGCCTGTAACCGTGAAAATCATCCACAAAATCAAAGCGTCCCTGCTCCGCCGCCGGTTGATCCTGCAACGGGCGGAAAACATCCGCTCACTCCGGGCAGGCCGTGCAGCCGCGCGGGCGATCCGCCGGGCGCTTGCGCGTAATTTGCGGTTGTCTGTCAGCGAAACGCGGCCCGCCAGCAAATTCTTTGCCACCCTCCCGCCGTTTTCCCGCAAAAGCAAGGGGGAGACCGCCGCCTGGCAATTAAACGGGCAAATTTCGGCCATTCTGGCGAAAATCCCACAACTCGAAAGGACAGCGACGACATGATAGCGATAAACAACCAGCAACGCCGGGCAGCGTTTGCCCTCCTCACGAAGGCAATGCGGGCGCTTGCAGAGCTTGCCGAGGCAAGAAACCTCGACCACGAGGCGAGAAACGCAGTCAACCGGGCGAGGGATGAAGTGTCCCTTGCCGAAACCTTAATCAGCAACCAACCGACACAATGAAAAATCTACGGGAAATCATGCCCCCGGCGGACATCCGGACGAAGGCGATTGATTCGATTCTGACAAAGGACGAGTTCAACGCGATGATGGACGCAGGGAAGAACGCGAAGGACAAGGCGATCTTGTGCTTGGGGATCATCGGGCTACGAGCCGGGGAGATTGCGGCAGCCGACAAGGCATGGGTGGACTTCTCCGCCCGGACAATCAAGATCCCGGCGACGGTCGCGAAGCGGAAGAAGGCGCGGGTTGTGCCGTTCGGGAAGATGAGCAGGATCCCGGCGATCTTGCAGGGATTCTTTGACCTTGAGGCCGGGATCAAGCTGTCACGGGTGCAGGTATGGAACCGGGTGAAGGGGATGGCAAGCCGGGCGGGGATCACGCATCCGGTGACACCACACGGACTCCGGGCGACCGGGGCGACGTGGTTTGCCATGGCAGGCTATTCAATAACCGGGCTTATGGATCACTTTGGCTGGAACGAATTGCGGACGGCACAGCACTACATCCGGGCGAGCGGGGCAAGTGCGATGGCGGACATGGAAGCAAGGGGGGCAAATGTTTTATGAATGAGGCAAACGGAATAAATGAACAGTCGCGCAGGAGGGGAAGGCCGGCGCGGATATGGACCCCGGAGGAACGGGAGACAATCGAAACGTGGGAAGGCAGCACGCACGGGCTCGCGAAGGCTTTGGGGTGCTCGGTTGGCAAGGCGCATGCGACGTTGAAGGCATGCGAGGAGGTAGTGCCATGAGGGCGATCATGCGGAATTGGACGAAGCTTGACAGCGAAACGCCGACAAGGTAAGGCGGGGGGATGCTTAACGTCCGAGCCAAGAAGAACATTGAGATTCCAGACGGAGGGGTTTCCCTCTTTATTTTCGAGCAGGACCGGGAGAGCGGGGATGTCCGCCCGGTGAGGTTCCACCTTGAGGAGTCGCAGTCCGGGGGGCTTGTGTTGACGGCGCAGAAGGTATTGACCGACGACGAGGCCGGGCGGTTGATGGATGACTTGTGGGAGGCGGGGATCCGACCGACTGAGAGCGGGGCGGCCTGCTCCGGGGTTGTGGCGGCGAAGGACGCGCACCTTTGCAATCTGATGGAGATTATCCGATGTCTGTTGCCGACGAAATAGAGGCGATCCGGGTTAATCCGGGGTTGTGGTTCGAGTCCTTTTCGATGGTCCGGGACACGAGCGGGCGGAACGTGCTGCCGAAGATGAATGTTTTGCAGCGGCGGATCAACGCGCTTTACGTTTCGCGTCTTTTGTCACAGAGGCCCTTGCGGGCGATAGGCTTGAAGCCGAGGAAGCGGGGTTTTTCGACTATGGTGGCAGCGTTGCAGTATTCGCAGATGATGAATTTTGCGCATCAGGGGGCGATCATCGGGGACAAGCTGGAAACGAGCGATGTGGTTTATCGGATGATCGAGAACTTTGCAGCGCACGACGGGTTTGCTGGGTCATGGGGGTCGAAGGCAGACGCGATCAACGACCGGATGCGATGGGCGCATGGGTCGCTTTTATTGCAGGCGACGGCGCGGGGGAAGGCGACGTGTCGCGGGATGACTCCGCAATTCATTCATGGCACGGAGGCTGCCCACTGGGAGCATTCCGAGGAAGCGATGGATGCGGCGATGAACGCGATTCCTGATTCCGGGTTCAACGTGGTTTTTTTGGAATCGACGCCGTTTGGAGCCGGTGATCCGTTTGCGAAGACATGGGACGGCGGGCGCTGGCCTACGGAGGATGAGTGCCCGGAGGGGCATCTTTACTGGAAGAAATGGGAGCCGGTATGTCCGGACCAGCCGAGTGACGCGACCGGGTTGGCGGAATCATATTTTGTGCGGGTATTTGCGGCATGGTATGAGTTCGAGGAGAGTATTACCCGGCTGACGGCGGAGCAGAAGCAGGAGGTTGAGGCGACGCTTGACGCGGAATCGTGGTATATTGGCGAGCGGAAGTTGATGGACTTGTATTTGACCGATGGGCCGCAGGGGAAGAGGTTAGGCGACGAGGTTGTTGGTGGGGATGTTTGGGAGCAGCTTGCGTGGCGGAGGCTGACAATCAGGACGAAGTGCCGGGGAAGCGTGAGGATTGCAGACGAGGAGCACCCGGCGGATCCGCGATCATGTTTTTTATCGAGCGGGCGGCAAGTATTTGACGACGATGCGCTGACGCACATTCAGTTGTTGTGCCGGGAGGTTCCGACTCATGGGGACGTGAACGACGGTGGGGAAGTGGCGATTTGGAGCCCGACCGGCGCGGACGGGGCGAGCGTGGTCCGGTGGGAGGCTCCCCGGCTGGGGTGCCGCTACATTCAATCGGTTGACTTGGCGGAGGGGGAAGACCAGACGAAAGGCGACGATCCCGACGCGCATTCCGCGTTGATTTGGCGGGATGAATACATTGATGACCGTGGGGTATTGCTTCCGATTAAGTTAGTTGCGCGGATCCGTCCTCCGAACCGGATGCCGATGATTCCGTTTGCGCGATTGTCGCGGGCGCTGTCACGATATTACGGGAATTGCGTGATTATCCCGGAAATGAACAACAGCGGGATGTCGTTCATCACAGCATTGAAGATGTTGGAGGGCGGATGTCCGCCGATATGGCAGCGGAAAGAGAGGGATCCGCATTCCGGGATTGAGCGGTCATGGGATGGATGGCGGACGACGGACCGGGCGGAGTATGGCGGGGTTCGTTCGACAATCATTTGGCACTTCCACGAGTTGATCCGGAACAAGCGGGTTGAGATTTGCTGTCCGCACTACCATTCCGAACTGATTGATTTTGTGGACAAGCGGGGGCGGATGGAAGCCGGGAGCGGGCACGATGACGACGTGATTTCCGGGTGCATCGGGATTTACAACATCGGGAGCGGGACGACGCACGCGTTGCCGCAGCGCGAGCGGGTGATTCCGCGCGACGTGGCGATTGCGATGGGGCTGGACAAGGACGAGGTTGGAATGGCGATGAAGTGGTAAAAGCTTGACAGCGAAACGCCGCCGAGAGTATTGCTTCGCAACCGCTTTTTTGTGAAATGACTCCCGCCGAAATCAAAGCCAAGCAAGACGCAGACAACGCAGCTACCGCCGCGCGGGTTGCTGCCGAGCAGGAGAAGCCCAAGACGAGAGGGGCAGCATACGATGAGGAAGCGAAAGCGAAAGCCAAATCGACGGCAGCGCCCAAGCCTGTTGTTCCGGGGAAGCAGATGCATCACGGGAGAATAAAGGGCTCGACGGCGAGCGCAGCCGATCAGGCGAAAGCGGCCGGGTTTGTTGCTCCCTCGCGGCTGCCGACGAAAGAGAATCCGTTGCAGACTCCGGGGCTCGCCGGGTTGAAGCCTCTGAGCGAATCAAGCGTTGACCGGAATGGGAATGCGGTTGCCACAAAGGGAAATCCGAATGCGGCGATTGCTGCAAGGGCTCAAATGAGCCGGGCGAGCGGAGGAGACGGGGCAACGATTGGTGTTGTGACCGACGACGGTTGGCGGGACAAGGCGCGGAACATTGCAGACATCGGAAAAGCGAAAGCGATGGCGGACCCGCAGGCGCGGGCGGACTCGCTTGCCGGGCAGCCGGGCGTGAAGTCTATTGCGCTTCGCGATCCGAAATCTGGAAAACTTTTTGTTGGTGGCGCTGGTGCGGAGAAGTCCGCGACCCCGGCGAGCATGGCGGCGAGCATGGCGCAAGCGTCCCCGGTTGCTCCGCAATTCAAGCACCCAACGCCGGGCGGGCAAGTTGCCCCGGCATCCTCGACTCCTGCGGTTGGTGCGGTTGGTGCGGTTGGCGGAATCAAGCCTATTGTGGCAGGGGTTATTTCTCCAAAACCGGCCCCGGTTGTTGCTGGTGTGCCAGTGAACCCCACGGATCCGCGCAGCCAGCTTGACCAGAACGAAGCGGCGGCGAGCATGGAGAGGATTGCGGAGGCAGGAATTGCGAGCGCAAATCCGGCGAAAGCAGCATCGGACGCGATGGCGGGATCAAATGCCGGGACTGTGAATGCGGCGAATGCGGCGAATGCGGCGAATGCGGCGAACCAGACCCCGTTTTCAAACAACGCACTCTTTCAGCCGGTGACGCTTCCAAAGTCACCCGGAGCAATCGCAGGAGTGACCCCAAGAATGGCGGGGATGGGACCGGCGAATGCGCGGATACCAGCCGGGCCTAACATGAGCCTTGTGCAAGGAAGCGTCCGAGCGGGTCAAAAACCGCCCCGGCAAGTGGCTTCAACACTTCCGAGCGGAAGACCAGTTTCAGAACCGATTCGGGTTGCAGCGGGAACGCCAGCAACATTGCCAGCAGGTCCAGTAAACCCGACACCCCAGCCGCGCCAAGTCATTCAGACGGCGCAACCACCAACGACGAACAAACTTCTAGCCGCAAAATAGCTCCATGGGAAACGACATCGAAGACGACGGGCAGACCGCCGCACCAGAACCGACCGAAATCCCCGGAGCAAGACCGGATGACTTTGTTGACGTTGCTGCCCCCCCCGACGATTATATTGATGCCCCGGAGGATCCGGTCGCCGCCCGCCCGCCCGCCGAGCCGACACTTTCCCAGCGATCCGGGCAACGTGCCTACGACGCGAACGTGGCGAAGATTGAGAAACACGCGGCAGACCTTGATTATTTCGATGCCCGTCAGGCGGCGATTGCAGCTCGGAAGGCACAGCAGGCGCAGAAGAAGGAACACAACGCGGCGGCACGGGCGGACAGCGCAGCCACCGGGCGGCAATACAATTACGATGGCGAGGGAGTTGCGGTGCCCCGGATTGATCCGTTGACGAAGCAGCAGGCAGTCGTAACCAGAACGAGCCCGGTCCGCTACGACGACAAGGGGCGACCATTTCAGACAATTTTGAATGAGGGAGGGATTCCCGGCAAAAACAAGATCGTGAACCCGGATGCAAAGGCGGACATCGGGGAGAACCCGGACGACCTCAACGACCCGAACATTTACCGGAAGAACAAGGCAACCGGCTGGGAGGCGATTGACCCGGAGACGGGGATTCACGATCCGGACAATGCGGTTGCGGTCGCGAGCGCCAAGGCGCTTCATCGGCGGGAACTCGCGAAGGCGGAGAGCGCCCGCACCGACGTGAACATTGCCCTTGGCGATCCGAAGCGCCCGAACTCCATGGCCCCGGCTGCCCGGTTGACTATCGAAGCCGAGCGCGACAGCTTTGCAGCGCCTGAGCCGCAGCCCGCGCCAAAAAACTCTTTCTTTGGTGGGATCAACGCGGAGGCGACAGCGGCGGACCAAGCGGCATGGAACGCACGCGAGGAAGTCCGGAAGTCCGAACACGCGACCCGTGAGGCGATCCTTGCCCGCGACGACGAGCGCAGCGCCCTCGAACAAAAACGCTACGAACTCGACTTGCAGCACAAGGGATTGAAGGACGAGGGGCCTGCGGGATTCTTGCAGCGCAAGCGGTCGGAGAAGGCCGCCGAACTTGGCGCATTGCCGCCGGAGCAGGCTGGGCCTGCGATTGAATCAAAGGTTTCCGACATCCAGACCACCGATGCGCAGTTGCAGTCCGAGCAGGCACTATTGCAGCGCCGGGCGGACGAACACACGCAGAAGCGGGCGGCGGGCGGGACAGCGGACCAAATGGCCCAGTGGGATGCCGAGGCCGCAGGGATCCAAGCGGACGGGGAAGCCCTCAACTCAAAATTCCAACAGCGCAACGCGCAGGTTGCCACGGTCCAATCCGGCATCGAGGCGCAGGCATCGAGGCGCAAGGAGGAGATTAAGGCGGGCCGCGCAAAGATGCGCGAAAATCCGGCGACCGCCCCATTTGCCGACCAGTTTGATTCACTCGACACCGAGGCGGAGACGCGGGCGGCAGCGGTGCAGGCGCTCCCGGAGGGTCCCGGCAAGGCAGCCGCCGCAAAGGCGCTTCAAGAGGAGTTGAAGGCGAAGAGTCAGGGGATCGAAAGCGAATACGGGATTGCTGCGAATGACGGTTTTCCGAAAAGCCTTGATGAGGCAAGGTGGGACGATGCCGACAAGAAGGCATGGCACGCCCTCCCCACGGAGAAGCGAATCCAGTGGCAGGAAGAGAAAAGATCCCGGTCCGCTTACGATGAAATCAAGGATCAACACGACTACTATTCCAAGCAGACCTTTGAGGAGTGGAAATCAGGAAATAGCGACTGGAATTCCGAGAACCGGCCAAATGCGACAGACGAAGAGTTGCGGGCGGCCTTTGAGAAAAGCAGGGAGACGATGCTGAGAGCGATCCGGGAAACCTACAAGAAAAAGAGCCCGGAGCACAAAGCCGCCGCGCTTGACATTTTCTACGGCAACGCCGGCTCCCCGGAGGGGATGAAGAAGCAGGCGGAAGCGATGTATGCCGAGAACCCGGTTGAGTATTGGGCCGGGCAGGCACGGAAGTCCGGGCAGAGCTATCACGATTTCAACAAGGCGGCACTTGGGTTGCTGGCACACGTCACCGGCAACAAGGAGTTTGCCGCCGCAATGCTTCAAAACTCTCAGGATTCGCAAGCGGAAATGGCGCAGGATTACCCGTCCCTTGTGGACGGGGTGAAGAACGTCCGGACCAAAGGGGATGCAGCAGTTTGGGCAGCGCAGGGGATTATTTCCCTCGCCCCGCAGATTGCCGAGAGCATCACCTCCGCGACGGTTGGTTTTATCATCGGCGCATCGGGCGGCAGTGCGGTGCCAGGGGCCGGGACAGCGGTTGGCGGGATTGGCGGATTCTTTACCGGCCTTTTCGCGAAATCCGCGATCAAGGCAATCGCCAAGCGGGAACTTTTAGAACTGGGGATAACGTCCGGGGTGAAGACCTTCACAAAGGCGCAAATCAAGGCGCAGGGGGTCAAGATACTTGCGCGTGAAGGATCCGAGGAACTGCTTAAATCTGAATTCAAAACCATCGGAGCAAAGGCGGGGATGCTCCTTGGTTCCTTTGGCAGCTCATACAAGGGGAACGGGGCAGAAATCTATTTGTCCCTCATGGGTGATCCTGAGATTGACCCGGACACGGCAGCCGCGACGACCTTGCTTTTTGCGGTCCCATCGGCAGCGATGGATGTAGCCGGGGAACTCCTCCCGATAAGCAAAATGCTTGGGCTCAACAAAGGTGCCGCAAAAGCCATTGTTGAAGGATCCAAGAAATACCGCGCGGCAGTAGTCCGGGAGTTGAAAGATTTCGGGATTTCCGTCGCGGGAGAAGCAACGGGAGAAGGCGGGCAGGCCCTCAATCAATTTCTCGCCCAGCGGTTCGCAAAGCATGGGATGGACTTCGCGAACTACGAGCCATTGAAAAGGGAAGAGTGGGACGAGTTTGTTGAAAGCACGGCGCAAGGGGCGCTTGGTGGCGGTGTCTTTGGCGCAGGCGGAACGATTGGCGGTCTCCACAAGGCGACATCGGACTTCCGCGCGGAGAACGCAGCCGCAGCCCCGACCGGCCCGGCAGTGCCCGGCGCGATCATGCCCGAACACATTGCGGCAGCGAATGCTGACTTTACCTCCTACCCGATGCCCGAGCGGGCACCGGCGATGGCTGCCGGGTTGAAGCTTCTCACCGGCACACCGGTTGAAGCCCTCACGCAGGCCGAGCAGGAAGCAATCAATGACCACACCGCAAAGGTGGGCGGGCAGGTTGTTGTCACCGATGACCTTTTGACCGAAATGCGGACCGCATCCCCGGCGGTGGCTTCCCTCATGGACTCCGGGGCGATCCGGGACGAGGCGACCCGCAGGCAGGAGATTTTGAAAGGGGGTGTTGAAGATGAACTAGCAAGCGAACCTGACAACTCCGCCGGGACAACCGGCGGAGCTTCCCCCAGTGAATCGTCAAACAATGCGGTTCTAAACGGCCCGACCACCGGCAGGAAAAGCGGGGAGACGGTTGAAAGCGTAAATGCCGCCATTGAGGCGAACAAATCCCAATCCCCTCCCCTCCCCGCAGGCAAGTCCGGGAACATCCTTTCCAAACGTGAGGCGGCAGCCGCGCACCAGATCCATTCCTCCCTCACAAAGCGGGGGGTTAAGCCGGGAGTTGCAAAAGTTTTCGCCAACAGCATCGTGCGCCGGGACGGCACCGACAACTGGACCGGCAAAAGCGCGGCGGCAGCGGTCAAGGAATTCGAGCAGGCCAAGGGATTCGAGAACCCGAAGGCTGTTTTGACGGCGATTGGCGCGAGCAAGACATCCCAGCGCCCGCACATTGAGGCGATCCATTCCAACATCATCGGGCAGTTGCAATCCGCGCCGAAGGTGCAGGGCTCCGAGCATTACGACGACATTGCCCCGCAGGCAAAGAAAGTCCTCTCCGCAGTCATCCGGGACCGCATTGCGCCGGAAATCCTCACTTACGGGGGAGCAATCAAGGCAATCAAGGCGACGATGAAGGAATCCCACGGATCCGGGATTGCAGCGAACGCGAACGAGGTTCTTGAATTGAATGTTGGCGGGATGCTGAAACGCCATGCCCTTGAGCAGTTCCGCAGCGATGTCGGAATCAAGAAGATCATCGAGGAGGAGGTCGCGCACTTGGTTCAAGTCAACGTGCTGGCCGATCAGGGCCGGGCGAAGAATCCAAAGAAATACGCAGCGACGCACGACTTTGACGTTGCGCTTGCCGAGGCGACAGAAATTTTTGACGACCTCCCGATGGATGTTAAAAAACAGATTGTCCGGGTAAGAGGGATGAAAGAATCCTCCGGGCACCGGGGAATGGAATTCCTCCGGATGGTCTTGCAGCACGATCTTTCTTTGGATGCCGAGGGGCACGTCATCAAGGGGAAGACCCGGATCACAGAGGAGGCTCTGAATGCCGGGACCCTCGCGAGCATCAGGAAATTCCTCACGGGACTTCTCAAAACCCTTTCCCGGCTCGAATCCCACTTGAAGGAGTCATTCAAGAATTCACCCGACAAGGGGAAAGAATACCTCGACCGGCTTGCCACGATCCGGGCGCAAAGCGTCGCGGCGATTAAGAATTTTCAGAAACAGGCTGACGAAACCCGTTCGCAGGAGTATCAGGACACCTATGGAAGGATTCGGGACAACGCCAAACAAGCCGGGAACAGTGACCAAGGAGCAACACGAGGAGACGATTCTGTTCATGTTGGCGGGCGAGGAGGAGTTGGCGGACAATCCGACCCCGGCAACACTCCGGGCTCGACTGGCACGGCAGGAAGCCGCGCGGGAGGCGCGGGAGGGAACTCTATCGCGGGAGGTTCATCTTCTGCGAATGCTGGACAGGATTCGACCGGCGGGTCTGCAAGTGTAGCCGACCGGCGCATTGCCGCACTCGAAGCCGAAAAAGCCGACCGGCAGGCGATTGACGACCGGGCGAAGGCCCGCCGAGAGCATGCCGTTAACGTCCGGGCCGGAAACCTTGCCGACTGGGAAAAGGTTGTTGCCACGGTTTCCTCCGACACGCAGGAAGCCGTCAAATCCCTCCTTGGGGATTCCGTCAAAGGCCGCCCGACCTACGTCCTTGCCGTCAACAACAGTCGGATTCCGGCGGTATTCGTGGCGCTGCCCCCCCGCAAGCTCCAAGCCAGCCACACGGGCGAGCAATTTGCGAAGAACCCGGAGTATGCCGGGCAGAACACGCGGGCCTACGACACCGACGAAGCGGAACAGAACAAGGTCCGCAAGGGGGCGCTTCCGGGCGCATTGAATGAGGATATTTTGACGAGCAACGATCCGAGCGCAGCCAACGGATCCCCGCAGTCCGCAATCGTGATCGACAGCGACAAGGACGGGAATCCCCGCGCCCGGTGGCAGGCGGCAGGCGGAAACGCCCGCGTCATGATGACCAACCTTGCTCCCCTCGAAGATCAGGAACGTCTCAGCGAGGCATGGGAATCCAAGGCCGGGACCTTTGGTTTTGATTCCTTCCCCGCCGGGTGGACCGGATCCCGGTTCCTTGGAGTGTTCGACATCCGGACCACGGAAGGGGCCGCGAAATATCAAAAACTCGTGGACGACTTGAACCCGTCCACCGGAGTTGTGCAGGACACCGCCGACCGGGCGGACATTGATTCCTCGACAAAGATTCCGACCGAGCGCCTTGCCGGGCTGCCGGTGACGCTCTCCGCCAACGAGGCCCGCGATGTCCTCGCCGGGCTCATGCGGGATGCCGAGGTGCTGGGGCTCGACCGCAACCGGCTCGCACCGATGGTCAAAAACCCGACGCAGGCGCAGATTTACATTCAGCGACTCATCCTTGGGTCTGCATTCCGGAACCCATCCGTTGCCAACGTCTATTCCGACAACGTGCTTTCCGGCAGGAATGCCACCTTCACCAGCCTGATTTCGGATGCCGCAAAGGCAGCCATGGCAATGCGGATGCAGGCGAACGATTCTACCGCCGATTCCCTTGGCGGCCTGATTGCCAACATCGGAAACTATCTCACGAGCGGGATCCCGCTTCCCACCGCAGTCAGCCGGGCAGCCGAGCAGGGTGAAGCGATTGGCGATCACGCCTCCGCGCAGGCAATCGCAACCCGGTTGTCGGAACTTGTCGAATACCGGGCCGCCACGAAGAAGGGGACAAAGCGACTCGACTCCGACGCGACCAGCGACAACTGGAACGGATACCTTGCCTTTCTGTCCACCGGAATCTCCGGGTGGACACCGAACGATATGTTTTCCGAGGCAAAGACCCTCCCGGAAGCAATCGAGGGGATCAATAACGCGCACCGTCGCCAGTCCGAACCCGCAGAAGGATTGCAGGCCCGCACGAATACATTCAACCGGTCCGCCCGGATCCGGAAACTGGAAGGAAAGCGCAGGCAGGAGACTCTTACCCGGTGGGAAAGCGAAGAGTTGACCCAGCTTGAGAAGACGCAGGGACAGGACTTCATGGAGTTCTTCGACTCCTCCCGCGACGACCGGTTTGCCCTTGAGGGCGAGGTTGAGCGCCGGGCACTCCCGAAAGCACCGGTCGAACAGATGGCTTTGCTTTCTCGCGGGAACCGGAAATCCCGCAGGGCAGCGCAAACTTTACGCAATAAACTGACTGACAAAACCGAGGCTCAAAAGTATAATGAAGACGATGAAGGACGGAAAAGACAGAAAGGCAGCGCCACCGGGACCACCGGCAGCCCCGCCACCGGACGACCACCGGGCACGGGTGGACCGGGCCAACGCGAGGCAGAAACAGGACGCGGAGGACTGGAGAAAGATGCAAGCGGACCTAGAGGCGCAAGGGATCAACGACAACTAACAAGGGGCATAACCCTCGACAGCAAAGGCCGGGACTCGCGACTTGTTGAAGAATTCGGGGAAAACTGGAGTGAAGGATGGGATGATCTTGGTCTCCCAATCCTCCCGGACGGGATCACCAATCCAGACGACCCGCTTCTAAGGCACACAAAAGAAAGCACAACGGCAGAACTCCCCCCGGAATCTATTGCCGTCACTGTTCTCGGATTAAAGCCGGGAATCGTTTCTCGCCAAAAATTGCGCGAGGCGATCATCAACTATTTTATTTCCGGCGGATACAGCACGAAGCAGTTATCTGGAATAGCGAAACCAACCCGTTCCGATTCTCCATGGGCTATGTTCATGGGAGGAGGCGGAGCCGCCGGAAAAACATCGGCGCTGGACGGGATGATTGCCAAGGGGCGATTCGATAGAACGAATTCCGTTCTCGTGAACTGTGATGAGGTCCGGGAATTCTTCCCGGAATATGAGGCGATGAACGCGAGGGATGACCGGCGCAGCAGCTTTTACACTCATGCAGAAGCTTCGATGGTAGCGGACGAGATCCAACGCATCGCCCGCGAGCAGAAGCTAAATATCATCAAAGATGGAACGATGAGAAAAGCCGATGCCGGAATTGCGGATATGAAGGCATTCCAGTCCGAAGGCTACAAAGTCAGCATGCTTGCCGTGACGATTGACCCGCACGAGGCGCTTATCCGCTCATATATCCGAGGAAAAAAAACAAAACGCTTTGTCCCTAACGAGATTCTGCTTGAGGCGCACAAGGGGTTTAATATGGCGTTGCCCCGCTATATCAAGTTCCTTGGGGATGCGATCACCATTTACGACAAGTCGCCGGATTTCCCGCTTAATCTTTCCGGGGATGATATTTTGAGTCGCAGGTTTCATCAGGTATGGGACCGGCAGAATCTTAATGAGAACGCCACGAAAATTGACGAGTTACTCGCCAGCTATGGGCAATCCCGGACATCGGCGGAACCGCTGAATTCCCGGACCAACGACGCTTTTGGAAAAGGCTACGTCAGCGCATCCGGTGCGGTGAACTTCCGGGAATACGGTGCCCGCGAAACCCTTCTTGGGGTTTCCCACGAGCAGGCATTCCCGAACGCGATTGGCGGGCCGGAAACGAAGCGATTTACGGCAGCGGGCAACAATATCCACTGGACCGGCACCCCGGACATGGAGGATGTCTATTCCGTTCAGAACTACATGGACCGGAAGGGCAAGGACGTCGTCACGCACAAGGCGGGCGGGTCCACGATCTATCGCCCGGAGGCGCAGCTCAATTCCCGGACGAATGCCCCCTCGACAGAGTTTTCCCGCGACTTGGAAAACCAAGCGGATTTCTACGCCCGGAAGGCGGAAGATGCCGGATACAACGAGGAGTTGACCGACGTTCCCTACCCGATCCTCAAAAACTGGGGAGAGGAATGGCGATCCAAGCATGCCCGCCCGGCGGCAGGATTTGCTCTCAATGCCCGGACCAATAACCCGGACCAGCTTGATATGTTCGCGACCGTAGCCCCGGAGGTTGTCGCCTATTCCAAGGCGCTTGAGGCGGACGGGATCACCCACCCGCAGGCGAAGGCGGCAGCCGCGCAGCAAGATTTGCAGATCCCAGCCGGGGATGCCCTCGACCTCTTTGGCGGAGAGCTAGAGTCCATGCTTTCAGCAGTCCAAAAGAAACTGCGTTCACAGGAAGCGGGAAGCGGGATTGTTGACGACCGGTTATTGATGCGCGAGCGAGAGCTTAAAAAAATCCTTGCCGGAAACCCGTTGACGGCCCCCCCTACAGAAAGTATCAGCAATCAGGAGAACCAAAATGAAAGCACCACAAACGGACGAAGAAAAGCGAATCCTACTCGGAAACCTAAATCCAGAGGAGAGAACCAATCTCCGCAAGACGGAGCAATGGGAGACTTGTTTTCAATCTTGGTTGGACAGCGCGACTCCGAGCGAGGTCAAGCGGAGGTTGGACGGCCCGGAGGAGGAATTCCTTCAATGGATGGACTCGAAGGCGTTTCACCTGATGCTGGCACAACTTCAAAATCAGGACGAAGTGGAAGCGATGAAGAACAACTTTCCGTATCCGGAGGACTGGGAGGACAGCGAGGAGGAAAACCTTCCGCCGGAACTCCGCGAAAGAGCCGAAAAGTTACTCTCGCGGGTGCAGGAGTAGCCACCGAGCGCCCGCCGGTCGGAAGTCCGGGGCGGAACATCCAGCTTTCGAGGGATCAACAACTTGCTCCCAGTGGAACAGTTGGCAAGCTGCGAGCGAACATTGAGGCGATCCGGATCATCAAAGCCCTTGCCGACGAGAAGAGGCTTGCCACCGCAGAGGAAAAGCAATCCCTCGTGAAGTTCTCCGGCTGGGGCGCTCTCTCCCAGGCGTTTGATGACGACAAGGCGACGTTGGTGGAACGCGGAGAAATTGAACGGCACCGCCACCGGGCGGAGAATTTCCGCGCCCACAACGACCCGTATTACACGGACCTTGCAGCATCGGAAGATGAGGACGCGACCAGGCTTGAAAACTGGAAAAAGCAATGGCTTTCCGCGCACACGGACCTAAACGAACTCCTTTCCCCGGAAGAATACAGGGCAGCAAAGCACAGCACGATCAACGCGCACTTCACGAGTCCGGAAATCATCGGTTCGATGTGGGACATCATGAAGTGGCTGGGATTCAAGGGCGGCAACGTCCTTGAGCCCGGCGCGGGAATCGGTCATTTTTTCGGACTCATGCCGGAAGAGATTGCCGACCGAAGCAAAATGTTCGGGGTGGAACTCGACAGCTACACGGCGAAGATCCTCTCCGCCCTTTACCCGGAGGCGGACATCCAGAACATCGGCTACCAGAAATCCGACATCGCAGACAACTCGATTGACCTCGCGATTTCCAACGTCCCGTTTGCCAACATCCCGATTGCAGACAAGGCGCTTGCCGCGATGGGGGGACCGGTGGGAAGCCTGCATGATTACTATTTCGGGAAAACCCTCATGAAGTTGAAGCCCGGCGGGATGATGGCTTTCATCACGTCCGCCTTCACGATGGACAAGGGAAACCCGGAGGTTCGCAAGTGGCTTGCCGAGCGGGCGGACCTCGTGACGGCATACCGGCTGCCAAACAACGCGTTCAAGGACAATGCAGGAACCGACGTTGTGACGGATATTATCGTTCTCCGAAAGAAGGACGGGAACCCGTTCGCGCACGGGCAGTCATGGACCTCACTTGGGGACGCAAAGACCCAAAAGGGGGAAAACATCCGGATCAACGAGTTTTTCTCCCGGAACCCGAAGAACATCCTTGGATTCCTTGCGGACGACGGTTCGATGTATGGCGACGAGAAAGAAATGACGGTCCACGGGGACCCGTCCGCCGCCCCGGCAATCACGATTCAGCAAGACCTCGCCACCCTCCCGACCGGGCTCATGGGGGAGATTGATGAAACCGGTCCGGTCCGCAACGGGTCCGCTACAATCAAGATGGGGAATATCGTTGAGCGTGACGGGCAATTCTTTTTCCAAGGTCAGGAGGAGGCGTCCCCCTCCCTCAATGACCCGAAGACCAAACTCCGGGTTCGCCGGTTCCTCGCCATGCGCGATGCGCTCAATCGGCAATACGACTTGGAACTTTCCGAGACTGCCACCGACGAGGAGATCAGCGCAAACCGGATTGAGTTGAACACAGTGTTTGACCGGTTTGTCGCGGACCACAAGGATTTTCACGCCAAAGCGAACAGGAACCTTTTCTCAAATGACCCGGACTTCTTCCGCGTGCTGGGAGCAGAGGTTGACAAGGTTGCCAACAAGGGAACTTCCATCGGGATTTCCGCCATTATTGAGGGGCTTAAAAAAATCGGCAAAAAGGAATACGAGAAGGCGGACATTTTCAAAAAGCGAGTATTGGAACCACGGGCCGAACCGACAACCGCCGAGACGGTGAACGATGCCTTTGGCATTTCGCTGGGTTGGCGCAACCGGGTTGACCTTGATTTCATGGCCGGGTTGCTTGGCAAGACCCCGGAGCAGATTGAGCGGTCACTTTTGATCCAAGAGATTGTTGTGAAGGATCCGGAGACAGGTCAACTGCTATCCCGTGAGCAATACCTTGCCGGGAACGTCCGCAAGAAGCTTGTCGTTGCGAGGGCCTCCGGTCCGGACTACGCCAAGAACGTGGCATTGCTTGAGCCGGTCCAACCGGAGCGGGTTGGAATCGAAGACATTGATTTTGGGATCGGGGCGACATGGATCCCTGCGAAGTTTTACAACGACTTCATGAGCTTCTTGGGGGTTCGCGGAATCACCTACGTCTATAAGACCGAACACGAGAAAAGTGAGTGGGAAATGGTCAAGGGAACGAAGTCCCAAGTTTCCAAGATCGGCACCGTTTACAAGGATTTCGAGACGGATTACGTGAAGATTGAGGCGATGGTTGATTCGCTTCTGAATCAACGGTCGATCACGGTCAACAACAAGAAGGACGACGGCGGCGGACGCAACGAGGTTGCTACAAAGGAGGCTCGCGACAAAGCGGTATTGCTTTCCGCAAGGTTCGTTTCTTGGGTAGCCGAGACAGCGGAGGTCAGGGCAGAGCTTGAGGAGACATACAACGAGGAAGTCAATGCCCACGTTCAGCGCAAATATGACGGGCAATTCCTCACTTTCCCATGGGCGAGCAAGGACTTTGATATTTACCCGGATAAGAAGAACTCCGTTTGGCGGGCGCTTCAAACCGGGTTCGGGCTCATCGCGCACGGTGTTGGCGGAGGCAAAACGATTGTCGGAACCGCGATAGCCTTGGAAATGCGCAGGCTGGGAATGGCTCGCAAGCCGATGATCGTGGTTCACAACGCCACCCTCGAAGGCTTTGCCAAGGAGATTGCACGCATGGCCCCGACTGCCCGCGTGCTGGTGGGGCGCAAAGACGAACTCGAAGGCGACAAGCGCCGGGAATTCCTCATGCGGATTGCTTCCGGCGACTGGGACGCAGTTGTCATCGCTCACTCCACTTTCGGGATGATTGCCGACGATCCGGAGATTGAGATTGCCCATGCCCGCACCCTCGTTGACGAGGCGATTGCGACACTTGCGGACAAGGGGTTCTCCTCGTTTGATGCGGCGAAAGCGGAGAAGAAAAAGCCACCAACGGTCAAGGCCCTCGTGAAGCAAATCGAACGCCTTGAGGCGAAGATCACCAAGGCGAGAGAGCGCAAGGTTGACGACGGAATCTTGAACTTCCAGCAGCTTGGGGTTGATGCCCTGATCGTGGACGAGGTTCACAAGTTCAAAAAGATCCCGTTCTCAACCCAGCTTGAGGCCAAGGGGATTGATGGCAGCATGAGTGACCGGGCGTTTGCCCTGTTCATGCGTGCCCGGCAGATCCAATCAAAGACCGGCGGGAAAAACATCTTCTCGATGACCGGGACCCCGATCACGAACACACTTGGCGAGATTTGGAACATGATCCGGCTTGTCGCGCCAACGGTCCTCCGGGATTACAAGGTCGAACTCTTTGACCAGTTTGTTTCCAAGTTCGCGCGGGTGGCATACCCGGACGAAATGGGGGCGAACGGCGAGTATAAGAAGGTGGACCGGCTTTCCGATTTCGTAAACCTGCCCGAGTGGGTGACGTTCCTGCGGCAGGCTGCCGACGTGAAGCTTGGCGACGATCTTGTTGTCAAGAACCGGCCCGGCATCAATGGCGGAGCCCCGGAACTTGTCGTCATTCCAAAAAGCAAAGGGGTCACCGAGTGGATCAGATACATCCGGCAAGTCCTCGAAGCGGCGAAGTCCATCACAGGGGAAGACATCAAGGCAAACCCCGGACTCCTCGCAATCGGGGTGCAGGCATACATGGCGAGCAAAGCCGCCGCCGTTGACATCCGCCTGATTGAGCCCCGCGCGAAGGACGAACCCGGCAGCAAAGTCAACACCATGCTCAAGCGGGCGATGGAACTCTACACCCAGACCACTCCATACCGGGGCACGCAGGTCATTTTTTCCGACACGATCAACCAGACGAAGACCTCTCTTTTTGATTCGCTCATCCCCCGTGACTTGAACCTTGAGCTTGATCCGGACAAACCGCCCGGCACGACGTTCAGCCTCTATGAGGACATCCGCCAGAAACTTATCGCACAGGGGGTCCTAAACGAGGAGATTGCCGTCATCACGGATCCCCAATGGGACAACGCAGACCGCAAGCAGGCGCTCTTTGAAATGGTGAACTCCGGGAAATACCGGTTCATCATCGGATCCACCGAGAAGCTTGGCACCGGAGTCAACATGCAAGGACTCATGATTGCCGCCCACCAACTCGACGCACCATGGACCCCGGCGGAAGTGGAGCAACGCGACGGCAGGGTTTTCCGGCAGGGGAATATCCATGGCGAAATGGGGGTTGATATTGAACTCATCCGCTACGGGATGAAAGACACCCTCGACGCCGCGATTTGGCAGAAGCTTGCGACCAAGCAAAAGTTCTCCTACGCCGCGCTTTCCGGGAGATTTACCGGGCGGTCACTCAAAGAAGACGACGGCACGTTGAACCTTGAGGAACAGACGGCTCTACTTTCCGGGGCAATCGGATTCCGGATTTGGGAAATCAACAACCGGATTGCCGAGCTTCGACTTGGTTGGGCTGCCAACCGGCAGGACGTGGAATCCCGAGCGGGCGAGATTGAGCGGGCAAAAAATCATCTTCGCATCCTTGAACGGATGGTAGAAGAAAGCGCCCCGGCGCTCGACAGGATGAGAACTCTTGCCAGTTCCATCGCGAAAAACGGGACAAACATCACGGTCAACGGGGAGAAGTTTGAAACGAAGGTGGCGACGACCGAGGCGATTGCGGCAGCTTTTGCGGAGGCGCTACCTCCTCCGATTGCTGACAAGAAGGAAGGTGAGGCAGGCGAAAAGTTCGAGTTGACCGACAAGAAGGAAGCCGCTCCATCACCCGTCAAAACGAAGCCGATTACGGCTATAAGCGTCAACGGCACCCCCATTTACCTTTACCCGGAAGCGGCATGGGAAACAACGGGAGACAAGCGGCAGGTATTTTCTCTTCTTTCCGTGGCAGAAGATAAGGCCCGGAGCTTTAATTTCGGGACCGTGACGAGCCCGGCGACCCTCCTGTCCCGCCTCGAAGAACTTGGCGAGACGGTTGAGGCGATTGCCGAGGGGCAGAAGAACAACGCAGCCCGGACAAAAGAGCTTTCCGAAATGCCACAAAAGGCAGCATGGGACGGGCAGGAAGAATACGACCGGCTTGGAGTTGAGCTTATCGAGCAGAATGTCCTATATGCGGCGGACCTAAAGGCGCAGGCGGCAGCGCAGCCCTCCCCGCTGGACTCCCGGAGCAACCGGGTGGACCCGAACCAGAAGGAATTCTCCTTTGACGACATCCCCGACAACCACCCGCAGGCGGCAGAGGATGCCGACAAGACGGCAATGGCGCGGTTCAAGGATGAAATGCCGCAGGCGATGAAGGTTGCCGGTGCCTATTCCAACATCCCCGGAGTGGATCACGACGAGATTGCGCAGACGGCACGGATCGCCCTTGCCAAGGCCGCCCGCGAGTTTGACCCGGAACGCGGGAAACCATTCTCCGCCATGGCGGGCATGTATGTCCGCAACGCCCTCCGCAGCCTCTACAAGAAAGAGGACCGCCGCCGGGACGTGTTCCCCGTCTCCCTCGATGAGCAGGTAAAGGAGGAAGGGCTCTCGACCGGATCCACGCGCGGAGACTTCGCGCCCGACACCCGGACCCCGATGGCTTCCGACTCCGCCGCCCTCGATGAAACCCGGTCCCTGCTCGACGTGGCGATTGCCGAACTTCCCGAACGCATGCAAATCGCGGTCCGGGGATTCCTCGACAACCGGACAATGGAGGACATCGCCAAGGACATCGGAGTGACCAAGCAAGCGGTGAACCACTTGCAGAAGGGGGCCTTTGAACGGATCCGCCGGAAGATGGGGGAAAAGGGAATCTCTTCCGCCGGGGAGTTGATGTCCCGGACGAACAAGCCGAACGCCGCGCAACATCTTGAACTCGCGAAAGACCCGGAGAAGAACCGGTCGGAGTTGCAGCGGATGGTGGACGAGCAGGCGGAAAGGAACGGATGGGATGCCGGGCAGGCGTTATATCACGGGGCCGATGGACAGGGGCAGAATCCTTACAGTAAATACGACGGCACCAAGCCGGGCGACTTCACCGCATTCACCCCGAACTACCTTGGATTGACGTTCTTCGCGAAGGAAAAGCCATTCGCGGAGACATTCCCAAGAGGAAACAACCGGACTTCCCCCCGGCGCATCATCACCGCATATTTGAAGCGCGGAGACTATTTCGACGCGGGTAACGCAAGCGATCTTGCAAGGCTCAAAAAGTTTGTTTCCGACGCAGAGATTGAACGGGCGAAATCCCACTGGGATGCGTTCTTTAAGGAAAATCCGGATGGGGCGATCATCAAGACGACAGATCATATCCCAAGCTGGCATTCTATTTTCTCGAAGAAAAACGGGTGGCAGATGCTTGAACATCCGGAAGTGTTGGCCCGGTTGAAAAAGGCAGGGTTTGACGGGATCAAAGTTCTTGAGGGAGACGAAGACATTTCCTCGAAAGTGAACCGGGACACCGGGCTTTTTGAGAACATCGGGGTTTTCGATCCGAACAGGATCAAGGTTTCTGATCCCGTCACCTATGACGAAAACGGAAAAATCATCCCGCTTTCCGAGAGATTCAATCCGGAAACGAACAACATCCTTCACTCCCGCGCGAGCGATGCGGCCGGCTACGATGCCGAGATTGACGACCTGATTGCCGACCTGACCAGTTCCGGGAAACTCGACTGGGACCGGATCCAGAACCGGCAGACGCAGGCCCGCGCCGAGGACGGCAGCCCGAACATGAAGGTTGGCAGGCCGGATCTTGCCTACGGAGCCGCGAATACGGAGGTCCGGGGCGCGGATCAGGCATTCACCGACGCTTTCCTGCCAGAGACAGAGGCGCAATGGGAGAAGGAAGCCGCCGACATGCTGGCCCGCGACTACCCCGGCACGTTGAAAGCCATCCAAGTCTCCGGGCTCGCCGGGGAGACGCTTTCCCCGGCACAGACGAAAGCGGCAGCGATCATCGCCGCAGACCTCCGCCGCAAGATGCTCACCGAGGGCACCGACGAGGCCCGCAAGGTATTCAATACGTTCTGGTATTCCTACCGTTCGAGCGGGACCACGGCAGCCCGCGCGATGGCAGCCCGCCGGGATCCGTTCCAGACTCCCGCCCAGCGGTATCAAGATTTCCTCTTGGGGCTAATCATGAAGCCGCGCAAGGAGGCGACCAAGGCGATTGAGGCCGCGCCGAGCAATTCGCAGAAGGATCAACGGATTGCCGACCTTGAACGTAAATTGAAGCTGGCAATCGCGCAGTCGAATGCCTTTGAGCGGGCATCACTGGAAAAACAGATTGTCACGGTCAAAGCCGAGCACACGAAGGAATTCTTGATTGATGCCGAGACGCAGGCGCTTCTTTTGAAGCTGAAAGCCGCCGGGATCACCCCGGAGGACATCATGAAGGACAAAGTTTCCCTCTCGATGGTTTACAAGAACATCAAGGCCGGGTTCAAGTCCCTCCTCGCCCGTGGCAACTCGAATGCCCGGAAGGAAGCGTTTGAACTCATTTTGAAAGCCAAAGGGTTTGCCGACATCGCAAAGCAGACAGGGCTCCCGGAGGCGGAGGTTCGCCAGATCAAAGCGGACTTCATTGCCGCGATGCGCAGGGACCACTTTGCCAAGTTCCAAGCCGGGGCGAAGGCGGACGGGGCCGCTCTCCTCACCGGAAAGAAGGTGGACGACGCGACAGCGGAGCGGGAATTTAAGAAGTTCCTCGCCAATTTCGGGATTGTGGAAGACTCCAAGCAGGGCAAGCCGAAATTCGATGTCACCGACCCGGCGCACGTCATGCGGCTTGCCCGCGCGATCCAGCACGCGAGGGGGGAAATCGGAATCGGAGACATGATATTCGAGTATTGGATCATGAACATCCTTTCCGGTCCGCAGACCCACGTTGCCAACATCACCGGGAACACTGGGATGGCGGCGCTCAACTTGACCGTGCAGCGGGGAGCGGAGGCAATAGTGAACCTTGCGATGAGGGACAGCAAAGCCGCCAGCTTGGGAGAATTCAAATGGCTCGCCAAGGGGCTCATGCCCGGAATCTCCAAGGGATTCACAATGGCTGCCCGCGCATGGTCCGCCGAACAGGACTTCTTTGAACACACGATCTTGGGGACACCTCTTGAACTCGATCAGTTCGACAAGATTGGCGGAACCCGCAGCTCGATCCCCGGCACCGCCGGGAAGATCATCCGCATTCCGGGCCGGGCGCTTCTCTTCGCGGACAGCATGTTCAAGACCGCAATCGGGACGATGGAAGCCGGGGCGCATGCCTACCGCATCGCCAAGGCCGAGGGGTTGCGGGGCGGGGCGATAGCCAAGCGGGTTGCCCTCCTCTCGCAGACGCGCGGGGAAGTGATTTCCTCAAACCTTTCCAAATCCGCCCCGTCCGCTGACATGGTGGAGTTCTTCGCCCGACAGCTTGCCCGGCGGGATCCGGCGCTTTCCGCCGACGACATTGTTGCCGATTCGACAAGTGACGCATGGACGCTCGCCCGCGAGCAATCGGCATTCGACATGGCGAAGAAAGCCGGGTGGACAGAGGAAGCATGGACCCGCGCAGTGGAATCCGCCAGCGTGAACACCTTTCAGCAGGACCTCAAAACCAGCGCAGAAGGAGGGAACATCGCGGAGGACATTGCGAGCAAGATTCAAAACGCCCGGTTTGGCAACAAGCTCATCGGCTTTTTCTTCCCGTTCGTGAAGACCCCTTTCAACGTCTTCCGGGTGGGATTGCGCAAGTCCCCGCTGGGAAGCTTGAACCTCGTGAGCCAGCTTGGTAAGGGCCTCTACTCGATGAAGAACGGGCGGACCTACCTCGACGGGCACCCGGAGGCAGTCCGGGACCTTGCCGAGCAGGCGCTTGCATGGGGAGCCTTCGCCCTCCTGTTTGCCGCCGCGCAGGGAGACGACGACGACGACGACAAATGGCTTTTGATGACGGGTTCGCAGCCGGTCCTTGGCACGAGCCGGGGACAGCGGGACTTGAACACGCGGGCCTTTGGTGGGGAATATGTGATCCGGATTGGCGGGCGCAACGGGGTTTCCATCCCCTACGGCAGGCTTGAGCCCATCGCCACGGTCCTTGGCACCACTGTTGACACGATCCGGGCGATCAAGCGCAACGGATCCACCGGGGAAAACCTCAATGCCCTTTGGTCCTTCATGGCCGGGCAGATGAACAACAAGAGCTTCTTGCAGGGCATGCAGAACGTGACCGACCTCGCGCAGGGGAGGAAAGACCCGGCGAGCATCGCCACCCGGACCGGCTTGCAATTCCTTGTGCCGAACTTGATCCGGCAGCCGCTACGGAACATTGACGACTACGCGCGGGACACGCAGACGGCCCCGCTCGCATACATGGCGCTGCCTGCCGCCGGGAACGCGGAACCGAAGGTCAACGTCTATGGTGAGGAAGTGAAGAAAGGAAGCAATCCCCTCGCCCGGATATTCTTCCAGTCACCGCTTGCCACCGATCCGACCTTGAACCAGACGGATGCGTTGCTCCTCAACTGGAACCGGGAGAACCCGGAAGAGGCCTACGGCCCGGAGGATCCCAAGGCGATATTCAAGGGCAAGGACGGCAAGAACCACGACATGACCGCAGAGGAAGCCAAGCGGTTCCGGATCACGGCGGGCAGGCTCGCGAGCGCCAAGCTCCGGGGGGTTGTCAATGCCGTGAACACCAAGTCTCCGAAGGCCCCCGACATCGACAAGATCAGGAAGGCATTCACGGATGCACGGTCCGAGGCCAAAGACCGGATATTCACTCCGGAATACATCGCCCGCAGGGGAAGATAGCCGTTGACGTGCGCGCACGTCGGTGGTATAATATGGTTGTGAAGACAACCAAACAAACCCTCCTCGAAGAGGCGAAAAAATGCGGTGTGCTCGTGGAAATCTGCAAGGGCAGGGCCTTTGACGACCGGGGAGAAATCACCCTAACAACACCGGAAGGGAAATGCTTCGCGCCAGAACTTCACCAGCTTGTTACCGAGCAGAATGACGACTACCAGAACGGCGGGCTCGCGCCATGGGAAGAAACCTTGAAGGAAGCCTTGCGGGACCTCCGGGAAAATGCCGGGCACATCCAAGACTGCCCGGCGGACTGCGGGTGCCGCGACTAATCCAACCAATTCCGAACGGAATAGATTTGCCGGGTGAGACGGCGCTTGCTCCACACCCCATCCCCGTCGCGATCCGCCGAAGAACCGGCAGCCGCATCGGGCGAAGTGTTCGCCTCGATTGTCACCAAGGACTGATTGCCCCACACCCGGACAATCCCGGTATGCGCTACCCTGCCCTTTGAGGAGAACCAGATTCCCCATGTGTCACCGGGCAGCGGAACGGATCCCCCGGATTTAGCGGACCACGTAGGAGTCTGCACCCATGCGGAAGCGAGAGCCGACCGAGGACCGACACCACGGAGCCCGGCCCAGTCATAGGCAAACCGGTTGAAGGCCGCACAGTAGGGAGCCCCGGTTCCTTCGAGTCCGACCGAGGCGAGGATCCTATCAATGGCGGCTCCATCATTTCGCCCGGTTGACTCAGTGGTCCCGACAAGGGAGAGGGCGGCAGCGAGAATTCTACCTCGCGCTCCCTCGCCCGGCGGCGGAGTTCCCCAGCTATTGCCACCGTGGGAAAGCATCGCAGAAGCCAGAATGAAAGCGATGGCGGCACGGGTCATAGAGGGACGAGGCGGAGGCAGCAGAGGAATAGAACCAGCATCAAGAAAAAGAATGCCTGCGTGGCATACCAGAGTTCGCGCCCAGACAGTTCCTTTTCCCATTTCCGGGAATTGATGTCGAACATCCGGTCCAACGACCGGAAGGCGATTTGAAACCCGACCCAGCCAAAGAAGATCATCGCAAAGAACAGGACCACTCCAAGCCCCAGCCATTGCAGATAACCGGCATCGAAGGCCCCGGCAGTCGGATCATACCACCGCAGGACCGGCGGGAGAAACAGATATACGGTGAGGGCGAGGACCCCGGAGGTAAGCCCTTGCCACGATGAGAGGATTCGTTTCATAGGATGAAGCAGGTTGCCGCATAGACCGCCCCGGCAGCGCCGAGCGGAATCATGACGTTGTATGGCACGGCGAGCCCCTGCGTAATGTAGAAGACCATCACCCCGGCAAGCAGGGACGTAACGATGGCAATGATAAATTGCGCCCGCTGGTATTTCACATTGAGGGCAGCGTATTTCGCCTTTTGCAGGGCAAGGTCCGCAACTGCTTGATCCCGTTCGAGGATGATATTTTGCACTTCCAACTCCTTCGCCTTGAGGTCGGAAATCAAAGCGTTTTGCGTGGCAGCCGAGGAGACAAGGGAAGCGGTCGCCGCATCAACCCGGATGTCCGCCGCCGTGACCTGTCCCCGGAGTTCAATAATCGTGTCCTTCATTTGCCCGACAATCTCCCGCTCGCCGGGAGTGAGCGCAAACATGAGCTTTCCGCAAAACAGGAAGATGAAGACGATGAGCCAAAGGAGGATGTTTTTCATTTTTCGAGCAGGATAGAGGTTTTGAAATCAAGCCGGTCAAGCAGCCCGAGAGATTGACGGTGGAGGGATTTTATCTCCTTGTTGTCCTCCTGTGCTTCCCGGATCCCGTCCGTCACGCTTGAGGCTTGCCGGATCGTCCCGGAGAATTGCGGAGCAGCAGTCCGCCTCCCCGTGGAACATGCACCGAAAGTCAGGGCAATGAGGGCAATGAGTAGGTAAGGTTTCATCGTCCACATTTTAGGGATTCTTTCGCTCCTCCGTCCTGATCCGTTGCTCATGGTCCACAACAGAGGCAATGACCTGATCTAGCTGCATTTTGACCCCGCCCGAGTAATAAACAGTCAGCCCGACCTGCCCGAGAATGCCAAGCATCCCGCCCACAAAGCAGATCAGCATCCCAACAAATACGGTCTTCAAGAACTCTTGCATTTTGTCCCTTTCGCGGAGCGTGATTTTGATTTCATGCACGTCTTTTTTCAGCGTGTTCAAATCTCCAGACAACTCAGACATAGATCCCTCGTGCCTCCGGTCGCTCGCCTCCAGTGATTCGATTTTTGCGGGCAGACTCATGCAAATTCCATCGTTCGGGCAGGCGGCAGGCGGCATGTGGAGTTGTTGGGACATAATGTTACTCCGAAACAACTTCCTCGAACGTGTGCGGAGCGGGCGGGAATGCCACGCTCCCCGCAATCGCCATACCTTTGACCGTCTGGAGCCATGTATAGAGAGCGGTCAGCTTCGGCTTG
>Ga0247839_1002137_pt1 | contig 30435 bp, 44 predicted proteins | sample LaCruzMarch2015__6_FD_192405 | JGI IMG/M metagenome (GOLD analysis project Ga0247839, IMG submission 192405) | Freshwater microbial communities from meromictic Lake La Cruz, Castile-La Mancha, Spain - LaCruzMarch2015_16m | ecosystem: Environmental > Aquatic > Freshwater > Lake | place: Spain... | reverse complement strand
CTCACCGATCGAGGATCGATTTACGGAAGCAGTCAAAGCAATCACGAACGCATCTCAGAGCTGTGGTCTGCTTATTATGGAAATTACATTTCGCCAATGCAGGTCAGCCTTATGCAATTGCTCGTTAAAGTCAGCCGGCTCGCAGAAACTGCAAATCACAAAGATAGTATTAAAGACATCATTGGATACGCAGCCATTTATCAAGAGCTGTATGACAACTACGACAAGGACTACGGAGTAGCTGATGGCATTTAACATGAACGATTATGAGGATGTCGCAAGCCTTAACAAGTGGTTTATTAGCAACTTTCCAACGGGTCGATCTGAGATCACAGTTATTACTCATGATCCGAAGGAGGGTTATATCTTGTGCATGGCTACGCTGTGGCGAGATAGTGCTGACCTTTATCCGGCAGTTTCCAATGTCGCATTTGGATCAAGGGAAACTTATATCCCAAACATGAAAAAATTCTATGTTGAGGATACTGCTACATCAGCACTTGGGAGGGCAATAATTATACTCAAGGGATCTGACAAGACAGCAACCAAAGATGACATGAGAAAGGTAGAAAATGAACCGATTAAAAATGTATATGGCAAGAGTGGTAATGCGCAGCTTATTGAACTGGCACTCCGCAAATCATTTGCAGATGATGCTAAGTCAGGAGATGAACCGAAAGCGTGGTCAGTCGGAGATGCCATTGAAACCATACCGAATAAACCACAACAACAAGAATGCTTACATGGCGTAATGATCCTCAAAGAAGGAACAGCAAAGACCGGTAAGCCTTATTATGGATATGTTTGCAGCGCACCAAAAGCTGAGCAATGCGAGGCGAGATGGGGCAAATTAACTGCAAATGGGAACTGGTATTTTGAAGGAGGTGAATAATGGGTGATTTACAAATCATTGACGGCTCAGGCTTTACTGCAACATTTACAGATGCAGGGGTAAAGCTAGAGCCATCAACAGAGTTTTGCTTAGCATGTAATGATGACAGGCTAATGCGAGATGGTATGTATATGGTTTGCTCACAATGTCATTGTAGGCAGTAGGCATTATACATGACATTATTTAAGTGCAATGGATGCAGTCGCAAGGTTGAGTTCCTGTGGCTGGATCAGTTGGACACACCGGATGGCTTCAAAGCCTACCAATGCACTAGCTGTGGCTGTGTAGGCATCAAAAATATAGTTGATGCTGAGGATGTTCCAGATAATGAAGTAAGTCGATGCATCAAGTGTGGTGATTGGCAGTTTCGGGAATTGCCTTGCCATACTTGTGCATTGATCCGAAGCAAATGAGTGAGCAAAACAATGCAGGTTTTAGCGATACTTGGCTTGAGGAGGATTTATTTATGATTGAACCTTTCTACCGACACACCACAAAATAAACGGAGAACTTGACACTCATGTTATGCTCTAGTCGCATTGGCTTCCAAAGCCAAAACGCGAGCCCGAAGGCTCAGCTCGCGAGGTGCAAGCTAGTCGGGATCGCTGTATTCATTTTAATCTTTTGCTTTGAAAAGACTTATTCCGTAGCTGCTAATTACAATACAAACCATTACAGACAATATGCATTCATTCAATTAAATGATCTTAATGAATTTTATTGTATTGATGAGTTATGGCATAAGGAAAGCAGATGGCAACCTAATGCAAAGAACCCACATTCATCAGCTTATGGAATACCACAAATCTTAGGTATGAAAGAAAAGAATGGAATGAAGCAAGTGCTGATAGGATTGAAATATGTTAAACACCGGTATAACACGCCTTGCAAGGCACTCGCTCATCACAAGCTTAAAGGCTGGTATTGATGAGTAAGTCAGCATTAAGATCTACCGGATCAACAAGCCTATGGCGCAAGATCAGGGCTAGAGTGTTGTCCAGAGATAACTACATTTGTCAATACTGTGGTGGTGAAGCAGATACAGTTGATCACATTATTCCAAGAAGGTTGGGTGGTCTTGATGATGATGGAAACTTATTAGCTGCATGTTCTAGATGTAATAATGCGAAGGGGGGGCAGTTTTTTGTGCGTAAAGGGACACCACCGACCCCCCATGTCCTTTCTAACCGACAAAACAGGTCAATCAGCCACGATACGACCGGATCATCTTGATCAATCTTGATTTGCCTTTGATTGGGATTGATCAGGCTCAATCGAGTTTAGGAGGTGTGAAAACTCCACGAATTCACTCCAAACTCAATGATTTACCATCTAGGGGACACGAAATGATTGATTTTGCAGCTGAGATTGGTATGCCTTTGATGGAATGGCAAAAGTTTGTTGCTATTCATGGTCATAAAGTTAAACCAGATGGCAGATACCATCATGATCTTTGTGGCTTGGTTCAAGCGAGGCAAAATGGCAAAAGCACATTTATGATGTTGCGGATCTTAACTGGCATGTATGTCTGGGGAGAAAATCTACAATTGACATCAGCGCACCGGCTAACAACCAGCCTTGAAACATTTCGGCAAATGGTTGCATTGATTGAGGGCAATGATCGTCTAGCTGCTGAGGTGAAAAAAATACGCTGGCAACATGGTGCTGAGGAAATGGAATTGACCGGCAATCGCAGGTTTGTTGTTAAAGCTGCTAACAATGCAAGTCGAGGAATTTCTGCGCCGTCCACAATCCATCTTGATGAGTTGCGTGAATACAAAGATGAGGATGCTTGGTCATCAATGCGCTACACAATGATGGCTTCCAAAAATCCGCAAACATGGATTTATTCAAATGCCGGAGACCAACATTCTGTCATATTACAAAAATTGCGTGAGCGAGCCATTGCTGCTTCAGCCGGTAGCAATGATCAGATAGGTTGGTTTGAGTGGAGTGCTGAACCGGATGCGCCAATAACCCTTCCGTCTGGCGAGATTAACTGGTCAGCATTTGCTCAAGCCAATCCATCACTTGGCATAACCATCCATCCAGATAATTTGCGGGCGGTGTTGAATGATCCCCCAGATATTGTGCGCACAGAAGTTTTGTGTCAATGGGTCGATACAATTAACTCAGCCATTGATGCCCAAAAATGGGAATTATGCAAGATTGAGCCGATCCAGTTAAATCCTGATGCTCCTACTTGGTTAGGATTGGACTGCTCACCGGATAGAAAATTTGCAGCCCTTGTTGCAGCTCAAAAATTGTCGGGTGAGAGATTTTATGTTCAATTGCTTCATACTTGGTCAAATGACTTTAGCTTGAATGATTTGGCTATTGCTAATGATCTTGCACCCTACGCTCGCAAATACAATCTACAAACTGTTGCATATAGCAAAAGGACAAGTGCTGCCGTTGCATCTAGGCTTGTTCCAGCCGGCATTCCCATCACAGATATGGATGGCAGTATTTACAGCGAAAGTTGCGACCGCTGGTTAGGTGCAATCAATTCTCACAGATTGCAACATGGGGGGCAAGAGGAATTAACTGCTCAAACCTTATCTGCTGCCAAATTGCCTTATGGGGATGGATCTTGGATTATTGGAAGGCGAGCCAGTCGAGTTGCAGTTTGTGCAGCTGTGGCAACTGCTTTGGTTTCATACTTTGCGACACAGCCAGAAACTGAGGTTGATATACAAATCGGATAATTAGGACATATGGTATATTATGCTCTAATGGGATTATTCGACAGATTTCGGGCAAATCAACCAAATGATCAAGTTGATGTAGCTGCTGCACTTTCACCTTACAACGCACAACAATTAGTTGGCGGAATTTTATTTGGAACTACAACTGCAACTCGTGAGCAGTATATGGCGATCCCATCTGGTGCTAGAGCAAGAAATATAATCTGCTCAACAGTCGGATCTTTACCGCTTGAACAATACAATCATTTTACAAATGAACACATAAGACCAAACAGAGTAATTATGCAACCAGATCCTAGAGTAGCGGGATCAGCAATTTACGCATGGTTGGCTGAGGACATTTTGCTATATGGCGTGGGGTATGGAATTATTTTAGATGCTTACGCAGCAACAGATGCGTCAAGAATTAGAGCATGGACAAGAGTTGCACCTAACAGAGTATTTGCATCACTAAACTCAAACTCCACCGAAATTGAATATTACACAGTCGATGGCAAGCGAGTGCCACCATTTGGTTTAGGTTCGTTGATTGTATTTAACGGATTAGATGAAGGAATACTAAATCGAGCAGGTCGCACAATTAAAGCTGCTGCTGCATTAGAACAAGCTGCTGAAATGTATGCAAAAGAACCAATGCCACAAATGGTATTAAAATCAAATGGCACAAATTTAACTCCTGAGCGAATTACTAAACTGCTGGAAAGTTGGAAAGCATCAAGATCGACAAGATCAACTGCATTCTTAAATGCTGATGTTGAATTGCAAGCTTTAGGATTTGATCCGGCAAAATTACAACTAAATGAAGCCCGCCAGTATTTGGCTTTGGAAATTAGCCGTTTGAGTGGCATTCCGGCAAGTTTTATATCTGCTGAAACTACCAGCATGACTTATAGCACAACTGCTATGGAAAGAAAAGCGTTGATTGATTTTTCATTACGACCAATTTTGACCGCAATTGAACAAAGATTATCTCAAGCAGATTTTTGCCCGAACGGAATAGAAACTAGATTTGACATTGACGATTTCTTGCGTGGATCTGCATTAGAGCGTGCGCAAGTTTATGAAATCCTAAACCGCATCGGTGCAATGAGCATTGAGCAAATACAAGAGGAGGAGGATCTGATTCGATGAAAATTAGTTTCCCAATAGAAATAACTGCTGCCGATACAAACAAACGAACATTAACTGGTCGCATTGTAAGTTGGAATGAGGAAGGTTCAACGAGCGCAGGATTGACAGTATTTGAAAAAGACAGCATTGACTTTTCGAAATCTGTCAAATTATTGCTTGAACATGACAAAACTAGACCTTTGGGAAAACTTGTTGATATAACTGCAACCGATCTAGGTTTGCAAGCGACGTTTCGTCTGGCAAGAACTTTTGCAGCGGATGACGCTTTGGAGGAGGCAGCAACTGGACTTAGGGACGGATTTAGCGTTGGCGTAAAAATCAACGAATGGAAAAATGAGGATGGGGTGCTACGCATCCAGTCAAGTTCCTTGCAAGAGGTATCACTTGTAACTGAACCGGCAATCGACAGCGCAAGAGTGGCTGAGGTTGCAGCTAGTGAAACACCAAAGAATTCCGAAGCAACCGCTGAGGATACAACCACACAGGAGGACAAAGTGTCAGACACACAAACAGCTCCTATCGCCACCGAAGCGGTAGAAGCGGCACAAGCTCCAGTTGTAACTGCTCAATACATGGCATACACAAAGCCACGAGTTGATACAAATGTTACAGCAGGACAATATCTAAATGCACAAATCAAAGCACTTGGTGGCGACACCGATGCTCGTGATCTAATTGCAGCATTACAAATTGCAACTGTTTCTGAAAATACAGGAATGGTTCCACCAAATTATTTGCGTGATGTTATTGGCGTTATTGATGATTCACGCCCATTCATTAACAGCATTGAGCGTGCAGCACTTCCTGCGTCTGGCATGAAGGTTTTTACGCCAAAATTAGGAAATCAGGCGATTGTAAGTCAAACTGCAGAAGGTGTTGAGTTTGCTTCACAAGATACAGTTGTAACTTTTCAAGAGGATAACATTGTTAAGTTTGCTGGAGCAAATGTTGTCAATGTTGAGCTCTTTGATAGATCGGATCCGAGTTTTGCTGACCTTTTGGTTCGTGAGTTGGCTGCATCTTATGCACAAAAGACTGATGCTTATGCAGCAACAATTGCAGCTGATGGCGCAGGTGCATCATCTGGAACAACAATTTACAAAGCAATCGCTGATGGTATTGCAGACGCTTATGGAGTTATGCGATTCACACCAAATCGATTGATGGTTGCTCCTTCAGGTGGATACACAAATATCGACTTCGCAAACCTATTAGGTGCGGTTGATGGTTCACAGCGTCCACTATTCGCAGCAGCAATTTCTCAAAATGCGGCTGGCTTAATTACACAAGGTTCAACAAATGGAACAGTTGCAGGACTTGATCTAATTGTTGATCCTAACTACACCGGAAACAATGTTGGCGATAAAGCTGCATTGGTTTATCCATCACAAGCAATGCGATTCCACGAAAGTGGCACAATTGAATTACGTGCCAACATCGTTGCAAATGGTCGTATTGAAATCGGACTTTACGGATATGTTTGCGTAGTTAATCGCTACCCAACAGCATTCCGTTCTTTGTTCGTAGCGTAATTTAACTGAGTGCCTAGGGTTGCTCCCGATCCTAGGCATCCATTAAGGGAGATTAGAGAGAGGAATTTATGCCTTCAATTATTACCGCAACACAATTGCGTTCCGTATTGGGTGTAAGTTCCTCTCTTTACAATGACGCATATTTAGATCAAATTATTGACACAGCAGAAACAGTCATTCTGCCAATGCTTGTTACATTCAAAGCACCAATTCAAGCAACTTCATTGTCAGACAATGTTGCTACATTTACCACACTAGGAATTCATGAATTTACCGAAGGACAATCAGTTGTCATCACAGGATGCGGAGCACCTTACAACGGAACAAGAGTTGTGCTGGCAGACAATCTTGGACAATATACCTTTTCGCAATCGATCACTAATGCCGATATACTCGAAGCTAATGTCATCCCATCCGGAGTTGCTACCCTTTCTGGCGCATCAACTTATGTTGGAAACGCAGCTGTTCAATCAGCTGTCTATACAGTTTCAGTCGAAGTTTTCCAAGCAAGACTTGCCGGTGGAGGACAAATAGAGGGTATCGATTTTGCCAGTACGCCATTTCGCATGGGTCGCTCACTTTTCAATAAGTGCGTTGGTTTATTAGGCAGTTACATGGACACCGAAAGCATGTGTCAATAAATGCCAAATCAGACAATACTTGAACAGGTCAGGACACCTTTAGCAACCGCATTATCAAGCGTTGCAGGAAATGTTTATTCATTTGTTCCCGAAACAGTAATTCCACCAGCTGTAGTGGTTGTGCCTGATTCACCATATCTAGAATTTGAAACAATAAGCAAAACAAATGTAAGAGCCAAAATCAATTTTACTATTTCAGTTGCGGTTGCCTATAACAGCAATCCAGCATCGCTCGACAACATCGAGCAATTAATTATAAGTGTTCTGGCAGTCATTCCAGTTGGATACATTGTCAGCTCGGTTGAAAGACCGACAGTTACTCAAGTTGGTGCATCAACGCTGCTAATCGCAGATGTTCGAGTATCTACCTACTACACGCAAACAATATAAGGAGAAATCATGGCAACAGTCGTAATTACCGGTCGTGATGTTGGTTTATCTTTCACAGGTGGAACAGATATTCAAGCACAAGCGACAAACGCAGTTCTAACCAAGGTCAATGAGCGTCAGGTTTATCAGACCATGGAAGGCGAGGCTTACAAGACCACAAACATTTCAGGAACATTTCAACTAGATATGTTGGCAGATTGGGGCAAGGCAAACTCAGTTTGTGAGGCTCTATGGGCTGCTGCTGAAACTGCACCAGATACAGACATCAGCATGACACTTACAGCTGCATCAGGAGCACAATTTGTGTTTCCAGTAAAGCCAGAGTTTCCAACTGCTGGTGGTTCAGGAATTGATGCTCAGACAGTATCATTCACATTCACAGTATCTAAGGGCGCAGTAACCGAAACCTTTAGTTAAAAAATAAAACGGGAGCAAACAAATGAAGTTACCAATTACAATTGAATATAACTCAGGTGAGCAAGCAACTTATCTAGCCCAACCACCTGAGTTTGCGAAATGGGAAAAGCAGACAGGGAATATCATTGGTCAAATATCTGAGAAGTTGGGTATTTGGGATTTGATGTTTTTGGCTTACAACGCACACAAGCGTGAATTAGCCGGAAGCAAACCAATCAAACCAATGGATGTTTGGATGGAAACTGTCGCTGATGTAATAGTCGGTGATGCAGACCCAAAAGTCATCCGGAAGGAAGCCTAAATCGATTATTGGTTGAGTTAGCAATAAGCACTCAAATACCAATGAGCGAATGGGTTGAAGCAGAGGACATTTTAACAGCGATCGAGATATTGGAGAGACGGAATGGCAAATGAAACAATCGCCTATAACAAATCCGATCTGCGTGATATTTACAAGGCTTTCAAACTTATGGACGATCAAGCAACAGATGAAGCAAGAAGTCAATCTGCTGCTTTGGCGTATTTTGCATCAGAGGAAATTAAACAGGCAGCTAGAGGTAGAGAAAAATCTGGCAAGGTTGCGCAAAGAGTTGCGGACGGGGTCAGCATTTCAAAGTCAAGCAAAATCGGTGAGTTCAGTTATGGTTTCGCAAGACAGAAGTTTTCAGGTGGTGCTACAACGCAAACCCTATGGGGTGGCATTGAGTTTGGATCTAATAAGTTCAAGCAGTTCCCTACATATTCAGGACGGTCAGGCAGAGGTTCGAGAGGGTGGTTTATCTATCCAACGCTTCGCAGAATTCAGCCTGAATTGATTAACAAATGGGAACAGGCTTTCAATCGCATCATTAAGGAATGGGTCTAATGGCAGTCGGCACTCGCACATTAAAGTTATCAATCCTTGCCGATGTTGATGACTTAAAAAAGAAACTAGGCGAAGCCGACAAGGCTGTTGAAACTAATGCAAATAAAGTTGCAGATTTTGGTAAAAAAGCAGCCAAGGCTTTTGCTGTTGCTGCCGTTGCTGCAACCGCATACGCTGGCAAATTATTAATTGATGGAGTAAAGGCAGCCATTGAGGATGAAAAAGCAAACGCTCAATTAGCAGCTACTTTAACAAATGTCGCTGGTGCAACAGATAACACAATTGCATCGGTATTGGCTTATTCAAGAGCAACAGAGCTTGCAACTGGCGTTACCGAGGACGAACTTAGACCATCCTTAAATAGATTGGCTATTGCTACAAAAGATGCCAATGAAGCAATGAGATTGCAAAAGATTGCGTTAGATGTTGCTGCTGGATCAGGCAAGGGATTAGATGCAGTTACAACAGCACTTGCAAAGGCTTTTGAAGGAAACACCACCTCACTTGGTCGCTTAGGTATTGGATTAAGCGCAGCTGAACTGAAGACCATGAGTTTTGAGAATATAACCAAATCTTTATCAAACACCTTTGGCGGTCAGGCTGATATTGCTGCAAACACTTTTGAAGGTCGCATTAAAAGATTACAATTAACTTTTGAGGATGCTAGGGATAGTCTTGCTGAAAGATTGTTGCCATTTATTGAAAGATTTATCAATCTAGTCATCAACACAGTTATTCCTAAACTACAAGAATTTGCAAAGAATTTTGATCCAATCAAGCAAGCCATTGCAGATAACCAAGAAGCCTTTGATGCGTTTGGTCAATTTGTTCAAAATGTAGTAATACCAATTTTGGTTACCGGATTAGGTGCTGCATTAAAAACTGTTGGTGTTATTGCTGGTGGAGTTGTTGATATTATTGGCAAAGTCATTTCAGCAATTCAGGCTTCAATTGACGCTGCGATTGCAGGTATTAACGCTTTGATTGCCCGATATAATGCCATTCCAATTTTGCCAAACATCAGCCCGATCGGATCAAGTGCTGGAGTGTCATCCGCTGCATCTGTTGCCACAACTGCCACAGCGACTTCCACAGCCACAACTGCCACAGCTGCACAAATTGCTGCTGGAGCAGCGAGGGCTGGCACAACAGTCAACAATATTACAGTTCAAGCGGTAGATTCTGAAGGTGCTGCTAGAGCGGTTGCTAAGGTCATTAATCAAAGTTCATCAAGATCAGTTCCACAGTTGTATAACAACGGCATCACTAGAGCGAGATAATGTCAGTCTTTACGCCTGAGTATAAGTTAAGCATCAATGGTGTGGAATACACCAATGTTGCTATTTCTGATATAGCCCATCAAGCAGGTCGTGAGGATATTTACGCACAACCAACCCCATCTTATTTGCAAATAACAATAGTGGCTTTGAATAATGAAAACTATAATTTACAAATAAATGACGGCATCGCATTACAGGTCAAAGACAGCACCAACACATTTAAGACTTTATTTGGTGGCAACATCACAGACATCACTACCGAAGTTGCATCAGCCAGTAGTGTTGCTGAAACCTTTAGTTATACGATCATTGCATTAGGTTCATTGGCTAAGTTGCCCAAAGTTATCTATGACGGCACATTGGCAAGAGATGATGATGGCGACCAAATATTTGAATTACTTGCCGATTTATTCCTAAACAACTGGAATGAAGTGCCAGCAGCTGAAACTTGGTCAGGTTATGATCCTACAGTTACTTGGGCAAATGCTGAAAATCTAGGACTTGGCGAGATCGATCGACCAGGTGTTTATGAAATTACAAACCGAGGCGCAAACCCAGATACTGTCTATAACATTGCAAGCCTTATCGCTGATAGCGCATTTGGTGTTTTGTATGAGGATAACGAAGGTCGCATTGGGTATGCCGATGCTTTGCACAGGCAGAATTATCTTGCCAATAATGGTTATATAGAGATTTCAGCAAACACAGCCTTTGGAGCAGGATTAAAGGTCTTGACTAGGGGTGCGGATGTTCGCAACGATATATTCCTAAATTATGGCAACAACTTTGGTTCACAAGTAAGTGCAATCGAATTAGACAGTATTGAAACCTTTGGTTACCGAGGCGAAACAATTAACACAGTCTTGCACGATGCCACCGATGCACAAAATGTGGCTAATCGGTTTATTTCCCTTAGATCCTATCCAAGAGCCTTATTTGACAGCATTACATTCCCATTGACTAACTCAGCCATTGATGATGCAGACCGAGATGCGTTGCTTAGTATCTTTGTGGGTCAGCCAATGCGAATAACAGACTTGCCTGTTCAGATAGCTCCAACTGGTCAATTTGAGGGTTATGTTGAAGGCTGGCGTTGGAGCACTAGATTCAACGAATTATTTGTAACCATAAATTTGAGCCCAATTGAATTCTCTCAAGTGGCAGTTCAATGGGAGCAAGTATCAGCCTCAGAGGCATGGAACACTTTATCCGCTATACTAACATGGGAAAATGCGATTGGAGCAGTAGCTTAACATGGCAACAACTACAAATTATGGGTGGACGACACCAAATGACACCGATCTGGTCAAAGATGGCGCAGCTGCTATTCGCACACTTGGTTCAGCTGTTGATACCACAACAAAAAACCTAAATCCAGAAACAACAACAGGCGACATTGCTTATAGATCAGCAACTGCAAATGTTAATACACGATTAGGATTAGGAACTGCTGGACAAGTTTTGCGAGTTAATTCAGGAGCAACAGCACCGGAATGGGCAACTACAGCAGATCAGACACCATTAACCACAAAAGGTGATTTATTCACATTTGACACAGCTGATGCAAGATTGCCAGTGGGCGCAAATGGTCACACACTTGTAGCGAATAGTGCAACTGCAACAGGCTTGGAATGGAAAGTTGATCCAGTTGCAGATTTAGTTACTACTGCTGGAGATACGCTTTACGCAACTGCAGCCGATACTTTAGTTAGATTAGGTATCGGCACAGCAGGGCAAGTGCTTACAGTAAACTCTGGTGCAACTGCTCCAGAATGGGTTGCACCTGCTGGTGGTTTAACTTTTGCTGGGGTTTCACTACAACAAACAACAGGTCAAAGCATCAGTAATAATACTGACACTTTTTTGACTTTTGACACAGAAAATTTTGACACAGATGCTTTCCACGATGATGTAACTAACAATACAAGAATTACAATCCCAGCAGGTAAAGGTGGCTACTACCAATTTAATTTTACAAATAGATACACAGGTGGAACTAGCAATGCGCTTGTTGCAAGATTATTCAAAAATGGCGTTGAGGCTCAAGTCAATATTCTTGCTGCAAACAGTCAAGTGCCAACACAAACATTTTCAGTAGCATTTGCCGCAGCCGTTTCGGATTATTTTCAAGTACAAGTTTATCAAAATTCTGGTGGCACACTTACTACAGAAACTGGCACTCAAGGTGCTAGATTTCAAGCAATATACTTAGGAGCATAATATGGAACTATGGGAAAAAATTATAGAAGCATATCCTGTACTAAATCCAACAGATAATTTTCAAGATTTAGGAATTTATTTACGAGATGATAGTGATGGCGTTGGTGCTTATATTGCCAAATGGGAATACAGCCAACCAATTCCACAGGGTTTAACTCTAGGCAAGCCCACCGCTTAGCACAATCTTAGGGAATAATGCCAAACCTGTTGCAGATTGCTAAAGCTGAGATTGGCTATCAAGAGCAGCCAGTCAATGACACAAAATATGGCAAATGGTATGGCTTAAATAATCAGCCTTGGTGTGCCATGTTTGTATCTTGGTGTTATAACAAAGCAGGACTTGGTGGATCAATAGCAGCTCAATCCGGTAAAGGATTTGCAAGTTGCGATCATGCACTTAAGTGGTTTGCCATGCTTGGCAAGTTGATACCGGTAGGACAGGCAAAAGCCGGTGATATTGTGTTTTTCCAATTTGACAAAGATGCTGAACCGGATCATGTTGGCATTGTCAAATGGAACAACACAGCACTTAAATACTTGCAGGTAATTGAGGGCAATACCTCATCCGGTAAAGCAGGAAGCCAATCAAATGGCGATGGTGTTTATTTACGCAAACGCAACTATTCATTAATCATGGCAGTTGCCCGACCATAGGAGATGCATGAAACTATCAAATAAACACAAGGCAGCAATCAAGTCATATTTAAGAGCTGTGGCTGCATCAGGCATAACTGTTGCACTTGCAATCGTTGCTGACATCAGACCAGAGTTTGCAGTATTACTTGGCGCATTGATTGCACCAATAGCAAAAGCAATTGATCCAAATTCAGGGAGCGAAGCAGACTATGGCGTTAATGCTAAATGACACCAACAGAATGGGCTGGCTTTGGGGCTGGCGTGTGCGCTGTGCTAACAGGCGTGCTGATCGGGTTTCGTTTCCTAGTTAAAGGCTGGCTTAATGAGTTGCGTCCGAATTCTGGCAACAGCCTCAAAGATCAAATTACCAGACTTGAAAAGCGTGTTGATGATCTGTTTGTCTTAATCAGTAAGCAATAATTTTCCTATGGCGAACACACGAAAACCTATTAAACACAAAAAGATCAATCGTCGAGTAGTTCGCCAAACTCGTGAATTGACGAAACTAGATACCCACTTTATAACATTGCATGAAGCATTTATGGCTGCAAAGCGTGCAGGGTTTAGTAAAGAAATGGCGTTTTGGATTATGCAAGAGCCAAACGCCTTGCCCGACTGGATCTCCAACGATAAACCTGATGCGATAATTCCACGCATCGATCCGGATCAGGATGACGACTAAACCTAATCGCAGGTATTTAGTAGTTCCTGATTTACAAATTCCGTTGCATCATGTTGCAGCTGTTAAGAATTTGATTGCAATGACAAAGCGAGAGAAGTTTGATTTTGTCTTAAATTGTGGTGATGAGATGGATATGGGATCTCAGAGTCGTTGGGCAAAAGGAACTAAGTTAGAGTTTGCAGAAACGCTCGATGAGGAAAGATCACTAGCTCAAGAGATACTTTACGACTTAGGCACGACAGACATAATCCGAAGCAATCACACAGACCGGCTTTACACCACATTGCTTAAAGGTGCGCCATCATTGATCGGATTGCCAGAATTGGCTTATGACAAATTCATGGATTTCAGTAGATTGGGTATTCACTATCATCGCAAAGCCTATGAGTTTGAGCGTGGCTTTTATCTGGCACATGGGGATGAAGGCAACATGTCTAAGCATGCCGGTATAACTGCTCTAAATCTTAGTAAAAAGTGGTCTGGAAGCGTCGTTTGTGGGCATTCCCATAGGCAGGGTGCAGTCCGACATACAACTGGCTTAAATGGGCGTTATTCAACGATTTGGGGCATTGAGGCTGGACACCTTATGGATATGAGGCAAGCAGGGTATCTTAAATACAATTCAGCCGACTGGAATATGGGATTTGTGGTTATGCAATTTGGCAAAAAAGGTCATCAAGTAGAGCTGATCCCAGTCAATCAAGACGGATCATTTACCTATAACAGGCGCACTTACTCCTAAATCGTTATCATTTCGTTATCAAATAACTGCTACAAATCCCCCAAATGTCCTTGCATTGGGTCATACTTTATGTATCCACAAAGGCTGTGGATATGTAAGGGAGCAACATGAACCAAGAGTTAGAGGACTTAATGCTGGAGTATTTACTCCGCAAGAAGTTGTTAAAAGACACAGCGAATAAACCAAATATGCCAATTGCACCAAAAAGATCTAGAAAAATATCTAGGGGTGTCATTCATAACTGGACTGATCAAGATTTTCAAAAGGTGGCATTCTTATACAAAGAAGGCAATTCGCCACAAGCAATTGCTCAAAATATGGGCATGAGGACACAACAAATTATTGGCGCAATTGCTGGTATGCAAGGGCGAAATCCTAAATGGAATGCTCCAAGATTGTTGGTGCAATCATGACTATAAAAGATGACATGATGCAGCTGGCTTGGATCTATCTAGGCACAGGTGTAGCAGCATATATTATTTGGATGATTAGGGATAACGCATTTCAGTCTGGCTATTGGAAGGGTCGCAAGCAAGGCTGGGATATGCACCGGAGAATGATCAACACTCAGCGCACAACTGATGAGGTCTTTGATTATGACAAGCAGAACTGAGTTATTGGATGAATGCGCCCGTATCCTCACCGATCGAGGATCGATTTACGGAAGCAGTCAAAGCAATCACGAACGCATCTCAGAGCTGTGGTCTGCTTATTATGGAAATTACATTTCGCCAATGCAGGTCAGCCTTATGCAATTGCTCGTTAAAGTCAGCCGGCTCGCAGAAACTGCAAATCACAAAGATAGTATTAAAGACATCATTGGATACGCAGCCATTTATCAAGAGCTGTATGACAACTACGACAAGGACTACGGAGTAGCTGATGGCATTTAACATGAACGATTATGAGGATGTCGCAAGCCTTAACAAGTGGTTTATTAGCAACTTTCCAACGGGTCGATCTGAGATCACAGTTATTACTCATGATCCGAAGGAGGGTTATATCTTGTGCATGGCTACGCTGTGGCGAGATAGTGCTGACCTTTATCCGGCAGTTTCCAATGTCGCATTTGGATCAAGGGAAACTTATATCCCAAACATGAAAAAATTCTATGTTGAGGATACTGCTACATCAGCACTTGGGAGGGCAATAATTATACTCAAGGGATCTGACAAGACAGCAACCAAAGATGACATGAGAAAGGTAGAAAATGAACCGATTAAAAATGTATATGGCAAGAGTGGTAATGCGCAGCTTATTGAACTGGCACTCCGCAAATCATTTGCAGATGATGCTAAGTCAGGAGATGAACCGAAAGCGTGGTCAGTCGGAGATGCCATTGAAACCATACCGAATAAACCACAACAACAAGAATGCTTACATGGCGTAATGATCCTCAAAGAAGGAACAGCAAAGACCGGTAAGCCTTATTATGGATATGTTTGCAGCGCACCAAAAGCTGAGCAATGCGAGGCGAGATGGGGCAAATTAACTGCAAATGGGAACTGGTATTTTGAAGGAGGTGAATAATGGGTGATTTACAAATCATTGACGGCTCAGGCTTTACTGCAACATTTACAGATGCAGGGGTAAAGCTAGAGCCATCAACAGAGTTTTGCTTAGCATGTAATGATGACAGGCTAATGCGAGATGGTATGTATATGGTTTGCTCACAATGTCATTGTAGGCAGTAGGCATTATACATGACATTATTTAAGTGCAATGGATGCAGTCGCAAGGTTGAGTTCCTGTGGCTGGATCAGTTGGACACACCGGATGGCTTCAAAGCCTACCAATGCACTAGCTGTGGCTGTGTAGGCATCAAAAATATAGTTGATGCTGAGGATGTTCCAGATAATGAAGTAAGTCGATGCATCAAGTGTGGTGATTGGCAGTTTCGGGAATTGCCTTGCCATACTTGTGCATTGATCCGAAGCAAATGAGTGAGCAAAACAATGCAGGTTTTAGCGATACTTGGCTTGAGGAGGATTTATTTATGATTGAACCTTTCTACCGACACACCACAAAATAAACGGAGAACTTGACACTCATGTTATGCTCTAGTCGCATTGGCTTCCAAAGCCAAAACGCGAGCCCGAAGGCTCAGCTCGCGAGGTGCAAGCTAGTCGGGATCGCTGTATTCATTTTAATCTTTTGCTTTGAAAAGACTTATTCCGTAGCTGCTAATTACAATACAAACCATTACAGACAATATGCATTCATTCAATTAAATGATCTTAATGAATTTTATTGTATTGATGAGTTATGGCATAAGGAAAGCAGATGGCAACCTAATGCAAAGAACCCACATTCATCAGCTTATGGAATACCACAAATCTTAGGTATGAAAGAAAAGAATGGAATGAAGCAAGTGCTGATAGGATTGAAATATGTTAAACACCGGTATAACACGCCTTGCAAGGCACTCGCTCATCACAAGCTTAAAGGCTGGTATTGATGAGTAAGTCAGCATTAAGATCTACCGGATCAACAAGCCTATGGCGCAAGATCAGGGCTAGAGTGTTGTCCAGAGATAACTACATTTGTCAATACTGTGGTGGTGAAGCAGATACAGTTGATCACATTATTCCAAGAAGGTTGGGTGGTCTTGATGATGATGGAAACTTATTAGCTGCATGTTCTAGATGTAATAATGCGAAGGGGGGGCAGTTTTTTGTGCGTAAAGGGACACCACCGACCCCCCATGTCCTTTCTAACCGACAAAACAGGTCAATCAGCCACGATACGACCGGATCATCTTGATCAATCTTGATTTGCCTTTGATTGGGATTGATCAGGCTCAATCGAGTTTAGGAGGTGTGAAAACTCCACGAATTCACTCCAAACTCAATGATTTACCATCTAGGGGACACGAAATGATTGATTTTGCAGCTGAGATTGGTATGCCTTTGATGGAATGGCAAAAGTTTGTTGCTATTCATGGTCATAAAGTTAAACCAGATGGCAGATACCATCATGATCTTTGTGGCTTGGTTCAAGCGAGGCAAAATGGCAAAAGCACATTTATGATGTTGCGGATCTTAACTGGCATGTATGTCTGGGGAGAAAATCTACAATTGACATCAGCGCACCGGCTAACAACCAGCCTTGAAACATTTCGGCAAATGGTTGCATTGATTGAGGGCAATGATCGTCTAGCTGCTGAGGTGAAAAAAATACGCTGGCAACATGGTGCTGAGGAAATGGAATTGACCGGCAATCGCAGGTTTGTTGTTAAAGCTGCTAACAATGCAAGTCGAGGAATTTCTGCGCCGTCCACAATCCATCTTGATGAGTTGCGTGAATACAAAGATGAGGATGCTTGGTCATCAATGCGCTACACAATGATGGCTTCCAAAAATCCGCAAACATGGATTTATTCAAATGCCGGAGACCAACATTCTGTCATATTACAAAAATTGCGTGAGCGAGCCATTGCTGCTTCAGCCGGTAGCAATGATCAGATAGGTTGGTTTGAGTGGAGTGCTGAACCGGATGCGCCAATAACCCTTCCGTCTGGCGAGATTAACTGGTCAGCATTTGCTCAAGCCAATCCATCACTTGGCATAACCATCCATCCAGATAATTTGCGGGCGGTGTTGAATGATCCCCCAGATATTGTGCGCACAGAAGTTTTGTGTCAATGGGTCGATACAATTAACTCAGCCATTGATGCCCAAAAATGGGAATTATGCAAGATTGAGCCGATCCAGTTAAATCCTGATGCTCCTACTTGGTTAGGATTGGACTGCTCACCGGATAGAAAATTTGCAGCCCTTGTTGCAGCTCAAAAATTGTCGGGTGAGAGATTTTATGTTCAATTGCTTCATACTTGGTCAAATGACTTTAGCTTGAATGATTTGGCTATTGCTAATGATCTTGCACCCTACGCTCGCAAATACAATCTACAAACTGTTGCATATAGCAAAAGGACAAGTGCTGCCGTTGCATCTAGGCTTGTTCCAGCCGGCATTCCCATCACAGATATGGATGGCAGTATTTACAGCGAAAGTTGCGACCGCTGGTTAGGTGCAATCAATTCTCACAGATTGCAACATGGGGGGCAAGAGGAATTAACTGCTCAAACCTTATCTGCTGCCAAATTGCCTTATGGGGATGGATCTTGGATTATTGGAAGGCGAGCCAGTCGAGTTGCAGTTTGTGCAGCTGTGGCAACTGCTTTGGTTTCATACTTTGCGACACAGCCAGAAACTGAGGTTGATATACAAATCGGATAATTAGGACATATGGTATATTATGCTCTAATGGGATTATTCGACAGATTTCGGGCAAATCAACCAAATGATCAAGTTGATGTAGCTGCTGCACTTTCACCTTACAACGCACAACAATTAGTTGGCGGAATTTTATTTGGAACTACAACTGCAACTCGTGAGCAGTATATGGCGATCCCATCTGGTGCTAGAGCAAGAAATATAATCTGCTCAACAGTCGGATCTTTACCGCTTGAACAATACAATCATTTTACAAATGAACACATAAGACCAAACAGAGTAATTATGCAACCAGATCCTAGAGTAGCGGGATCAGCAATTTACGCATGGTTGGCTGAGGACATTTTGCTATATGGCGTGGGGTATGGAATTATTTTAGATGCTTACGCAGCAACAGATGCGTCAAGAATTAGAGCATGGACAAGAGTTGCACCTAACAGAGTATTTGCATCACTAAACTCAAACTCCACCGAAATTGAATATTACACAGTCGATGGCAAGCGAGTGCCACCATTTGGTTTAGGTTCGTTGATTGTATTTAACGGATTAGATGAAGGAATACTAAATCGAGCAGGTCGCACAATTAAAGCTGCTGCTGCATTAGAACAAGCTGCTGAAATGTATGCAAAAGAACCAATGCCACAAATGGTATTAAAATCAAATGGCACAAATTTAACTCCTGAGCGAATTACTAAACTGCTGGAAAGTTGGAAAGCATCAAGATCGACAAGATCAACTGCATTCTTAAATGCTGATGTTGAATTGCAAGCTTTAGGATTTGATCCGGCAAAATTACAACTAAATGAAGCCCGCCAGTATTTGGCTTTGGAAATTAGCCGTTTGAGTGGCATTCCGGCAAGTTTTATATCTGCTGAAACTACCAGCATGACTTATAGCACAACTGCTATGGAAAGAAAAGCGTTGATTGATTTTTCATTACGACCAATTTTGACCGCAATTGAACAAAGATTATCTCAAGCAGATTTTTGCCCGAACGGAATAGAAACTAGATTTGACATTGACGATTTCTTGCGTGGATCTGCATTAGAGCGTGCGCAAGTTTATGAAATCCTAAACCGCATCGGTGCAATGAGCATTGAGCAAATACAAGAGGAGGAGGATCTGATTCGATGAAAATTAGTTTCCCAATAGAAATAACTGCTGCCGATACAAACAAACGAACATTAACTGGTCGCATTGTAAGTTGGAATGAGGAAGGTTCAACGAGCGCAGGATTGACAGTATTTGAAAAAGACAGCATTGACTTTTCGAAATCTGTCAAATTATTGCTTGAACATGACAAAACTAGACCTTTGGGAAAACTTGTTGATATAACTGCAACCGATCTAGGTTTGCAAGCGACGTTTCGTCTGGCAAGAACTTTTGCAGCGGATGACGCTTTGGAGGAGGCAGCAACTGGACTTAGGGACGGATTTAGCGTTGGCGTAAAAATCAACGAATGGAAAAATGAGGATGGGGTGCTACGCATCCAGTCAAGTTCCTTGCAAGAGGTATCACTTGTAACTGAACCGGCAATCGACAGCGCAAGAGTGGCTGAGGTTGCAGCTAGTGAAACACCAAAGAATTCCGAAGCAACCGCTGAGGATACAACCACACAGGAGGACAAAGTGTCAGACACACAAACAGCTCCTATCGCCACCGAAGCGGTAGAAGCGGCACAAGCTCCAGTTGTAACTGCTCAATACATGGCATACACAAAGCCACGAGTTGATACAAATGTTACAGCAGGACAATATCTAAATGCACAAATCAAAGCACTTGGTGGCGACACCGATGCTCGTGATCTAATTGCAGCATTACAAATTGCAACTGTTTCTGAAAATACAGGAATGGTTCCACCAAATTATTTGCGTGATGTTATTGGCGTTATTGATGATTCACGCCCATTCATTAACAGCATTGAGCGTGCAGCACTTCCTGCGTCTGGCATGAAGGTTTTTACGCCAAAATTAGGAAATCAGGCGATTGTAAGTCAAACTGCAGAAGGTGTTGAGTTTGCTTCACAAGATACAGTTGTAACTTTTCAAGAGGATAACATTGTTAAGTTTGCTGGAGCAAATGTTGTCAATGTTGAGCTCTTTGATAGATCGGATCCGAGTTTTGCTGACCTTTTGGTTCGTGAGTTGGCTGCATCTTATGCACAAAAGACTGATGCTTATGCAGCAACAATTGCAGCTGATGGCGCAGGTGCATCATCTGGAACAACAATTTACAAAGCAATCGCTGATGGTATTGCAGACGCTTATGGAGTTATGCGATTCACACCAAATCGATTGATGGTTGCTCCTTCAGGTGGATACACAAATATCGACTTCGCAAACCTATTAGGTGCGGTTGATGGTTCACAGCGTCCACTATTCGCAGCAGCAATTTCTCAAAATGCGGCTGGCTTAATTACACAAGGTTCAACAAATGGAACAGTTGCAGGACTTGATCTAATTGTTGATCCTAACTACACCGGAAACAATGTTGGCGATAAAGCTGCATTGGTTTATCCATCACAAGCAATGCGATTCCACGAAAGTGGCACAATTGAATTACGTGCCAACATCGTTGCAAATGGTCGTATTGAAATCGGACTTTACGGATATGTTTGCGTAGTTAATCGCTACCCAACAGCATTCCGTTCTTTGTTCGTAGCGTAATTTAACTGAGTGCCAGGGGTTGCTCCCGATCTCTGGCATCTTTGTAATGGGAGTTAAGGAGAAGACATGCCAGCAATTATTACTGCCAGTGAGTTAAGAGCAGTGCTTGGCGTGTCTTCTGCCTTATACAATGACACATATTTGAACGAAATCATCGATACCGCAGAAGGCGTAATCCTTCCAATGTTAGTTACATTTAGAAGCCCAGTTCAAGAGGCATCATTAACTGACAACGTAGCAACATTTACCACTTTAGGCATTCACGAATTCACAGCAGGACAATCAGTCGTTATCGCAGGATGCGGAGCACCTTACAATGGAACACGCACAATCTTGGCAGATGATCTTGGACAATATACATTTTCATGCGCCATTACAAACGCAGATGTTGCGAGCGCAAATATCATCCCATCAGGAACAGCAACCTTATCAAGTGCTTCAACTTATGTTGGCGTACAACCAGTGCGCTCAGCAGTATTCGCAGTATCTCTAGAAGTATTCCAATCACGTTTAGCAGGTGGCGGACAGATTGAGGGCGTGGACTTTACAGCTACACCTTTCCGCATGGGTCGATCACTATTCAATCGCTGCGTAGGATTGTTAGGGGCTTACATCGATGTTGAGAGCATGGCTCAATAATGCCAAATCAGACAATCCTTGAGCAGGTCAGAACACCTTTAGCAGCTGCTTTAGCCAGCGTTGCAGGTAATGTTTACAGCTTTGTTCCAGAGTCGGTTATCCCGCCAGCAGTAGTGTGCGTGCCAGATTCTCCATACCTTGAATTTGAAACAATAAGCAAATCTAATATCAGGGCTAAGGTCAATATGACCATTACAGTTGCCGTTGCATATAACAGCAATCCAGCATCTTTGGATAACATCGAGCAACTAATCATCAGCGTTCTGGCAGTAATCCCAGCAGGATATATCGTCAGCTCGGTCGAAAGACCAACAGTCACACAGGTTGGAGCAAGCACTCTGCTTATTGCAGACGTTCGAGTTTCTACTTATTACACAAGAACAATCTAAGGAGCAAAATGCCAACGACAGTTATTACCGGTCGGGATATTACCTTCACTATTGGCGGTAATAATTTCGATGCGCAAGCAACCACAGCAACACTTACTGGATCAATGGATCGTCAAGTCTATGAAACACTAGACGGAAAATCCTACAAAGTTATTGACAACGATTTTATATTTGATGTCGAGATGCTAGCCGATTGGGGCGCAACTGGATCTCTATGCGAGATTCTATGGGGCGTTGCAGAATCAGCACCAAACACAGGTATCAACACAGTATTTACAGCTAACACTGGAGCAGTATTTACTTTCCAGGTATTGCCAACTTGGCCATCAGCTGGTGGAACTGCACCAGATGCCCAGACTGTATCTTTATCATTCCAGGTCATCGGAGTCCCAGCGGAGTCATTCGCCTAATTAAAAAAACGGGAGCAAACAAATGAAGTTACCAATAACAATTGAATATAACTCAGGAGAGCAAGCAACTTACATAGCCCAACCTCCTGAGTGGGCAAAATGGGAGAAACAGACAGGAAATACGATTGGACAAGCCAAAGAAAAGATTGGCATGTGGGATCTTATGTTTTTGGCTTATCATGCCCATAAGCGTGCAATTGCTGGAAGCAAACCAGTCAAGCCGATGGATGCCTGGATGGAAACAGTCGCTGACGTAATAGTTGGTGATGCGGATGACCCAAAAGTTACCCAGAAGGAAGCGTAAGCCGTTTACTTGTTGCGGTGGCAATAGCCACCCACATACCAATGAGTGAATGGACAAGCGCAGAAGATTTATTAACTGCAATTGAGATTTTAAAGGAGCGAGGATAATGGCTAATGATTCTAAAGTTGCCTATGACAAATCCGACCTCCGGGATGTTTACAAAGCGTTCAAACTTATGGACGATCAAGCAACGGATGAAGCAAGAAGGCAGTCTGCTGCTTTGGCGTATTTTGCATCAGAAGAAATTAAAGCGGCAGCTAGAGGCAGAACGAAAGCAGGAGCAGTTGCGCAAAGAGTTGCGGACGGAGTTAGCATATCTAAGTCAAGCAAGATCGGTGAATTTAGATATGGGTTCGCTCGACAGAAATTTTCAGGTGGTGCTAGTACGTCGACGCTTTGGGGCGGTATTGAGTTTGGATCAAACAGGTTTAAACAGTTCCCAACCTTTTCTGGGCGAGCACCTGGTGGTGGCAGTCGTGGATGGTTTATTTATCCAACCTTACGCAGAATTCAGCCTGAATTAGTAAACAAGTGGCAGGAATCGTTTGAACGCATTCTTAAGGAGTGGGCATAATGGCAAAAGATAATCGCACGTTAAAGTTATCGATCCTTGCCGATATTGACGATTTAAAAAAGAAATTAGATCAAGCTGATAAAGCCGTTGAAACTAATAGCAATAAGATTGGTGAGTTTGGCGCAAAGATCGGTAAAGCATTTTTAGTTGCTGGAGCAGCTGCTGGAGTCTATGCTGGCAAATTATTAGTTGATGGCGTAAAGGCTGCAATCGAAGATGAGAAAGCAAACGCCAAACTAGCAACAACTTTAATCAATGTTGCCGGAGCCACACAAAAAACAGTTGATGAAGTTTTAGCCTATTCCCGGGCAACCGAACTTGCCACCGGTGTAACCGAGGACGAATTAAGACCATCGCTTAATCGATTGGCTATCGCAACGGGAGATGCCCAAAAGGCTATGAAGTTGCAAGGCTTGGCACTAGATGTCGCAGCCGGATCTGGAAAGAGTTTAGATGCTGTAACTCAAGCGTTAGCCAAAGCCTACGAAGGCAACACCGCATCTTTGGGCAGACTAGGCATTGGTATATCAACAGCTGAACTTAAGACAATGAGTTTTGAGGATATAACCAAGAGATTATCTGAAACCTTTGCTGGTCAGGCAGATGTTGCAGCGAATACCTTTGAGGGAAGAATTGCAAGATTACGACTTGCCTTTGAAGATGTGCGAGATACTTTGGCAGAAAGATTACTGCCTTTTATTGAGCGATTTATTAACTTTTTAAGTGATAAAGGCGTACCAGCTTTAAATGCTTTTATTGCAGGATTAACTGGCGATGAAGGTTTAACAGCATCCTTAGAACAAAGCGGTAAAGGATTTATACAATTTGGCGAATTTGTGCGCACAGTTGCTGGCATAGTTAGTGGCTTTATTACGTTAATCAGAGAAGCCATCGGATTGATAATAGAACTTGCTAACCAGTCAATTAGAGCGGTAAATATAATTAAACCAGGTGCAGATATTGGCTACATTCCAAACCCATCACTTACAGGATCAATGCTTGGACAATCAGTTCCTAGCGTGCCATCAAGCACTGGACTTGATAGAAACCCAACAGCTAGAGCCGGAGTCGTTAACAACATTACAGTCAAGGCAGTAGATTCAGAAGGCGCAGCCAGAGCAGTTGCAAAGGTATTAACTAAATCATCAGCCAGATCAATCCCCGCACTTGATGGCGCAAGCATTAGACGATTCCAGCAATGAGTGATTTTACGCCTGAATGGCGATTACTGGTTAATGGGGTTGATTACACAAACGTAACAGTTGCAGATATATCTCACGCATCCGGTCGTGATGATATTTACATCCAGCCTAACCCGTCATACATCGAAATTGCTTTGGTTGCACTAGAAGATGAAAACTACGTATTTGATATTAACGATGGATTGACACTTCAGGTCAAAGATAGCACTGCATCATATGTAACAATCTTTGGCGGTAACATCACAGACATAACTACCACAGTTAGCGTTACTGGATCGGTCGGCAAGGTTTACTCATACAACCTGATTGCTATGGGATCACTTGCCCGATTGGCTAAAACAATCAGCGAAGGTGTGTTGACATCAGAGTTTGATGGTGATCAGATTTATGCCTTGCTTACAGAGTTTTTATTAGGCGATTGGGTAGGGGTATCAGCTGCACAAACTTGGGCAGATTACGATCCGCTTATTACATGGGAGTATGCAGAAAATCTAGGTATTGGCGAAATAGATCAACCTGGTCAATATGAAATGGTTAATCGTGGGTCATCAGTCGATACGATCTACAACATCGCTTCACAGATTGCTAACTCAGCCTTTGGATATTTATATGAGGACAGTGCTGGCAACATTGGTTATGCAGATCAAGATCACAGACAGGTTTATACAGCTGCAAATGGCTTTATTGAAATCTCCGCAAATACAGCCATCGGAGCAGGTTTATCTACTACAACCCAGGCAGGTAATATCCGCAACGATGTGGCCCTAAACTATGGCAACAATTTCAATAACTTAGAGGTTGCCCTCGATACAACCAGCATCAACCTTTATGGATACAAATCTGAGAGCATTAACTCAAGCATTAAAAATCAATCCGATGCGGAAGACATAGCCAATCGATACCTGGATCTTCGGGCCTATCCATATCCAGTATTTGACAGCATCACATTCCCAATCACTAACTCAGAATTAGACGATACAGACCGAGATCACCTACTTAACGTGTTTATGGGTCAACCACTCACAATCACCGATTTACCGCCTCAAATAGCATCTGAGGGGCGTTTTCAGGGCTATGTAGAGGGCTGGTCATGGAGCACGTCATTCAATGAGTTATATCTGACAATCAACCTCAGTCCAATAGAGTTCTCAGCGGTATTCCAACAATGGAATGAGGTTAACGCCTCCGAAGCATGGAACACATTATCGGGTACAATTACCTGGCAAGCAGCGATAGGAGTAATTTTTTAACATGGCAAATACCACCAATTACAATTGGGAAACCCCAGATGATACCGATCTGGTTAAGGATGGCGCACTTGCCATTCGCACTTTGGGATCTTCTGTTGATACAACTACCAAAGCCCTTAATCCATCAACAACTTTAGGCGATATTGAATATCGATCAGCAACAGCGAACACCAACACAAGATTAGCAATTGGATCAACAGGTCAAGTTTTAACTGTCGCTGCTGGCGTACCATCATGGGCAAGTGCTCCTGCTGCAACTGTAACTGCAAGAGGTTGTTCACTTAAAAAAGGTGTTTCAAATCAGTCTATCTCCAACGCAACATTGACAAATGTTTCTTTTGAAGATGAAGAATTTGACACCAATGCGTACCATGATAATTCAACAAATAATTCACGAATCACAATTCCAGTAGGTTATGCTGGCAAGTATCAGATAAATGGAAGTATTTTGTACGCAGCTAATGGAACTGGAGATCGTGAGTTTTATTTTTATATTAACAATTCAGCAAATTACAATTATCAGGTTACAAAAGCAACTACTTCTTTATTAGGATTACAAGGAGGCATTATATTAAATTTAGCTGAAGGAGATTATGTAGAAATTAAAACATATCAAGACAGCAGTGGAAGTTTAAATATTTTAAGTGGTGTAAATTGCACTTTTTCAGTCGGATATTTAGGAGTATAAATGTTTAATTTGATTATAGAAACTTATCCTGAACTTACAAGCGCAGATTTTCATCCATTTACAGGTTCAATTTTATTGGCTGACGATGGCGATGGCATTCAATATCTTGCAAAGTGGGATTACTCAAAGCCAATTCCTAAAGGAATTAAATTAGGTAAGTGAAACCCTGGCTTAGCAAGTCTGCCGTTCAACTAAGAGAGCAGATCGATGACTCTTTTCCAGATAGGGATAGACGTTCAGACGGTTGGATAGCGGACGCTAGGCACATGTCTGCTGGAACTAAATCGGATCACATACCTGACAAAAAAACTGCTGTGGTAAGAGCAATTGATGTAGATAAAGACATCAGCCAGGTCAAAGATTTGATGGTTCACCTAGTTGAGCAGCTACGACTTTACGCCAAAGCAGATAAGCGCAAACGCATCAGTTATATTATCTTTGATGGTAAAATTATGTCTGCTAGAGGAAATTGGAAATACCGGACTTACAAAGGTTTTAACCAACACAAGTCGCACTGCCACCTTTCCTTTAGCCCTGCGGGAGATCAGGACAGTTCGTTTTTTGACATCCCACTTCTCGGAGGCAAAGTATGAAATTAAGCAAAAAACACAAAGCAGCAATTAAGTCATATTTGAGAGCTGTTGCAGCATCTGGACTTACAGTGGCATTAGCAATTGCAGGAGATATGCGACCAGAGTATGCCGTATTACTTGGAGCATTAGTTGGGCCAGCGATCAAAGCATTAGATGTTAAGGAGTCAGAGTTTGGGATGACAACTAAACTATGACCGATTCAGATTTACTTACATTTTATTTTGCAAGCCTGGCCGTAATTGGTGGCCTTGCAGCATTTGTCATAACTCATCTACTTAATGAAATTAAGGCACTCCATAAGCGTGTCGATGAGATCTATAACATCCTTCTCGAGCGATAATTTAAAACATGGCGAACACTCGCAAAAAGCAGACAGCCCGTAAAAAGGTTGCTAAAAAGCGGATTGTGCGTAATTCGCCAGAGCCATTAACAAAGTTAGATGTCTTTTATGCATCTTTGCATGAATGCTACAAATCAGCTCGTAAGGCTGGATTTAGCGAAGGCGTTGCACTTTGGATGATGCAAGACAGAATCCTACCCAACTGGATTGTCGGCGATGGAGGGATCATACCATCGATTGATCCAACTGACGATGAAGAGGATTTCGATTAAGCGATACTTGGTTATTTCAGATTTACAGATTCCATACCACCATGAGGCAGCTGTTAAAAATGTTATCAAGTTAGCAAGACGGGAGAAGTTTGACAGCGTACTTAACGTTGGTGATGAGATTGATTTTCAAACCATTAGCCGTTGGGCTGAAAAAACACCTTTGGCTTATGAGCAGACTTTGCACCGGGATCGTGAACTTACTCAGTCGATTCTCTGGGATCTTACCGAGCACGCTAGAGAGGCTCATATTGTCCGCTCTAATCATACTGATCGCCTATACAACACTTTATTAAAGGTACCTGGCTTAATCAGCCTGCCTGAATTACAGTATGAAAAATTCATGGACTTTGCCACAATGGGCATAACCTTTCACAAACATTTTTATGAGTTTGAAAAAAACTGGTTGCTCGGACATGGTGATGAGGGCAATAGCAATCCAAACGCAGGCTTAACTGCCCTAAATCTGGCCAAAAAGGTCGGTAAGAGCGTTTTAATTGGCCACACCCATAAACTAGGCCTATCTTCGTTTTCTGAGGGCTTAGGAGGCCATTACAGGACGATTTACGGCATTGAGGCAGGTAACCTTATGAACAAAGCCAAAGCCTCATACACGAAGGGCATAGCCAACTGGCAAATGGGCATCGTGATCCTAGACTGGGATGGTAAGAATATGACCCCTACGCTTATTCCAATTAACAAAGATGGATCATTTACAGCTTTAGGCAAATCGTATGTCTAGGGAAACAGATTACAAAGAGCGCACAATTGATGATGCCATTGATGTCATTGATAACAGTATCGTTATCTGACACGCCGTTACACCTATCGAGATTGTCGCTGATCTAGCACATACTTAATCCCAACAGGCAAACAGCCTGAGATCGGGAGCAAAATGGAAAACATAACAGACGGACAAGTGCTTGCAATTGCCATGATTGCATTTGCGCTTGTTTTCATTATTGGTGCATGGCGAGAAGATCGCAAAAATCGATTATGGGATGAAGCATGGCGTGCTGGCTATGAACAAGGCATGAAGGTAGTCAAGCACAATGTCCGCTAATCGTGACAAGTTATTTGATGAAGCAAGAATACTTACACAGGACAGAGGTCGAGTTTATGGATCTCCATATAGCAACCACAAACGTATTGCAGACATCTGGTCAGGTATTCTCGACATGCCAATTACAGCTCACCAGGTTGTGCTTTGTATGGTCGGGCTCAAGATCGCTAGGTTGGTTGAAACTCCATCACATCATGACAGTGTTGCAGATTCAATCGCTTATTTGGGATTCTTCGAAGACGTATTGCAAGGTCAACTAAATGACGATAGCGAGGAATTTTAATCGTGGAATTTGGTGTGATTACTGTAAAAATCAATATGGAGCGCATACGATCAAAGGTCAAAACCCTGCGACGTGGATTTCTACCAGCTCAAACGGATTACAAAGAGCCTACTGTGACAATTGCAGACATGGCTTGGAATCTTGGACTGATGGCAGCGTCTGGGATTTGCGTGCCCAACAGGAATATCGACAAGGAAAACAGGAGATAGATTATGGGTTTTAATTTGGAGGATTATGAAACAGTTGAGGAACGACTTGGGAAGTTTTGGAATGACAACCCAGATGGCAGAATCGAAACGGAAAGGATTGTCGCAGCCAACGCTCCTAGCGATGAATACGTATTTGTGGCTAGGTTGTATCGAACTGAGGCTGATCAACATCCAGTATCGACTGGGTGGGCGAGTGAAACGAAAACTGCTTCAGGTTTTAATAAATTTGCTTGCGAATTGTCTGAAAGCAGTGCGTTGGGTCGTGCGCTCGCTAACTGGACTTACGCCAAAAAAGGTGCAAGACCATCTCAAGTGGAAATGGAACGAGTAGCAAAAGGCAACAGCAAACCAACCTATGGCGCACCTGGAACGCGAACCGCAGCTGTAGTAAATGCGCTACGCAATACCGATTGGTCAGCACCTAAATTAGAAGATCCAGCACCCGTTGCTTGGTCAGTTGATGAAGTTGCAAAAGAGTTAAATGCTGACAAGGTATCTGAAAAATACTATTGCCAACATGGTGAGCGTTTGCGAAAAGAAGGAACTAGCAAACAAGGCAAGCCATATCTGGGATATGTATGCACTGAAAAACGTAAAGAAGATCAATGCGAACCGATTTGGGCAAAGATCACTGCAAATGGCAAGTTTTATTTTCCAGATTCAGATAAGGATAAATAAATGGGCGAGTTAGAAATAATTCAGCAAGGTGGCTTACGGATTAAGTTTCATGCGGATGGAAGAGTAATTCCGGACATAGTGCCGCTTAATGAGTGTTGCGATATGTGCAATGATCCCAGAATGGTGCATGTAGAAGGCCTACTTAAATGCGTAGGTTGTGGAGTAATTAACAGAATCGATTATGGGCATCATGCCTAAATACGATTACGAGTGCCCAGGTGAGGAGGTCATCGTGGAATTAGATTTACCATTTAACCACGAGCCTCCAGCCTGCACTTTATGCGGTGCTAAGATGCGTAAGGTGTTTACAGCTACACCGGCCATCTTTAAAGGCACTGGCTGGGGATCTAAACCTTGATTGAAGCAGCTGTAATGAAATGCAACGCATGCAAGAAACCAACTATATTTGAAATTGAATATGGCTGGGATGTACCAGTAGGAATCGTGATCGCTGAATGCCAAAAATGCTACCGCAAAGGTGCAAGAATGGATGACGATATTATGGAT
>Ga0247839_1002135_pt1 | contig 30458 bp, 27 predicted proteins | sample LaCruzMarch2015__6_FD_192405 | JGI IMG/M metagenome (GOLD analysis project Ga0247839, IMG submission 192405) | Freshwater microbial communities from meromictic Lake La Cruz, Castile-La Mancha, Spain - LaCruzMarch2015_16m | ecosystem: Environmental > Aquatic > Freshwater > Lake | place: Spain... | reverse complement strand
TAAAGGAATTAGGGTGTCAAAATTACGGGCAGCACTACCTTCTCGAATCAAAATTTTCATTCCAAAACCAATTTTATCCAATGCTTCTTCCAAAGTAAAACATTCATGGTCGGTACTCATTCCTTCATCAATATATTGTTTTGCTTGTTCTCCGCGTAATCCGGGTGCGTGACCGTCAACAGGTTTATTGTGTTTTTTTGCTGCAGCAATTTTTGCCATTACTTCCTTATCCTTGAATAAAACTCCAGGAAAATTCATCATTTCGGCTAAATATAAAATTTCGGGTTTAGACAATAGTTTTTCAATATCGGTTGAATTGATGGTTGCTCCAGCAGTTTCAAAAACAGTAGCAGGCACACAACTTGGCGCACCAAAAAAGAAATGAAAAGGAACTTTATTTCCGTTTTGAATCATAAACTCCACACCTTCCATTCCCAACACATTTGCTATTTCGTGAGGATCGCTAATGGTGGCAACAGTTCCATGAATAACGGCCATTCGCGCAAATTCGCTTGGTGCTAATAAACTGCTTTCTATATGCACATGCGCATCTATAAATCCAGGCAAAATAAAGTTTGTAAGCGTCTCAGAAATTTCTGTAATGGCTGTAATTATTCCATTTTCTATAGTTATTTCAGCTGGAAAAATTCGTTTGTTTAAAATGTCGATATAGTTTGATTTTATTTTCATAATTTGCTACAGATTAGGCATTTTTTAGCCCCAGATTTCACAGAATACACAGATTTTCTGTTGCAACTTATTTCTGTTTTATTTTCCGCATATAACGCAGATAAAAAGCAGATATTTTTTCAGTGAAATCTGTGCAATCTGTGGCTATTTTTTTGTTTATTATTATAGAATGTACAAATTTATAATTTCACACCGCACATTTGTCACTTCGCATTTCGCACTTTTATCACTCTTCACATTAATAAATTTTACCATTAACCAATACACTTTCTACGCTATCATTTCCAAAATTATAAGGCATAAATGCCAAAGATGAAATAGGTTTCGTAATGATTAAATTGGCTTTTTTGCCAATGGAAATACTTCCATGAGTTTCACTTAATTCGAGGGCATAAGCACCATTAATGGTTGTTGCATTAATGGCTTCTTCAATGGTTAATTTCATTTGGGTACAAGCCAAACTTACCACAAATCCCATGCGTCCGTTTGGCGAACTTCCAGGGTTATAATCACTGGCTAAGCAAACTGGCAAACCAGCATCTATCATGGTGCGAGCTGGCATATAAGGAATACCTAAAAAGAACGAACAATTTGGTAATCCAACTGGCATGGTATTGCTATTTAGCAAACATGCTATTTCCTCTTTTCCAGTGTATTCTAAATGATCAACACTTAGCGCGTTGTGCTTCACTCCTATTTGAACACCGCCTGTATAACCCAATTCATTGGCATGAATTTTTGGTTTCAAATTATATTTTGCAGCTGCATTTAAAAGTACGTCTGTTTCTTCCACTGTATAAAAACCTTGGTCGCAAAACACATCAAAATAATCAGCTAAATTTTCATTAGCTATATTTGGCAACATTTCATTGATGATTAAATCAATATATCCTTTTCTGTTTTGTTTATATTCTGTCGGAAATGCATGTGCGCCTAAAAATGTAGCTTTAATTGGAATAGGAGAAACTGTTTTTAACTGTGCAATTACGCGCAACATTTTTAACTCATCTTGAACTGTTAAACCATATCCACTTTTTATTTCAATAGCACCAGTTCCTTGTTTAACAACTTGGTTTAAACGTTCCAAAGCTTTTATAAAAAGCTCATCTTGGCTCATGCTTTGCAATTTTTTTGCTGAATTTAAAATACCACCACCAGCTGCTGCAATTTCTTCATAACTTTTGCCTTTTATGCGCATTTCAAATTCCTCCTCGCGCCATTTGGCAAAAACCAAATGAGTATGACTATCAACAAAAGCTGGAAGTGCCATTCCATTGTTAGCATTTATTTCGTGCGAAATGGCAATATTTTGAACAGCATTATTCAAATCTTCCATTTTACCAAAACTAAAAATGCAATCATTTTCAATGATTAAATAAGCGTTTTCAATGGAGTTTAATACGCCCATTTCAGCGCCTTTTTTCAGTAAAATATTTTTATCTAAAATGCCCGCAAGCAATTTTATATTTGAAATAAGTGTGTATGTTTTCATAAAACAAAACTATGTTATTTTAGTGTTTCAATTTGTTTTATTTTTTAAAAATTTTAGGAAGTTATAACAATTTGCATACTAGTGAAGGCCGCGAAACCGAAGCGCTGAACTGCAATCCTATTACAGGTTTATAAAAGAAATACGAACTTCAAAATTAGCACTGAACCAGAGGATATAGCTAGCTTACTGTTAAGCTCAGTGCCTTTTACACGCCAATAAACTTGGCCTTTCATTACTCATTTTCTAAAGATATGATAAATTAAACCGTTTCTAACAATGAATTAGGTAGCATAGTCAAGAAGGGTATGCTCATTTCATATTTTACTTCATAATAATTTACACCTAGTTGCAAGTTTTTGTAGTAAGTAGGTATATTATTCCAATAATTTTTTTCGGATGTAACAAACCAAGCATTGTCACCTAGCTTTTTAGCTAAGAACCATTTTTCAATTAGTCTGGTTGCTCTACCATTGCCATCAATAAATGGATGAATATTTACGAAAACAAGATGTATTAGTGCTGCATAATAAAACACTTCCATAGTAGTAAGCTCGGTGTTAAGCAAAATCGAAATGTCAGCAAATAACTTTTCCAATTCCTGTTTTACAAACTCAGGTTCAACTGCCAAGTATATCAAACGCCCATCACTTCTTACACCTACTTTTACTTTCCTTATTTTCCCTCGTTCTTTTTTTACAAGAATTGATGAAGTCAAAATTTCATGTGTTTTCAAAATTTTCTCCAAAGTCAATTCATTTTCTTTTGCAAATTGATATGCAGCAATTAGGTCTTCTATTTCCTTTATCTCTTTCGTTTTTAAATGTAAATTGAACTCGCTTGCTTTTAAATAGGTGTCAAAACTTACTGTGTTGCCTTCAATGTTGGATGAATGAACTGCTGAATTTGCAAGATAAAATTTAAAATCTTCTACTGTTTGAGATTTCTCTTTAATAGAAACAAATGCACTCTCAATATCAATTTTCAGTTGTGTTTTATACTCGTCAAATAAGTCCTCTCTTAATATTTTTAGCTTCAAGTCCATTGCCCAAATGTAATATAAATGCCTAAATAAAGTGGTTGGGTTTTAAATTAGATTGTTACTTGAATTTAACAAGGGCATTGGACTAACGGTTTACAGGCTGGTGAAGGGGCGGAGCTGCGTATAAGCCTTATATGTTGAACGGCCACCTTAATGCCTATAATGAAATAAAATAAAAAAAGAAATATTGAAATTTAAAAAACTTGATGATTAATCAAAATAATAACATCAAAACAAGTAATTGATTACTTGAAAAGAAAAAACACGAAAGCCAAAAAAAATAAACCTACAGGCTTAAACTTTTAAAACCCCATAATACAAATTTTACGGTCACTGAGCGGTGGTTGCTGAGCACTGTCGAAGTAAGTCGAAGTGATTCCTTGTTGTTAGGTTACTGAGCTTGTCGAAGTACTGTCAACACAGGCTTAAATCGCACCTTTGTGAAAAACAAAGCTGCGTTTAAGCCTTATATGTTAGCGGATGTGGCTCTTTTCGGTCGAAGGTCTGTCGTGTCAAGTTTGCACTGTCCCTGTGCGTTGGCTTGCAAGCTCTTTTTATTTTTTAGCGTAGGCATTGTGCTGCTTGAAAAAATAAAATGTGCTTGCATTGGCGTTGGCTATTTCACTACAAATATTATGTCTGTCAATGCGGTAAATGTTTGAGGTTTACCTTTAAAATTGAAACTCACTTTTAGGTCGTCAATTTTCTTTGTTCCAAAATTGTCCAAGTATGAGATAATTGTTGGCTTTAAAAGGTCAAGATTTCTTTTCAATTTCCAAGAACTGTTGAAGTCGTCAGTGTCCACAAGCACAAGGAATAAACGATTTTCAGAACCAAACCGCATTTCGCCTTGATTTTCGTAAAGCCAAGTCGCAAGTATTTTCGGATTAGCTTGAACTTCGTTTAAAATTTCAAGTTTCTCATTCTTTAGCGTTGTCAAAACACCATTGCAAAAAGCATCGTTTCTGTCTTTCATCTTTTCAACTATTTCATAAAAGATGTCCGCAGGTTTCGCCTTTTTATCAAAAACGATTTTAGCTTCTTCAGCTTTCTTTTTTAGAAAAGTCAATTCAACGGGATAACCTTTTTCCTTGCGTTTGTCTTTGATGTATTCAGTAGGCAGATAAGTTACCTTTAGGTCAAAAGGAACATTGTTAATGAAAAAATCAACGCTTTTGATTTGTCCAACTGTTGGCAAAACAGTTGAATGAGATTTGAAAATATGTTCGATTAAAATACTACTCCAATGGTTATACCAACTGTTTAAAACATAGCCTTGCACAGCAACATTGATTTCAGTTTCAAACTTTGAAATAAGTGTATCATAAGATTTGTGAACCTTCACATAATGGCTTACCAAGTATTTGTCAAGCGAATTTTGATAATCACCACCCCAATCGAAATTTTTAAGTTTATAGAGTTCAGAAACTAATTGAACGGTGTCAAGTTTTACAACTTGCTTCCCGTTTTCTTCTTTGATGTATTCGTTTAAAATTTTATGAGAATTTTCAGGGTCTTTGTAAAGCAGGTCAAAAAGTTCAATGAATTGTTTTGCTAATGCAGTTTCCTTTAATACGATTTTATTGCTTTTAAGAAATTCGGCAATAAGTTCTTTGCGAACAATAGATTTTGTTTTAAGCCATAATAGCCCAATAGTATCATTGCTAAACTCTTCAAGTTTTTCGCTTTCGTGTAATTTTTTCCAGTAGTTAAAATCCTTCATTTACTAATTCTTGTTGTTGTTTGGTTGTTACAAAATGTATATTCTTGGGTTTGCAAACAAATAATATTTCTTGACTGCCTGCAACGCTTCCCTTGCCACCTCTGCCGTTATGATAGGTTTTTGCTTCAACCTTTACATCTCTATATTTTGAAATTAGTTTTTCAAATTCTTCAATTCCTGGATAACTACGATTATTGTAACTGATTAACCAATGTGGGATTTCTTCTGAAAGTTCAAATAGTTTTTCAAATGAATTTAATACGTCTCTTTTTTTGTCAAATCCGCTAACTCGTTGTGGTTCGTATCGCTTTATTCCATTTACAAATTCTTTGTCTTTCCAGTATTCGGTGTATGTTTCAAGTAAATGATAAAAACCTTGATAGTCTGCGTGACTGTCGCAATAAGGTGGGTCGAAATATGCTAAATCAACATTTTCAACTGTCGGCAACAACTCTAAAATATTTTTGTGAAAACTTTGATTGTCTTGCTTGTTGTCGAAAACAGCGTTGTTGTATTTTGGAAGTATTTCTTCAAATATTTCTTTAATTGGTCTAATTAAACTTCGGTTACGTTTTACCCTTTCGGGGTCGCTTGCATAAACCAATGCTTGTGTATGTCCAAAATGCCCCATAGTTATTTTCCTTGTCATACTGCGGTTGATAACAGCAAACGCTATTGCTTGCTTTATTGGGTTTTCAAGCAAAGGAATGTTTGCTCTAAAATTGTCCAAAAACTCAGCTTCTTCCTTTTCAAAAAACACATTTGTAAATGTGTTTTCCATTAACTCAAAATCACTTTTGCTTTTCGCTGGTTGGAAAAGAATTTTTAAATCTTCATTGGTCAGCTTAGTGTCCTTGTTTTTAATTAAAGCTAAACCTATTTGATTGTTGAAATTCAAAAAGTCGTTTGTAATTGTCTTGTATCCAATTTGCTTAAACAAGAAAGCGACTGACTGTGAACCTGCAAATGCGTCAATGGCTGTTTTTACATTGTCGGGTATAAACTTTTTTATCCACGCCAAATGGGTGTGTTTAGCACCCAGATATTGAGGTTCTGGAAATTGGTAGTCGAAATATGTATATTCTTCAAAAAGCATTTTTATCGATTCATTTTTTCAAGTCTGCAAGATACGGTTTTTATGTTTTTTATTGCCCACAATCCTGTCCAAAATATCAACCGTCCACTTGTCGGGTGGTGGGTGGGCTTGGGTGCGGTTGGGCAAAATTAAATGTGCTGCAAAAGCGTTGGTTTGTGTGTCAGCTTGCAGCTCTTTTAATTTTGCGAAGCGTTGGCAGTTTGTCGTCCGTTTTTAGCACTGTCGATTGATGTTGCACTGTCGTCTTAGCCTGACCGCCAACTTAAATATATACGCAAGTTCATTGCGCTAATCCACCCAAATTTGGTTGGCTTTGCGCAACTCATTGGCATTTTTTGTTTTACAATTATATTCTTTTGTTTTTAAAATAAAAGAAAAACTTTTAAGGAATGGCATGGTGAAAATTTATACTGCACCCAAAAAGTTGTATAATGGCATGGTAAAAATTTGTACTGCATATATACACGTGTATTATGGCATGGTGAAAATTTGTACTGCATATATACAAGTGTATAATGGCATGGTAAAATTTTGTACTGCATATATACAAGTGTATAATGGCATGGTAAAAATTTGTACTGCATATATACACTTGTATAATGGCATGGTAAAAATTTGTACTGCATATATACAAGTGTATTATGGCATGGTGAAATTTTGTACTGCATATATACAAGTGTATTGTGGCATGGTGAAATTTTGTACTCCACTTTCTTAATAAATTCTAAAAAAGAAATTTTTAGCAAAAAAAATTATTGACTATAATAATAATTTTAAAATTTATTTTTATGTTTGTGTACCAAAAAAATGATATAAACATGAAATTTGAAAAACTAACCAATGATTTATTAGAAGACAAACAATACAGTCGCAACGAAATCAATTTGTTTACTATCGACATGATAGCTAGAATCAAAAAGATGATAAATTCGGTTTTACCCCCTCCTGAACTTACTATATTAGAAACTGTTCACAGCAAATTTGCAAAAAATTATAGCGATTTAACCAATAAAACATACACTCAAATAAGTGGCACCATTAGCAAACAAGATGCTTTTGACGATGCATTAGATTTTATTAGAACCAAAGAAGGTATAATAAAAGGAACTTTTAGAAAAGAAAGTGCTGAGTATGCTGAGTTTTATGCACAAGGTTTAACTGCATATAATCATGCAAAAGTGGAAGGAATGAAGCCATTGTTAGAAAATTATGTTTTGGCTGCAAAAAAACACCAAGCCAAATTAGGTATTGATTTTGTAAACGAGGTAACTGCATTGCAAATTGCTTATGAAACTGCAAGAGACGAACAAGTAAATAAAAAAGGTGATAATTCGAGCATTCAAGCTCAGGTGCGCGAAAGCAGAAATGCTTTAACCATGCACCTAAGCAGTTGTGTATTAATGATTGCATCTAAACATATAAAAAACCCAGCAGGCTTTTTGGCTTACTTTAACTTTGGTTTGTTGGAAGTAGATAATGATAAAACAGGAGACGATGGGGTTGTTACTCCACCAGTAGAAAAAAAATAAAAAAAGCAGCTCAAATGGGCTGCTTTTTTTGTGGGTAGAATAAATACAACAACAAAAATAATATGTAGTGAAGTTGATTTGACTTGAGAATTTCCATCAACTGACAACCTTCAACTGACAACCATCAACTGACAACCTTCAACTGACAACCTTCAACTAATTCTTTGTCTTACTGTTTCGTAAACGGCTATTCCAGCAGCTACGCTTACGTTCAATGATTGAACGCCTAATTCCAATGGAATTTTAGCCATTTCTTCGCATTTTTTCAATATTTCGGGACTAATTCCTGTTTCTTCATTTCCCATAACAATGGCAATAGGAACAGTTAAATCTATTTCATGAAAATTCTTCTTGGCTTTTTCGGTACAAGCAATGGTTAGCACACCACTTTGATTCAATAATTCTAAAACAGTTTTATAGTTTTTTTCGCGGCAAATAGGAATATGCATCAATGCTCCAGCCGAAGTTTTTACAGCATCTTCATTAATGGGTGCATTGTCGGCAGATGGAATTACAATGGCGTGAACTCCCGCGCAATAAGCCGAACGAGCAATTGCTCCCAAGTTTCTTACATCGGTAATTCTATCTAAAATAAGAATAAAAGGAGTTTTGCCTTCATCAAATAATTGCGGAATAATGTCTTCAATTTTCTGGAAAGCAATTGGCGATAAATAAGCCATTACTCCTTGATGATTTTTTTGTTGAAGAAAAGCAAACTTTTCCTTTGGTGCATATTGAATTGGAATATCCTGCTGCTTACATTTTTTAAGTATTTCGTTAATTATTTCGCTTTTTGCAGTTTGCTGCACAATTACTTTATTAATATCTTTTGCTGCCAGCAATGCTTCTAAAATTGCATGTTGGCCATATATTAACTGGGTAGTATCAATAGGTTTTGGATTGCTTTTGGGGTAAAATGCCATAGCTGCAAAGTAAAGCATTTTGAACCTCTAAACTATTTTTTATAATTGAACTAAATTTCTATCATTGTAAAGGTAAAATCAATACAATTATGGTTTCAAATATTGTCATTTGTTCATTAAAACATCGAGCTGTATTAGCTCAAATTGGTGCAAGTACTTTTTACGATTCGTATAAAGATGAAAACTCGGAATCGGATATGCAAGCCTATATTGCAAATACTTATACCATTGAAAAATTGGCCACCAATTTAAAAGATGAAAATATTGCTTATTTTTTGGCGTATAACCAAACAGGAGATATTGGTTATGTAAAACTTTTATTGAACCAAACCAACTCAAAATTAGAAGGAAATAGCGCTGAAATTGAGAAAATATATGTTAGAAAACAGTTTCATGGAAAAGGAATTGCGCAGGAATTAATGCAGTTTACCATTGATTATTGTAAACAACAAAATTATCAAAATATTTATTTAGGAGTTTGGCAAGAAAACCACAAAGCTTTGAAATTTTATAATAAAATGGGTTTTAAAACCTACGATACTCGCACCTTTCAACTTGGTGAAAGACTTTGCGATGACTATATGTTGAGTTTGAGTTTGTAAATTAATTTCGTTTATTTATGGAAATTCGACCCTTTCAGGGTCGTGATTACTTTTATCGATTTCATACCCTGCATTCATGCAGGGCTATTAACATTCAATCCTTTCAGGATTGTTAATATTCGCTCAAAACCCCAAAGGGGTTTAATTTGAATAGCCCCGAATAAAATTCGGGGATTTTGCGATGAAAAATAATACCAACTACGAAGTAGTTGAATAAAAAAACTAACTAAACCACATTAGATTGTAAATTATAAATCAGTATTTTTAAAATATAAAATTATGATAAATAAAACTCCTTTATTTAGTACGCTTGATAAATTACCTGAAAATTTAACTGTTGATCAGGTAATAGATCATTTAATTTTTATAGAAAAAGTTCAAAAAGGTTTGTCAGATTCAGAAAAATGTTTTACAAAAACTAAAGATGAAGCAAAACAAATATTGACAAAATGGTTGAAATAACTTGGGCTGTTTCAGCTATTGAAGATTTAAATGAAATTCCCCCTAAATACCCATCAACTTTAGTTTTAAAATTGCAGCTACGCTCATGCTATCGGTTATTGTTCCATTCATAACCATTTCATAAGCTTCGGCAAAAGGCAGTTTTTTCAATTGTAATTGTTCGGTATCTTCAGGCTCTGCTTGTTTCTGAGTTAAGTTTTTTGCTACATATATAATTGCCAATTCATCACTCACCGAATTGCTCAAATGCATTTGCAATATTTCTGTCCATTCGGCAGCTTCTAAACCGCATTCTTCCAAAAGCTCACGTTTAGCACTTTCAATAGGATCAACTCCTAAAGTTCCACCACCTTCGGGTATTTCCCAACTGTATTTGTTTATTGGATAACGATACTGACCAACTAACCAAGTATTGTTATTTTCATCTAATGGAATAATGCCAATGGCCAAGTTTTTAAAATGTACTTTTCCGTAAATACCATCATTGCCATTTGGGTTAATTACCTCATGATGTTCAACTTCAATCCAATTATTATTGTAGGCTGTTTTTATACTTCTGGTTTTCCAAGGATTTAGTTTTTCGTCAATCATAGTTTGTAATTTTTATTGTTGAACCAATGTTTTCCAAATTACTCCACGTTCGTAAAATGGCTTACATTCTTTACATTCAGTGTTTATGGTTGTATATATTTTAAGTGTATCGTGCTTAAATTCCCAAATAGTCAATTTAGTTTTTTTAGTTTTAGGGTTCCCAAATTCCATTAAGTTTTCTTCGCTTTTATCGGCTATTTCGTTGTTTATAAAAGTTTGATAGGTTTTATATTCTTTGTCGCCTTTTACTTCGTTTAAAGCCGAAAACGAAATTTTCTTTTTAGTTTCTATATCAATAAAAGTTTTTTCGAATAACCTTTTATTTATTTCATATTTCATGGCAGGTAAGTGCAAGTTTGTTTTTACAATTGGGTTATTAACAGCCTTTATATAGTAAAAGGTTTTTTTAGCTGCCGAATCGTAATACATCAATTTGTTTTCGGGCAATAAGTACAAATTACTGTGAGGCATGTGCGATAAATGATGTAACGATATTTCGGTTTCAGAAATGCTATCGCATTTGGTGTTCCAATATTCATAATCGCCATTTACAATTGTTACACTATCGGAATGTGGTTTTATAATTATTTCGGAACAAAAAAACTGCTTATGTCCTAATATACTTTTGGCTGAATCGGTATAATTTAACAAACTTTCTAAAAGCCAATTACCGTATATTTCTGGTTTTATTTCTTCGTTTTTTGGTTCATTGGCATTGTTACAACTTTGTGCTATTACAACAAAAACAATAACTACCATAAACAATATTTTTCTCTGCATTTTCTATTTCAATATATCATTCAAAAATACCATTTGATATTTTAAAAGCAGTTATACTTTTAAACAATTAAGTTGTCAATTAGCCTTATATCTCCACAAAAAACAGCAGTTAAAATAATTGCTTCCTTATAATTTCCTGAATTTCCATTCAAAGCTTTTAAACTGGTTTTGTTACAAACCTGAAAATATTCAATGGTTAAACTTTTTTGAGTTTCAATTATTTTTATTGCACCAGCAATTAAATTTTCAATGGTTTCAGTTCCCCAATTATCTTTTATAAAAAACATGGCTTTTGAAATAGCTAAAGCTTCTATTTGTTGCACTTCGCTCAATCGAGTATTTCGGCTGCTTAATGCCAAACCTTCCTTTTGTCTTACTGTAGGCTCTATAAAAAGTTCAATAGCAGGAAAATGCCGTTTTATTAATTCTTGAACTACCATGCTTTGTTGGTAATCTTTTTGGCCAAAATAGGTTTTATTAGGATTTACAATTTCAAATAACCTAGAAACAATAGTTATTACTCCATCAAAATGACCAGGACGTTTTTCACCTTCAAGCACATGCGTTATTTCACCATAATCTTCTGTGTTTTTGGCTTGTCCGTTTGGGTACATTTCCAAAACATTTGGCATAAAAAGCACATCACAATTTTCAATGGCTAAAAGTTTCATATCGGCACTAGCAGTTCTTGGATATTTTTCTAAATCTGCAGTATTATTAAACTGCGTAGGATTTATAAAAATACTGCAAATTGTTAAGTCATTTTCCTCCTTCGATTTATGAATTAACGAAATATGTCCTTGGTGTAATGCTCCCATTGTAGGAACAAATCCTATGCTTTTTCCACCACCTTTTTGTGAATTTAGGTAAGTTTGTAGTGTTTTTATGGTTTTAAATACAATCACTTAGTTTTGATTTACAGCGTTTTGACTTTTTTGGGCAATTTTTTTGTGGCAAATATTAATCAATATATTAACATTATCGTAAATTTGCATACTTTTTTAAAAAAAAGTTATTAGTATGGCCAAGAAAAAAGTTCTTTTTGTTTCGTCTGAAATGACACCTTATTTGCAAGTTACCAATGTTGGAGAATTAGCAAGAAGATTGCCTCAGGCAATTCAAGAAAAAAACAACGAAATCCGTGTGTTAATGCCCCGATTTGGTTGTATCAATGAAAGACGTAATAAATTACACGAAGTAGTTCGCCTATCAGGTATAAATATTACAATCGATGATAACGATAATCCGTTAACTATTAAGGTTGCATCGCTTCAAGAAGCAAAAATGCAAGTTTATTTTTTAGACAATGAAGATTATTTTCACCGTAAATTTGTTTTTGCTAACGATAAAAATGTTTTTTACAACGACAATGACGAACGTACTATTTTCTTTTGTAAAGGTGCGCTAGAAACAGTAAAAAAACTAGGATGGCAGCCCGATATTATTCATTGCCAAGGTTGGATGACTAGCTTAATTCCTCTATACATCAAAACTATTTACAAAGACGAACCAGTGTTTAGAAATGCTAAAGTTGTTTATTCAGTTTTCGAAAATCAGTTTGAAGAAAATTTAGGAAAAGATTTTGCTCGCAAAGCTGGATTGAACGAAATAGATACTAAACAAGTTGCTTCTTTGGCTAAATCGGATAGTAATTCATTATATATTACAGGAATTACCCATGCCGATGCAATTGTAAAAGCTAGTACCCAAATTGATGCTGAAGTAATTAAGTTTATTAAAAAACAAAAAGGTAAATTATTACATGAGCATGTAGAAGGTTCTTACGGAGAAGCTTACAACAATTTATATGAAGAATTATTGCAAACTCAAGACTAAAAACCTTCCTGTTATCAAAAATTTTATTTTAGTATTAAGTGCTTTTGCACTCATGTATTCATCTTGTAAAAAAGATACGAATACACTTACAGTTGGTTTTATAAATCCCGATTCAAGTTTTAACTCAAATTCTGAATCTGTTTTTCTTAATTCATATACTACAACAATGGATTCGCTGGCTACTCACCAACAATCATTGTATATTTTAGGTGCTGTTAATGATCCAATTTTTGGCAAATCGCAAGCTACTATCCTAACGTCTTTTTCTATTCCAAATGGCGCAGCTAAATTTTCGTTTGGCGATGTTGCCAAAGTTAAAGTTGATTCGGTTGTATTACAATTACGTATTGGTAACGATTCTACTTATACTGGAAATCCTGATGCTATTCACGATATAAAAGTATATGAATTAACTGAAAAGTTAAGTGGTGATTCAGTTTATTTTTCAAACAGAAATTACTCAAAATCGAGCACAGTTATTGGAACTTATAACAATAAATTTTCGCCAAAAGATAGTATAAAAAATACTTATTTATACAGCCAAGCAATAATTCCGGCTTGTATGCGAATAAAAATGAGTGAAGATTTTAAACTTAAAATACAAAATCAAAATACCTTTTTACAAGGTGATTTCTACGATTTGTTTAAAGGATTTGCCATTGTTGATGAAAGTAATTTTGCGCCTAACGAAGGTGGTATGTGGTATTTAAATTTAAACTCTCTTTATACCAATGTTGTTGTTTATTATAGAAATGATACCACCCATTTAAGGGCTGAATTTCCAATTCAATATGCTAATGCTAAGTATAATAAATACGAAAACAATAGTACTAGCTTAACCCAACCAAAAACTATTAAATTTAAAGCAAATCAACAAAGAGATACAAGTTATTTACAATCATTAGCTAGCACTAAAATTAGGGTTTTTATACCCGATTCTATTATAAATAGGTTAGCGGCTTCGCCTCAATTGGCAATTCAAAAAGCTGAAATAGTGGTGAAAGCTTTAGGAGGATATGACAACGATAATTTTAAAATTCCAAATCAAATTACTTTATTATCAACCGATTCGTTAGGTAGAAGTACACTAACAATTGATTCATATTCCGAAAGTTTTTCATATCTAGGAGGTAATGTTTACAAAGGTGAATACCGATTTAATTTAGCTCGTGAGTTAAACCATGTATTGAGCAATTTAAGAAATGGAACTGGAAACAAACATTACGGATTAAGCATAATAGTTCCAAATAGTACTTATGGTTCTATATTTCAAACTTCTGCCCGAAGATTAGTAATAGATTCCAAAGAATTGAAACTTAAACTTAATTATACGGTTATAAAATAAATAGTAAAAAATTTATTGTGATAGTTCAACTAAATAAACAAGTTAGTGCTAATCAAATTAGCCAAATACAAGCCTATTTAAAATCCCAAAATCAGGATTTTATTTACCAAGATTTTAACAAACAAATAGTTATTCCTGCTTTAAAAAACAAAGAATTTTTGAGTCAATTTGATTTTATTTCTGAAATTATTGATATTTCAACTCCCTACCAACTTTCATCAAAACAATACAAAACACAAACTATTTTTGATGTAGATGGAATAGAAGTTGGAGGCAGTGATTTGAATTTAATTGCTGGCCCATGTTCAATAGAATCAGAGAATCAAATACATGAAGTTGCTGAATTTTTAAATATGCAACATATAAAATTTATTCGTGGTGGAGCATTTAAACCTCGCACTTCGCCTTATAGTTTTAGAGGATTAGGAAATAAAGGTTTAAAATATATTCGCGAAGCGGCTAATAAAAACAACTTGCGTGTGGTAACTGAGTTAATGGATTTAACCAACCTTGATGAAGTTTATAATAACACCGATATTATTCAAATTGGTGCAAGAAACATGAGTAATTTTTCATTGCTAGCCGAGTTGGGTAAAACCCAAAAACCCATTATGCTTAAACGCGGAATGAGTGCCAAGGCCTCGGAATGGCTTTTAGCTGCCGACTATTTATTAAGTGGTGGAAACGAAAATGTAATTCTTTGCGAAAGAGGAATTAGAAGTTTTGACCAACAAAGTAGAAATGTTTTTGATTTAGGTGTTATACCATTAATGCAATCGCTTTCTCATTTACCAGTATTTGCCGACCCTAGTCATGGAGTAGGAAAAGCTGCTTTTGTAAATAAAATGGGATTAGCGGCCATTGCTGCTGGAGCCAATGGATTAATGATTGAAATTCATCCTAAGCCGGAAAAAGCATTAAGTGATGGAGAGCAAGCTTTAACTTTTTCAGAATTTGAAACTTTTTTAACAGCCACAAAGCCTTTATTGTTGGCTTTGAACAAGAGCGCAGATTTTGTTAACAATAATAAAATTTTAAAATTACAAACTTTATAATAACATTGCAGTAATTATGTGTGGAATAGTAGCTTATATAGGCCATAGAGAAGCCTGCCCAATTGTACTAAAAGGGCTAAAACGTTTAGAATACCGCGGATACGATAGCGCAGGTGTTGCTTTGCTTGACGATAGTAAAGAATTTAAAGTGTACAAAAAAACCGGAAAAGTTGCCGATTTAGAGGCTTCTATTGGGACTCAGAATACTGCAGCCCATACCGGAATGGGCCATACCCGTTGGGCTACCCATGGTGTACCAAACGATGTAAATGCACATCCGCATTTAAGTGGAAACGGAGAGTTTGCAATTATTCATAATGGAATTATTGAAAACTACACTGCTTTAAAAGCAATGTTGCTTAAACGTGGACATGAATTTAAATCGGAAACCGATACAGAAGTGTTAATTCACTTAATTGAAGAAATTTACAAAAACAATGAAGTAAGTTTTGAAGAAGCTGTTCGTATGAGTTTAACTCAAGTTATTGGTGCTTATGCAATAGTAATTTTAAGTAAAAACACTCCTGATTATTTAATTGGAGCACGTAAAGGAAGTCCAATGGTATTAGGAATTGGCGATGGCGAACATTTTATTGCAAGCGATGCCACACCAATTGTAGAATATACTAGAAATGTGGTTTACTTAAACGATGGTGAAATAGCAATTATTAAAGGAACTGAATTAACCATCAAAACCATTGATAATACTATCAAAACTCCTTATATTCATGAGTTAGAAATAAACTTAGATAGCATTGAAAAAGGCGGTTACGAACATTTTATGTTGAAAGAAATTTTTGAACAACCTCGTTCTATTCTTGATTCATATCGTGGAAGAATTCATTTGAACGATGGATTAATTACGATGGCTGGAATTGATAAATTTGAAGATAAATTCAAAAATTTAAAGCGTATTCTTATTGTTGGTTGTGGTACATCGTGGCATGCTGGTTTGGTTGGAGAATATTTATTTGAAGAATTTGCTAGAATTCCGGTAGAGGTTGAATATGCTTCGGAATTTAGATACAGAAACCCAATTATTGATGAAAACGATTTTGTTATTGCAATATCTCAAAGTGGGGAAACGGCTGATACTTTAGCAGCTTTAGAGTTAGCTAAAAGTAAAGGTGCTACCATTTTTGGTGTTTGTAATGTGGTTGGTTCTTCTATTCCTCGTTTAACCGATGCTGGTGCTTATACACACGCAGGACCCGAAATTGGAGTAGCATCTACCAAAGCATTTACGGCACAAGTTACTGCTTTAACTTTAATGGCTTTGGCTGTTGCTCAAAAACGTGGTACTATTTCTACACAACGTTTACACGAAATGATAGCCGAAATAGAAACCATTCCTGCTAAAATAGAATTGGTTTTACAAACCAACGATATGATTAAGGAATTGGCAGCTAAATTCAAAGATGCTAAAAACTTTTTGTATTTGGGTAGAGGTTATGGTTTTCCTGTGGCTTTAGAAGGCGCATTGAAACTAAAAGAAATTTCATATATACACGCTGAAGGTTATCCTGCGGCTGAAATGAAACACGGACCTATTGCTTTAATTGACGAAGAAATGCCAGTAGTATTTATTGCTACGCAAAATAATAATTACGAAAAAGTAGTAAGCAGTATTCAAGAAGTAAAAGCACGTAAAGGTGTTGTAATTGCAATAGCTACTGAAGGCGATAAGCATATTGCTGAAATGGCCGACCACGTAATTTATATTCCTGCTTGCGAAGAATCATCGTTGCCATTAATTGCAACAATTCCTTTGCAATTATTAAGCTACCATATTGCAGTATTGCGCAAATGTAACGTAGATCAACCTCGTAACTTAGCAAAGTCGGTTACAGTTGAGTAATATTTATTAGTATCCACAATTGTATTTACAAAAAAGCCTGCAAGTATTTTTTACTTGCAGGCTTTTTATTTATAAAGATTGATTATTAGTATCCAATGGTTTTTCTACCTTTTTCTACCACTTCTGCTTTCTTCGCCACTTCATCTTTCATTTTATCCTTAAATTCTTGAATTTTTTCAGCAATTTCTTCGTTGTAAGTTCCTAAAATTTGTGCTGCTAAAATACCTGCATTTTTTGCATTATTGATGGCTACCGTTGCCACTGGAACTCCAGCAGGCATTTGAACAATAGAAAGCAATGAATCTAATCCGTCCATGGTTTTTAGTTTTACTGGAACACCAATAACTGGCAAAGTAGTTATACTTGCTACCATTCCTGGTAAATGAGCAGCACCACCTGCACCAGCAATAATTACTTTTATTCCTCGGCCTTTGGCTTCCTTGGCAAAACTAAACATGCGGTCGGGAGTTCTATGGGCCGAAACAACAGTTATTTCATAAGGAATTTTAAATTCGTCTAACACATTGGCAGCTTCTTTCATGATTTCTAAATCGCTATCGCTGCCCATGATAATGGATATTTGCTTCATATTATTTTGTAGTAAATCGTTTTGGTTTTGAGAACTGCGAAAGTAGCCATTTTTAAATAAATGCAAGGGGTTTGCTAGTTGCTTAATTTTGGTTTTACTTCTCAATCATTTTTAACCAAACGGCTTTCCAATCTTTCCATTCAGTAGTATTGGTTAGGTTGGAATTATGCCAAATGCTTATAAAAGTTCCGTTTACATTTTTAACGGCTTGCTTCATTTTATTTATAGTTTCTGTAGCTTCATTGGAACTAAATTTCTCAAAGTTTTTTAAAGTTACATCCATAACGCAAGGTGAAAAAACTTGCAATAAAGTAGGTTTATTTTCGGCCAAATTATAAAAATAAAAGCTTTTGCATGTACTTGCCCTAAAGCCTATTTTATTGGCGTAAGACATGGTATAATCGTTTAAAATATTGTTTTCAATCAAGTATTTATAGCTGTTGGGCAATCTGAATTTCAGGAAATGAAAACGGTTGCTTTCAATTGGTTGATTTGAAATTTTACTTAAAACATCTTTTTCATTTTGCAGTATTTTTTTAATGGAGCTTGCATGATAGGAAGGATGAACGCCAATGGGATATTTGCTAACAATTTGATGAATTAACTGCTGATAAACTAGATTGGTTGGCAATAAATTTTTATCGTGCTGCCCAATTTTTTCGGCTACTAAAAAAAAGAAAATGCTGGCTGCTTGTTGCTTTTGTAGGTTTTCAAAAATAAAATCATACGTATCGTATTCATCCACCAATGATTGGTCAAACATTTTTACTAATTCAGTAAAGTTTAAACGAAGCACGTTTCCAAGTACTTTTTTATAGAAACTAAATTTGCTTAAACCTTTGTATTTATAAGCAAAATCAATATCAAAACTATGAATTTCTTGGTATTCGCTAAGTATATAATTTATAGTTCGATATTGTTTTTGAATAATTTTACCCAATTCCAAAGCCCAAATATCAACCAAAGGTATTTGCAGGAAATGGTTTTTAAATGCTAAACTTTCTTCTGCTTTAAATCGGTGATGAATATCAAATTTTGGATCTATGTATTCTTCGTAACGGCTTAATAAATAAAAGGAAGCACTAAAAATATCGAAAGGAATGAGTTGTTTTGGAGCTTCAATTAATTTAGAAAAATCGAATGGAATATTGAAAAAAGTATGTTCAAATGTATCGTTAGGAGTTACTTCAATTTCAATTTTCCGAATGTTTTCGTAGTATAATAAAGTATGCGCAGGAATATTAATACAATCAGGAATATAACTATTTGAGTAATTAATTTTTGGCATGTGAGAGCGAATAAAATAATCGTAATTATCGGTTACGGTATAGGTAATTTGAAGCCTTCTGAAAAGGATTTCGTTCAATATATACAGCAATCTTGGCGATTTTTCATCGGCTACAAAAATTAAAATCATTCGGCAATAAGTTTTTACCAAAACTAAATATTTACTTGGTAATAAAAAAAGGATTTAGCTTTCTGTTTTTATAAATAATATGTTTGCAGTGCCATGAAAAAAGCCAAAGCTTACGATAAAGATATATTTTGCCTTGAAGGCGATTGGAATAAAAATTTATTGAAGCAAAATAGTGTAAAAGCCGCCCTCGATTTTTTAAAAGACAATAGAAATATAGAATACATTCACAGGCATTGCGGAACGCGTGAAAACTTGGCTTTTTATTTAGACGAATGGAAGCTTAAACGTTATGCCAAATATAGTATTGGCTATTTTGCCTTTCATGGAAAACCAGGACATATTTTAATAGGAAAAGACTTGGTTAGTTTAGATGAATTGGCCGAAATGATGGGCGATAATTGTAAAAACAAAATTATACATTTTGGTTCTTGTCATGTTCTAAATACTGATACAAGGCTGCTAAAAAGATTTTTAAGAAAAACAAATGCTTTATGTGTTTGTGGTTTTCAAAAAGAAATAAAATTTATAGAAAGTTCTGCTTTTGATATACTTTTATTAGACATGTTTCAAGAATTTTTAGATGTAAGCAGGGTAGAAGCGCAAATAAAAATGTACTATAAAACATTTGCTCAAAAGTTGGCTTTTAAGCTAATTCATTTATAAGTTTTCAAGATTTTGTACTTCTTCCAAAAACCATTCTCCAATTGGTTTTTTTGCCCAAATACTTTTTATGCCAATTGAGTCAGCAGCTTTAAAATGCATATTGGTATCGTCTATAAATATGGTTTCGTTGGCATGCAAATTATTATCATTTAAAATATGCTGCCAAGCTTCCACATTTGGTTTACGAATTCCTAAAATGTGTGAATAATAAATTTTATCGAATAAGTTTTCCCAATTTTCTTTTGGATGGTCTATTTCAAACAATTTGGTAAATTCTTGAATATGCAATTCGTTGGTATTACTTAAAATAAATATTTTATAATATTTTCTAAGTTCTTTTAAAACTTCAATTCTTTCAGCAGGAACATCCAATATCATGTTATTCCAAGCAGTTGAAATTTCTATATCGCTGGCATTTCCTTTCAGTTCAGCCTTAATGGTTTGAATAAAAGTTTCGGTATTTACATGTCCTGTTTCGTATTGTTTAAAAACAGGTAATTTTTCGTTTAAGTCATCCAAGTCAATGTTTAAGCGTTTAAAACTCCTAATGGTTCTATCTTGATCAAGATTTACAATTACTCCGCCTAAATCGAAAATTATAGCTTTATATTTTAGCATTTTAAAAAATTTATTTGCAATAATAGTAGAAAAAGATACTTTTGCACTCCCTAAAAAAACAGAAAAAATTTTTTTATTGGGCCTATAGCTCATTCGGTTAGAGCAACTGACTCATAATCAGTAGGTGCCTGGTTCGATTCCAGGTGGGCCCACAAAAGCTACATCAAAAATGATGTAGCTTTTTTTCTTATGTGTAGTTTATATATTTTATTTAAATAGCTTGAAACAAAAAAGACTTGCCATTTCTGACAAGTCTTTAAAATTTTATATTTTGGAATTACTTATAATACTCCAATTTCAGCTAAAACACTGTTCATATTACGAACAGCATCTGCGCTTTTGTTAAATGCTTCTTGTTCTTCAGCAGTTAATTTATAATCAACTATACTTTCCCAACCGTTTTTTCCAATAATAACTGGAACGCCTAAGCAAATATCTTTTTGGCCATATTCGCCATCTAAAGCTACACAGCAAGGCATTACTCGTTTTTGATCACGAACTATACTTTCAACTAAAAAAGCACTTGCAGCACCTGGTGCATACCAAGCCGAAGTTCCTAATAATTTAGTTAAAGTAGCGCCACCAACCATAGTTGCATCGCTAATTTCTTTTAATTGCTCAGCACTTAAAGTATTTGAAACTGGAACACCATTTAATGTAGCTAAACGAGTTAAAGGAATCATGGTTGTATCACCATGACCACCAATTACAGTTCCTTGAATATCGGCTGTTGGTTGGTTTAAAGCCATACCTAAGTATCCTTTAAAACGAGCACTATCTAACAAACCACCCATTCCAATAATTCTGTTTTTAGGAATTTCAAGAGATTTTAAAGCCAAATAAGTCATGGTATCCATAGGATTTGAAACTACAACTATAATTGCATTTGGTGAATGTTTTAACACATTTTCCGCCACAGTTTTTACAATATTTGCATTTGTTCCAATTAACTCTTCACGAGTCATTCCTGGTTTACGAGGAATACCTGAAGTAATAACTACTACATCAGAATTAGCAGTTTTGCTATAATCGTTTGTAGTTCCACTAACGCGGGTTTTCATTCCTAATAATGAAGTAGTTTGGTAAATATCCAATGCTTTACCTTCGGCAAAACCTTCTTTTACATCTAATAAAACTACCTCATCGGCCAATTGGCGATAAGCAATAACATCGGCTGTGGTTGCTCCCACTGCACCTGCTCCAATAACTGATACTTTTGTCATTTTTGTATTTATAAATTAAATTTTTTGAAAACTAAAACTGTTTGTATTTAAAGTGCGAAATTAAATGTAATGCTCTCCAATAAAAATGATTGTTTACAGTTTTTAAATTGTTAAAATTTATTGACAATCAACTATACCAGCATTTTAAAAATAACTGTATTCGTAAATTATATTGGCTTTTTCTTTTCCCTTTGCATTTGTAGCTTTAAAACTTTCAATTAGGCCGTTTGATTTATAAGAATAATGGTTTATCATTTGCAATTTTCCATTGAAGTACTGCATAAATTTTATTGTTTTTCTGTCTTTATACTCCGACACATAACGTTTAGTTTCTTTGTCATTATTATTAAAATAAGTTTGTTCCAGTTCTAAACTATCTTTTGAATATTTTACAACTCTTCTTGATGAATGGCCTTTATTATCGTGGCCTTCAAAAATTTCGAAATAAGAACTATCGGGGTTATAAGTTCTTTTTTTGCAAATATTTTGTTGTGTTACTTTTTTCTCAACTACTCCGGTTGGCTCGCAGGCGTAACTGTATATTTTTTCAAGCTTATTCTTTTTATTGTAATGGCGTGTTTCTTTTCTGCTTCCATTTTCGTAATAATCAAATTCGTTTTTAAAATGTTGTTTGCCTTTTTTATTCAAACTAGTTGAAGTGGCTATTTTGTTCTTATCGTTGTAAGTATATTTATACGACCAATATTTTGTTTTGTTGGGATTTCTCAAATATTGCAATTCAATAATTTTATTATTGTTATTGAATATATTGATTGTTGTAAAGGTGTCTTTTTTATAAGCCGATTCCATTTTGTCATATCTTAAAGTATCAATTAAATGGTAGTTTCTGTTCAAGTAAATTTCTCCTTTTTTATTGAAGCTTTGAAAATAATAACAAACACCATTTTTATTAAATGTTTGAATACTATTTATTTTTAATTGCTTGTTTTTAGGATTTAGTGGCTTAGTAAGTATTTCTTTAACTCCTTCTTCTTTTGCATATTTATTTACGTATAACGAGCCAAGATTATAATCATTATTATTGTCGTTTAAGTAAAAATACGTATTGAAAAGTTGAGCTTTTGTTGCATTATTTATAAGTAAAAAAAATACAATAAAAGTAATTTTTGTTCCATTTAATTGTTTTGATATTTTCATGATTATTTTGATTTGAATAAAGTAAAACGAATCTAACCTTTAAAATGTATAAAAGTAATTTTTTTCTGTAAAATTACTTTTTGTTTTAATTGTACTTTTCTTACAAATTTTGATTCACTTTTATTACAATTTGTTTCTCTAAATTCTTAATTTTTTTCCTTTTTCTATCATCAAAAATGAGGTAATAAATGAGAAAAAGTGAATAGTAACTTGTAATTAAACAAAGTCGAAATACACATCGGCTCAGTTTTAGTTTCTTAGTTGACTATATAATAGTAAAGTGGTTTTGAGTTAAGGCAAAACATTGAATTTGGTTATTAAAATTATGGTACAAACCTTTGAAAAAGGATGTTTCAAAAATAATTTTCAATAAACAAACTGGTTAAGAAACAAATGTTACAGAGCAGTAATTTTATAATATTTACCTTTACCAAAATGAAATTCTTCATTTTATTAATAAATATCTCAAATGAAAAAATTAGTAATTATGGCCTTTGTAGTTGCAGTAGCAATTTCAAGTTGCAAAAAAGATGAAACCACTAGAAATAATGATATTACATCTCAAATAAATGGATTTCCAAAAGAATCATTATCTACTGATGAAATAACAAGTTTAAAAACCATGAGAGAGGAAGAAAAATTAGCACACGATGTATATGTAACTTTAAATAGTAAATGGAATGTAAATGTGTTTTCAAATATTGCAAGTAGCGAACAAACTCATACCAGTTCGGTATTAACATTGCTCAATAAATATGAGTTAATCGACCCAGTTGGTGCTAATGCTGTAGGTGTATTTAGTGACACTACATTACAAAAATTATATACACAATTAGTAACCCAAGGAAGTGTTTCTGTATTAGATGGATTTAAGGTTGGAGCCACTATTGAAGACTTAGACATTTACGATTTAAATACTTGGGCTTTAAAAATTGACAATCAAGACATAAAATATGTTTATCAAAACTTAGCAAAAGGCAGCCGAAACCACATGCGATCGTTTTATAGTCAAATAATTAGTGCAGGTGGAAATTATAACGCTCAGTTTATTTCTCAAGCCGAACTTGAAGCAATAATAAACAGCCCTAAAGAAAATGGATCATGGTAAAAAAATGAAGTTTGACTAAATTAGTTATTGAAGCAAATTTAGATGTTGTATTATTCAGTTAAACATTTATGAATATAGGAGTTTATAAATGTTTTTACTTATTGACAAGTTGATTATAAAACTCGGTTGTACTAGCTATTTGCATTTTAGCTAGCAGTTTCCATCATAGTAATAGGTTTTAAAAGAATCATTTTTAACATAACAATTTGCAATTTACCACAATCGTTTAAAATTTTATTGAATTACATAAAAAAGCCGATTTGAAATGAATCAAATCGGCTTTTTGGTAAAAATTATATTTATTCAAATTTAGCTTAGTATCTGTACATTTCCGCTTTGAAAGGTCCTTCTACTTTTACTCCAATATAATCAGCTTGCTCAGGATCTAAAACTGTAAGTTTAGCACCAATATGAGCCAAATGTAAATACGCTACTTTTTCATCTAAATGTTTAGGTAACACATAAACTTTGTTTTCGTATTTATCGCTGTGGTTCCATAATTCTATTTGAGCTAAAGTTTGGTTTGAGAATGAGTTACTCATAACAAAACTCGGGTGACCCATAGCACAACCTAAATTTACTAAACGACCTTCAGCTAAAATAATAATATCATTTCCTTCAATATTGTAAACATCTACTTGAGGCTTAATAGTATCTTTTGTAGAACCATAAGTTCCATTTAACCAAGCCATGTCTATTTCATTGTCAAAATGGCCAATATTACAAACGATAGATTTATCGCGCATTGCTCTAAAATGACGTTCGCCAATAATTTTTAAATTACCAGTAGCAGTTACAAAAATGTTTGCGCGTGTGCAAGCTTCTTCCATAGTAACTACTTCAAAACCATCCATAGCAGCTTGTAAAGCACAAATTGGATCAATTTCAGTAACTAAAACTCTAGCACCAGCACCACGTAACGATTCTGCCGAACCTTTTCCTACATCACCATAACCCGCAACTACAGCTACTTTACCAGCCATCATAATATCAGTTGCTCTACGAATAGAATCAACTAAACTTTCTTTACAACCGTATTTGTTATCAAATTTAGATTTAGTAACTGAATCGTTTACGTTGATAGCAGGAATTACTAAAGTTCCTTTTTTCATACGTTCGTATAAACGATGTACACCAGTTGTAGTTTCTTCCGATAAACCTTTAATATCTTTTGTTAATTCAGGATAACGATCAAAAACCATGTTGGTCAAATCACCACCATCATCTAAAATCATGTTTAAACCTTTACCGCCTTCAAAAGCAAATAAAGTTTGTTCAATACACCAATCAAATTCTTCTTCGTTTTGACCTTTCCAAGCATAAACTGGAATTCCAGCAGCAGCAATTGCAGCAGCAGCATGATCTTGAGTTGAGAAAATATTACATGAACTCCAAGTTACTTCAGCACCTAAAGCTTTCAATGTTTCAATTAACACTGCAGTTTGAATGGTCATGTGTAAACAACCAGCAATTCTAGCACCTTTTAAAGGTTGCTCAGCACCATATTCTTTTCTAATTGTCATTAGACCTGGCATTTCAGCTTCGGCTAATTTTATTTCTTTACGACCCCATTCGGCCAAACTAATGTCCTTAACTTTATAAGGAGATACTGATTTTACTTCTGACATATTTTTTTATTGTGTGAATTTTAAAATTTATTTTACAAAAATAGAATAATCAATGACTTTAAAAAATTTGATTACTACTTATAAAACAAAATTCAGTCAAAAAGTTTTAATTATTTTTATGCCAATAAGACTTAATGCAATAATTTGGAAACAAAATTGTAAAATTGTGATTTCAAATAAAAAGTTAAATAAATAAAATATGCCATATCCAGAAATGTTAGTAGCACCTATGCGTCAACAATTAGTTGAAGTAGGTTTCAAATCACTTTTAACTGCCGATGAAGTATCGGCAGCAATGAATAATAACGAAGGAACAAAATTGATGGTTTTCAATTCGGTTTGCGGTTGCGCAGCAGGAACAGCAAGACCAGGAATTATGAAAGCAATTAAAGAATCAAGCAAATTGCCAAGCGAATTGTTAACAGTATTTGCTGGTCAAGAAGTGGAAGCAGTTGCTAAAGCTCGTGAATTTATTGCACCTTTTCCTCCTTCATCTCCATCTATTGGATTATACAAAAACGGAGAATTGGTTCATTTTATTGAACGCCACAATATTGAAGGTAGAAGTGCTGAAATGATTGCAGAAAATTTGAAAGCAGCATTTGACGAATATTGCTAAAAAAAAACTCTTTAAATTTAAAGCTGGCAGTTTAAAAACTTCCAGCTTTTTTTGTGATTATTCTAAAAATATTTTAGTAAAAAGGTTGTTGTTTTTTTAAATATAAGCTACATTTTTGAATAAATTCTAACATTTTAGTTGAAATTTCTTTTAGAAATAAGTTTTTAAAAGCAAAGAATTTATTGATTTATTTAATTATTTTTCAAATATTTAAGAAAATATGTAGTAGTGATGTTGTAGAGAATATTTGTTGAAATATTATTCGTGAAAGCAAAGAAGGGGTACTAAAAAATAGGAAGTAAAAAAGTATGCTCTAAATTTGATTCACAAATAAAAATAAAACAAATAAATAAATGAAAACAATTAGACAACTAAAAATGATCATTTTGTTACTTTTTGTAACACAAATGGCCAAGGCACAATCATTTGATATGCCTTTAAATTTTGACAGTACAAACGTAACCTACACATTAACAGACTTTGGAGGAAACACTAGTTCGGTAGTAACAGATCCTGTGGTTTCAACAAACAAAGTAGCAAAAGCAATTAAATCAAATACGGCTGAAGTTTGGGCTGGAACTACAATGGGCGGAACAACTGGTTTTGCTACTGCAATTGCTTTTAACTCAAGCAGAACTATTATTACTATGCGTGTTTATTCACCTGACAGTGGAATAGCTGTTCGTTTAAAAGTAGAAGACCCTAATGATGCTGGTAAAAGTGTTGAAACTGAAGCAAGAACCACTGCTGTTAACACTTGGCAAACTTTAACCTTTAACTTTATAAACAACGCAAGTGGAACAGCAGCTATTAATTATACTTATACTTACAAAAAAGCATCTGTGTTTTTTAACTTTGGAACAAGTGGTTCAACTGCTGGCGAAAAAACATACTACTTTGATGATGTAATGTTTCCTGCCGCTACTGGGCCAGTTTTAGCTCAAGTAACTTTACCTATTTATTTCGATTCATTGAATGTAAACTATGCAACTACTGATTTTGGTGGAAATGCAACTACTATTATTACAGATCCAACAAACTCGTTAAATAAAGTAGCACAAACAATTAAATCAAACACTGCTGAATTATGGGCTGGAACAACCATGAGTACTGCTTCTGGTTTAGCAAATGCAATTCCTTTTTCATCAGGAAATACTACAATTAGAGTAAGAGTATATTCGCCAAACAGTGGAATTCAAGTGCGTATGAAAGCAGAAGATCCTAACGATGCTACCAAATCGGTAGAAACGGAAGCAACAACAACTGCAGTAAATACTTGGGAAACTTTAACATTTAACTTTGCAAACCAAGCAACTGGTACTGCTGCAATTAATTATGGATATACTTATAGAATGTTATCTATATTTTTCAACTTTGGGGTTACAGGTGCTACTGCAGGAACTAAAACTTATTTATGGGATAATGTAGAATTTGGAACTGGTACAGTTGTTCCTCAATTAAACTTCCCAGTTACTTTTGAAAGCACTACTTTAAACTATGGCTTAACAGATTTTGGCGGAAACACAAGTTCAATAGTTACCGATCCAGCGGTTTCAACAAACAAAGCATGTAAAGTTATTAAATCAAATACGGCTGAAGTTTGGGCTGGAACTACAGTTGGAGGAACAACAGGTTTAGGAACTGCAATTCCATTTACTGCTACTGCTAAAATTATAAGTATGAGAGTTTATTCGCCTTCAATTGGAACTCCAGTTAGAATGAAAGTGGAAGACCCTAACGATGCTGGTAAAAGTGTAGAAACTGAAGCTTTAACTACTGTGGCTAATGCTTGGCAAACTTTAGAGTTTAATTTTGCTAACCAAGCAACTGGTACAGCAGCGTTGAATTTAGCTTATACTTACAAAAAAATATCGGTATTTTTTAACTTTGGAACAACTGGAGCTACTGCTGGTGAAAAAACTTATTATTTTGATGATATAACATTTGGTTCAAGTGTAGTGGTTCCTCAATTAAACATGCCTGTAACATTTGAAAGCACTACTTTAAACTATGGCTTAACAGATTTTGGTGGAAATGCAAGCTCAATAGTTACCGATCCTGCAGTTTCAACTAACAAAGCATGTAAAGTAATAAAATCGAATATTGCTGAAACTTGGGCTGGTACTACAATTGGTGGTACTACAGGATTTGAAAACGCAATTCCTTTTACTACTTCTGCTACCAAAATTAGCATGAGAGTTTATTCACCTTCAATTGGAACTCCAGTTAGAATGAAAGCTGAAGACCCTAACGATGCTGGTAAAAGTGTAGAAACTGAAGCCTTAACTACTGTGGCTAATGCTTGGCAAACTTTAGAGTTTAATTTTGCTAACCAAGCAACTGGTACTGCAGCTTTAAACTTAGCTTATACTTACAAAAAAGTATCTGTTTTCTTTAATTTTGGAACAACTGGAGCAACAGCAGGCGAAAAAACATATTATTTTGACGATATTACTTTTGGAACTATTACTCCTCCAACTTCTTCAAAAGTAAATATTACATTTAGTGTAGATGCTAAAAATGTACCTTTAACAGCAAACGATACAATTACTATAAACGGAACTTTTAACGGTTGGTGTGGTGCTTGTAACCCAATGACTAAAATTACAGGAACAAATATTTGGACTACAACAATAGCATTAGATACTGCTACAGAATTTGAATTTAAATACGCTGTTGGAGCTTGGGTTTCGCAAGAAAATTTAGTAACAACTTTACCATGTACTAAAACTACTGGTAACTTTACTAATCGTGTTTATAGAACATCGAAAATTAACGATTCTATTCCATTGGTATGTTGGGAAAGCTGTACAGCTTGTAATGGAACTGGTGGACCAACAAAAACTTATTTAACTTTTCAATTAGATATGTCTAAAAACAAGCCTGCTGCTACTGATACTGTAACTTTAAATGGAAGTTTTAATGGTTGGTGTGGTGCTTGTACACCAATGACTAAAAAGCCAGGTACCGACATCTATATGGCTACTTTATTATTAAACAAAGATTCAGTTTACGATTTTAAATATTCAATTGGTAATTGGACTTCTCAAGAAACATTGAAAGAAGGTATGACTTGTACTACAACTAAATCAGGATTTACAAACAGAACCATTACTGTTTCTAAAGTAAACGATACTTTACCTGAAGTATGTTGGGAAAGTTGTTCAAAATGCGAAACAATTGGTGTTGCTGAGCAAGCTTTAAATAATGTAAAAGTTTATCCAAATCCTGCAACAGAAACTTTATTTGTAGAATTGGGTAAAATATTAGAAAATGATTCAAAAATATTGGTATATAATATGATAGGTGAGGTATTGATTTCAAAATCATCGAATCAAAATAACGGAAATGGTACTATTAATTTAGATACTCATTTGTTAAAGCAAGGTATTTATTTGTTAAAGATAGAAGCAGATAATGCTGTAAAAACTATTAAGTTTCAAATAAATTAGTAAGTTTCAAGTTTTATATTTAGTAGTAGGAAAAGGTCAGAGCAATCTGGCCTTTTTTTTTTATTAAAATGGGAAATTTGAATTAGGAGTTTAATTACGAATTACGAATTACGAATTACGTAATTGGAAATTCAAAATCCGTAATCCGTAATTCGAAATTCTTAATTCGTAATTCGAAATCATAAATCAAAAATCAAAAATCATAAATTACCCCGATTCCATTTCTACATTTACCGTTAAGGTTCCATTTTTATAATTTACTGTTTGCGAGCAAGTTTTGAAATTTGGGTGGGTAAAAGTAATGGTATAGCTGCTGGCAGTTAATTTGGCCATTCCAAACATTCCATTGCTATCGGTTTGGGTATCTTGCTGTTCATTTCCGTTCGAAACCAACACATTTTCAATTACATTTTGGGTTCCCTGTTCTGTAACTGTGCCAATAATGCTAAAATTAGTGCTAATTTCGGCACTGGCGGGTAGCAAATAAATTTTGTATTTGGCAAAATTATTTGTAAAAATATTTTTGGCTGCTTTACTAACTTGGGTTCTAAAAGCCCAAACTTGGTTTAATAATTCAATGCGGTTTTGAGTAAATTGTTCCCTAGTGTTTTTTCCTATTTCTTGGTTGGTTTTGGCTTCAATAAGTTCGTTAAGTATTGTAAGTGTGGTGTTTAAATTGGCTTCGGAATAACCTGCATTTATCAATAAATTTTTATACAATGAATTATTGGCCACTTTGTTAAAAACGCTCATAAAAACAATCATTTTTTCGGCCGATTTGCGTGCTTCTGAGTAATTATCGTATCCAAACTCTTTCCAAAGTGCTGGTTTATTGGGAAATGCTTTTTCTATAAAATACTTAGCCGACTGAAAATGAACCTTGCAAGCCTCCATTTTATCGTCAACATTGGCAGTAAGGCTAGAAATGGTAGCAACCACCAAATCGTCTGTTGAGGCTTTGC
>Ga0247839_1002132_pt1 | contig 30469 bp, 31 predicted proteins | sample LaCruzMarch2015__6_FD_192405 | JGI IMG/M metagenome (GOLD analysis project Ga0247839, IMG submission 192405) | Freshwater microbial communities from meromictic Lake La Cruz, Castile-La Mancha, Spain - LaCruzMarch2015_16m | ecosystem: Environmental > Aquatic > Freshwater > Lake | place: Spain... | reverse complement strand
TGAAAAAACAAAATAGAGATATTTTAAAATCATTAAAACAAGCTATTGAATGAAAGTTTTATTTCTGTTTAAATTAAAAAAATCATACTAAAAATTAGTATGATTTTTTCGTTGCTGAGTAGTTACGTAATTTGTATATCCTTAGAATATAACATAGAGAGTATAATACCATATTATTATGTAAAGTACGAGAAAATTTCCAATTCATTCTTTGTTGAGAAATAAATATTTGTCTCTTTTTTTGAATCATTTGAATAAAGTAATCATTTACTATTTTTTGAAATAAGTTCTTTCATTAAATGCAGACCTATAACTGAGGGGCCCCTTATTATTAGGATTTTAATAAAAAATTGTTTTTTATTAAAAATAATATAAAATAATATCTAAATTTTAGTGATAATTTTATTTTTTTCTAATATCAGTATGAAAAATATCAACAAAATTGGAATAGTATTCATTATAATTTACTTATTAGTAGCTTTAGCAACATTTATTTATTCTTTAAATTGTAGTGGGTTTATTTGTGAATTATCTATATTTATTCCTATGATTCCGTGGTTCTATTTTAATTTTTTTGAGCATATTTTTCACAGATTTTCATGAGATTTATTTCCTCGGCCTTCGTACTTTGTTTTCAGTCTATTAAATATATTTATTTTATATTATATTTGAAAATATCTTAGTTATGTATATAGAATATTCAAAATCTATTTTTTAAAGTTTTTAAGGCATTAGTACTTGAAAATTTTAGATTTTGAATCTAATTCTTTAAATAATTAATTATATTATAATTGAATATTCACCTTTTGACTTCTCATAAATATGATGGTTTTTATTAAATCGGCAGTTTTTATAGTTTATTTTCTGGTATAAAAGTTATATAAAAAGATGTTTCGAAAAGGGAATATCTTATTTTTGTAATTTTTCAACAGCACTTTTACTAACTATATATGCATTTGGAGCAATATTTTCTATATTTGGTAATTCATCTATTTTATACCATTTACCTCAAATAGTGTTTTCCTTACCCGTAAAAGCTAAAATTCATTCATATTTACTTACTAAAAAATGTATTAAACAAACAAATTTATAATATATTTTTCAGTTTTCTTTATTTTCCATCAAAACCCAATCCACAAGAGGGGATTCGTTATATTCTTCTGTAACTTCGACTCAAGTTCTATTTTTAGTCCTAATTCTTGCGTTATTTCTAACTTTTTGTATATCAAATTTATAAATTCCATTATCCTTATAAATAACTTCTTGATTTTCTTCTTCTAAAGGACTTCATCAAGTAAATTGATGTTGAATTTTTCAGTTTTTTTCTGTCGTAACCAAAAATACTTCTTTTTTATCATCACTTAAAAATATATGTCATGACGAATAGACTCTAACTATTTCTTTTCAATTATATATATCTGAATTTATAATTGTTCCAAGGATTTCTTCACTTGAGTTTCAAGATAAATCTTTTATTCAAACTTTCGATACTCAATCATTAGTTTTTCTAACAGTACAAAGATTTATTCAGTCACAAAATTCAGATTCTGTTGCTTTTGGAATATATGATTTCATTATATTTAGATTTAAAAGATAAAAGGCCCCACACTTTTAGTATATTTTATTAATTCAAAAATTTACTACAATATTTTTTTATATTTATTCCTTCAATAAATGACCAATATTATCTATATTGGATAGAAAAGTCGGGTCAGCTTTTATTTGAGAAAAAAGTTCTGCATGTGTTGATTTATTTGCTATAATCTTTTTGTAAGTATTATCATTACTAATAATGTCTATAACAAATTCTTCTTCCTTATTTTCTCTATTAAACCATTGTTTTACTTGCACTTCTTTTATAAATTTATCAATAAACGGAAATGCTACATTTCTCACTTGAAAACTTGGTTTTGGTGCAGGTTGATCGGGGAGCCTAGTATATTCATCGAGATAGCCTTCTTCAAGTATAAAATTACCAGAGTGCCATTTTACAAGAGAATCTTTCCAGAGACCTGGATTAGAACTTGAACCATGTCAATCATGAATACTCCAAATGATTTTTCCATTTTGTATATATGCACCTTGAGCTTCAAAAATTGGAATTGGAATTTGTAGCCATGATCTAGCATTCTTTTCATAAATATAAACCGGACTTACAAAACCTGAAAAATGAGGAGAAAGATGTTTTTCTTGATCAAAAATAGGTACAGCTCATCTACTATAAGCTATTGCATCAATGTAATAATTTCTGAATGGTACACTTTCTTGCAATGCATCTTCATTAATATCACAAAAACGATCAATTTCTTTTTTGTTTAATGTTTCAAGAAAATTTTCTTCAATCTCAGTAGGATATGCAAAAAATTCGTTTCTAACAGCAAGTATGTCTTTAATTCTTTCTGTGGGAGTTTTGGCCCCATAAAATTTAATAGTTTTTCAATTTTTTCTTTATACATTTTTGTATATTTCCTATATATTTTCTGCTTATGTAATATATTTTTTTCTCTTGTTTCGTTTAAGTGTTCTCTATGCCAAGCAAAAAGCTCTTTTTCTGCACTCGGAAAATTAAAATCATCTAATGGACTATATTCTTCTCCAGTCCATCTCATCACAGCATTAGGAGAAGATACTGGAAGTATATCTTTTGCCTCAGGATAAGCATCAAAAAAACGTTTTGTTATCATATTAGTAGATTAATAATATTATATTATATTATATTATATTATAATACACTATATATAAAACGTCAAATTATTTTTGTTCTGCTTTGCATTTTCAAAACATATCTTAAAAATCATAATTTTTTTGTGGATAATAGCAATTTTTCTTTGTCATCAATATAAATACAATTTTTTGGATTATTTTTATTTGAAAATTTATTTAATATCATCTTATAAATTTCTAAATCTGGTTTTCTTATTTTTACGAGATGTGAAATTATTCAATCCCTAAAATATTTATTTAATGATCTGTATTTTTTTCAAGATATTCGCTCCTTTCTCAAACATTAAATGTCTGAAACTTTATCTATTTGAATATCATATCTTTGAGAAATACTCTCAATAGAATTTTTTGTTCAATCTGAAAAAATCTATTGCAATCCGAGGTTAGTCAATCAAATATCAATTACAAGACTGAATTTTAGACTAACGTTGTTTTGTATTTTTTTTCAATTTTTTCTTCCATGTTATTCAGTTCAATTAAACAATCTGTTTGCAAATCTAACAAATCTTTTTCGTTTTCTTCATCTGACTGTTTCTCATACATTATTCTATAAATCCAATCTGTCAAATCTTCAAATATTCTAAAATACATATAATAAGTGATATTTTCCTTGAATACTTGGATTTCTGGATAGTTTCTTTTGTATTCTTCAAAAAAGTCTTTATTTTCAAGATAAAACCAAATATCATGTTCAGCAGGGGCAAATATAGCTCCATCCCAATCAACAAGAAAACATTCGTTATTGGAAATAATAATGTTGTCTCCTCCTGGATCTGTATTGCAAAAAACAAAATTTTGTGGAAGTTCTTGGCATTTAGTTCCTATATTATCTAATTCCTTAATTTTGTTTTTTATCTCTTCTTCAACTGGTTTTATTAGATTCCATAATTTATCGGTAAAAATATTGTCTTTATGTGTTCCTTTGAGTTCATTTATCCATTTGATAAGATCTTGTGAAAAGTGTGGTTTAAAAGTTTCTTTTCTTTCTACATTTTGATCCAATTTGATTTTATGAATCTCTGTGAAAGTTTTTGCTAACATTACTTCTTTCTCATGTTTATTAATATCACTATTATCACTTTCTATAAAATTGAAAACTATAAATGGATTTCAAAAAAAATCACTGACAAGGTTATTCTTGTTATTGCTAATAATTCTAGGAATTTTTAAATGATATTTTTCTAAAGACTTCAAACTCTTTGTGTAAAAATCTATGTTTTTTTTAGATATTTCAGCAAGTCTTGAAGTACCATATATTTTCAAAAAATATTTTCCGTCTTTTGAGATAACCAAAAAACTATCACCGACCATCCCAGATTGGATTTCTATTAACTTTTCTACAAACAGATTGTAATTTTCTTGAAAAAATTGAATTATTTTAATTTGATCCATAATTTGTTTGATTAGCATTTAAAAACTAGACAAATTCCGAAATATTTTTTCTATCAAATTAGTATGATTATTTATGTATTACTTTAAAAATCATCTCTAGGCTTTCATCATTTACGGGTGAATAATCCCAATATCCATATATTTCAATGATTTTTAATCCTTCTTGCTCTAATAATTTCTTTATTTTATCTCTAGACAAGAATCGTAAAGTACTACTAGATTTAATGGTTTTATTTGGAAATTTATAATGGTGAGTAAATGATATTTTATCATCTTTTTGTTTAAATGAATTTGTAGACACAGCCACCGTTTCACCTGACTTCGATTGAATTGTTTTTGTATTATCTGACCATCTTTTTATCCAATTTATACTTGGATTACGTGTTTCAAAAACAAAAAGTCCATTTTTTGCCATGCACTTTTTAATAACTTTAAACACAGCTAACACATCTTCATCTGTGAGAAATACTTGAAATGTGTGACCAGTCATAACAATTAGATCAAACAAAATAAAAGATGTATAATCTTGAGCTTTAGCATGTACCCAGTCAACCTTTTTATTTTTATCATTTTCTTTTGCTAACTCAAGCATAGATAAAGAGGGATCACATCATATTACAGTATGACCATTTTCTGCAAATGCACGAGATAAAATACCTGTTCCACAACCGAGATCAAGAATTTTCAATTTGTCACTACTGGATATAAGGGATAAATAAAAATCATTATCATTTCCCCATGAATTTAATGAATCATAAAGATTTGCAACTTTTTTATCCATATATAGAGTATCTATCATAATAGAAATTCATTTAAATAATAAAAATTCTATTCATTTTCTACAACTTTTCACCTTCTTTTTTTAAATTTAATTGAAGTATAACCTTTAAAGATAATTTTCAACTAAATTGATGAATGGAAATGCAAATCCTTATTGTTCTTTTATCTAAATCACAATCTTTTATTTCTTATCGTTTTTCAGCGAGCTTACACCTAAATAGACAAATGGTGTACAAATAAGTGACATAAAACACTTTAATATCCAATATGGTAATCATACACTAATAATAAATGACAAATTCATTCATAATCAGCTATCAAAACTATAAAATGCTAATATCATAAATACAAAAGTATCAAAAAACTGAGAAATGATGTTTGAGACATTATTTCTAAACCATAGTCTTTTATTTCATAGTTTTTCCCTTATTTTAGAGAAGATATATATGTCTAAAAAATTTGCGATTACAAAGGCAAATATACTTGCCAGAGACATTCTTATCGACATTGAAAATATTGTATCATATGCTGTTTCTGTTCCTGAGAAACGGGTTGTTGGTGGTAACCAAGTAAATAACATAGATGTTAAAATAATTAAAACTATTATAATTATTGAAACTTTTACTATTTGTTTCATTCTTTCTTTACCAAAAACCTCTACAATTATATCATTAATTGAATATATTACTGGCAACAAAAAAATAGCAACACTTGCATTGAATTGGTGTCAAAATAAATTTACTAGTGGAAATGTTTTCGCTCACATTACCTCTGAAGCAAAAATACAAAAAATGTATATTCCAATAAGTAAATCAAGTTTGTTTATTTTCATGATTTTGATTTTTTAAGAAATAAATAGGTTATTATAATAATGGTTTAAGAAGAGAGTGTTAAGTTTCCTTTTCGTGAATGTCTATCTTTTTTATAAAATGGACTATTTTTTCTACTTCTTCAAAACCGATACTTTTGTGAAAATTTTGACTTTCTTTATTCCGAAGCCAAGTATCTGAAGCAATTTGTTTACACCCTTTTTCAAAAGCCCATTTCTCAGCAAATTCGACAATCTTTTTTGCTAAACCTTTTTTTCGGTATTCTGGTTTTACATATATTCCCTCCAAATAACCTACTGGATAAGAATTTGCTCCTTGCACATATTCGTATTTAATAGGAAAAGTAGCAAAAGCACTATATTCATCATTTTCCTTTATTACAAAAGCATCTTCCTTGTTTGATTCTAAAATTTTATCCATTTCTTTAGATATTTCTTCTCTCGTATGATATGACCATAAAGTATGAGCCATATCTACTAAACTTTCAAAGTCCATTTTATTATCTTTTGTAACTTTTTTAATTTCCATTTATTTGTAGTAAAGATGTAAAAGCAATTATGGTGCTTAGTATTCCAGCTAATGCTTCTCAATACCCGATGTTTTGCTGAGTGTGGCGAAGCGAAGAGTTTATTTAAAAATCTTTTTTAGGATTTTTATAAATGGGGATAAAGTGTCCAGCTTAAGCTGGACACAAATAACTTAACTTTGCTTTAAATTATTCGGCAAATTTTTAACTATATCAAGGCTTAAAAGTGATTTCATTTGTGTCATTGCAACTTTGTTTAATGATTCTAATCTTTCAGCTTGCATTCATAAAAATAAAATTAAAAATAAATAATATTTTATTGCTTATTATATGTTAAATGTCAAAGTATTTTTATTTTTTTCCTTGCAATAATTGAATTTCTTTCTCAATATTTGATTTTGCTTGTCTTTCATATTTTTCTTGGAAATATTGTGTTTGAAAAGTTTGTCTATTAAGCATTCATCTTAAAAAAGATAATCTTCAAGTATTATAATCATCATCTGAGTAATTAGAATATTCATATCTAATAGATTTTGCATATTGGTAATATATTTCCCATTCTTGTCATAATATAGATAAATCAATATCTACCATATATTTTCAAACATCATCGTCTGAATTAATTGTATGTGAGGAAGTTAAATTAATAAGGTGTTTGATTCTTTCAATTATTCTAGAATCTAATCATAATTGTTTTAAAACAGTTTCTGAAAAATTCGCACTATTATTTTCATTTTCTCAAAAACTTGCATTAGTATTATATACTGAATCATGAAAAAGTATGGCAAAGAATAAAACAATAAATTCATCCTCTTCCAATTCATGCTTAATTTCATAAAGTTTATTCAAACAATCTACTATGTGAAACCAGTTATGATATAGTCTTTCAGGAGTATCGTGTAATGGTTTAAGTTTTCAATATAATTCAATAAATTTATCTCAAAATCCTAATTTTGATAAGACAGATTGTATTCTTAATTCTCCAAAAACATCCAGCAAACTAACCATTCTATTAAAGGCTTGTTTAATTTCTTCATCGCTATTTCAGTTATTTTCTATATCAATTAAATCTCAATATCAATCTCCATCTATTTGTTTTTGTATAACTTTTTTCTTCATTTCTGTAGAGAATTGACTATTAACTCTTCTTTCTATTTGCTCGAAACCTAATCCTCTATGTTTAGATAATCTTTCTTGTTGTGTTTGTTGATTTACTCAAACAACAACCATATTATTATTTGGTAAGTTTAAAATTCATGATTCTGCTAATAATGCTCAATTTAAAAGGACAATTCACTTTTTTAACTTCATTTCTTTTCTAATTCTAAGAATTATTGAATCATATAGGATTTCATCTAATTCTTTTCTTTTTTCAGGATTATTAAAAACATTCTCTCCTAATTTTTTTCTATCAATAAATCATTTTTCATTCTTTATCCCATCTCAAAATCTATCGATTATTTTTTGTCTTACTTTTTTATATCAGTCATCAGTAGCCTGTTCTAAAATCCAATGTCAGATTTTATCTAAATCAATATTATGAACAGGAATGTTATATTCATTTCACAACTGAACAAATTGTTCAGCAATATATGATTTACCAGCTCATATTGTTCAAGTTAGTCATATAATATATTGTCACATCATTCTAGCTTCTAAAAAATGTTTTACATTTAATGGAACATAATCTTGTATCATTCATTGTTCTCTTAGAATTGCTTTTGTTGTACTGCTACTTATATGAGTTTGATCTTGTTTTGATAGAAGAAAAATAGTATCTATTCACAATTTTTGACTTTCTCAAACCCAATGCAAATAACTTTCATCCTCTAAATCTCTACTTCATCTAATCCCTCTTACTATTGTCGTAATTCATTGCTCAAAGGCAAAATCAACTAATAATCATGAATAAGGAAGAACTTGAACATTTAATATTTTATTAGTGGCGTCTAATATCATTTTAACTCTTTCAGGAAATGAAAACATGTATTTTTTATCTGGATTTTGTCAAACTCAAATAACCACTTCAAACATTTCTCAAGCTCTTGTTATAATATCCTCATGTCAATAGGTAAATGGATCAAATGATCATGGATATATTACTTTTCCCATATTTGTTCATAAAAAAATAAAATTATATTTTTGATAATGTTCTTTAAAACTTCTGAGGTACAGTGACTTGAAAATCCATTGATCTTGATTCTAATTCTTGTGGTAATAATACGATAACAGACCAATCTTTATTATTGGTAAGATATTGTTGAACTGTGGTAAAATTACCAATAATACTTGGATCTTTAGGTTTAGTGCTTGTATCAAAATGCTGATTCCCTAACGGAATAGTGACTACATTTGTAAGTGTGTTTAATTGGATTCTATGCACATTTCTTGCAATATCAGAATTTCCTTTATCTTTTCTCCATTCATCAAATTTATAACCAAGTTTTTCTATTACTGTCTTTAAATTTTTTGAGATTATAGCTGGATCTCTTGAAAATATTTCATCTAAAACTTGTTCAATTACAGTTTGAGTAAAACTATCAATTTTTATCCCAGAAAAATAATTTGAAACTAATGCAGATTTAAGAGAAGCTCTATTGAATTTTTCTCCATCTAAAACTCTTCTTCCTAATCCACCTCCATTATCAAAAAATAAATTATAGAACATGAAATAAATGGAAGAATAAGTATGTTGTTCATTGCTTTCGCCTCCGAATACATGAACATCTCTAGTATATTTAGCCTCCAAAGCAAGACTTGCAGAATCTAATTGTAATTTTTGTGATAAATCAACTCACAAAGTTTGACTACTTGCTTCTCCGTGCTCATTAATCATAATACTTTCATCTGTAAAAACATTGGATATTCCTCTTCTTTTTAGTTTTTCAAGTAAAACTGTAGTTTTTTGTAATGTTGTTGTTGATTGTTGTTCGGCTGAAAAATCATTTGAGTGAATAACAGGAATACAAATAGCTACTTTGTCTGTGTTACTTGAAATATATGCACTCACTAGTTTAAAACCCATGTCATCTAATGGTAAAGCTTGAATCTTTGTTAAAATTTCTTGAGGAGATTCGGTCCAATTTTTACGATCTTTTGCTTCTTGAATTTCATAATTTATTTTTGCATCAATTAAATCAAGTGTTTCTTGTATATTTCCAGAAGTTAATTTATTTTCAATATTCCATCTTAATTGTTGCTGTTCTTGTTCAGTAAAATGAATATCTCCTGATTTTTCATATTTTTTACGAAGTTCATCTAACTGATTTTTAGTTTTATCCAAGACACTCTTTTTTCTCAATTCCTGTTCTGCCACATCAATCATGTCATTGTTTTCACCACTAAGTGTTATTTTTCTTATCTCTACCATGTTTATAAAAAATAAATAAATTATTAATTCCCACAAAGCATCAGAAATATTTATGTTTTGTTCGTTCCTGGTTTTCCAATGTTTCTTCATAAAGTTTACAAATTAAGCGAAGTTATTATTTTTCCTCCTTGGTATTAAATTTTATAGAGTAAAAATATCTGAACAGCTTATCACATTGTTATATTATGTAAATAATTATTAATATATTCTTTTCGATGTTGTTTGTAAAACTCTCTAGCAACTAATTCATTGTTCAGATAGGAATACTTATTCCTTAAGTCGGAAAATGAATTTATATCAACTCGTTTTAATTTTTTATATTCATAGAGAACGCTTTCATACTTTTCTTTTAGCTCTAGTTTTCTACTTTCCAAACCTTCACGAGACGATTCAGTAAATATTTTCTCCAATAACTCATCTTCAGCACTATCAGCGACATAGACATCGATATTTTTGTCGAAGAGATCATATATTGCAATCAAATTATGTCCATCTATTGCGATAAATACATCATTTTCTGTGTCGTGTCTTACAATTGGAACTGGTGGTAGCAATTCTTCTCGGTTTTCATAAAAACAGGTTAAAATAAATTTTACAGTATTTTCTTTTAAATAATCTTGTGAGGGCTTAAGCTTTTTTGGCTCTATAGATATTAGTTTTCCCATATAAAAATTTGTTAAAAATTATTAATTACAATACTGACTTTAATATTTAAATTAATATTGTTTTGTATTTTTCAATATTTCAGCTAACTATCTCTATATCTAACTAAGTGAATTGAAATGTAGATTTAGCCTTGCAAATATTGAAAATTGTGTAAAGTTAAATTTGTTTACCCGTCTTTTAAGGTAAAGCCACCATCTACTATTAGTATTTCACCAGTAATTGAATTGGCAGTTGCAAGATATAAAAAAGCCTCTGCAATTTCTTCTGGTTTGATAAAGCGTTTTGTGTAAGTTTTTTCGATGAAGTTCTTTTTAATTTCTTCAGTCAATGTATCATAATATGGGGTATATGTGAATCCTGGTGCAACTGCATTGACCCTAATATATGGGGCTAGTTCCTTTGCTAGTGTAGTAGTAAAATTGCTGACTGCTGCTTTAGCAGCGGAATACGGCATAATTCCCTCACGTCCTGTATGTAATATTCAGCGAATAGATGATGTGTTTAAAATTACTCCACACTTATTTTTTAGCATAATTTTGGCTGCATATTGTGAACACAAAACTGTACCAAAAAAATTATCGTTAAATTCATTGAGCCAATCTTGATAAGTTGTTTCTAGAAATGTTTTACCTCGAGCAACTCAAGCATTATTGATGAGAATATCAATTGTGCCAAATTGGTTGATGATTTTTTTGAACATGTTATCAACATCGTCTTGGTCAACAACATTTGCTTGGATAAATAGAGCTTGTCCTCCTGCCGTTTCAATTTCACTTACGATTCTGTATCCTTGTTTCGTCTTTGTTTTTCAATTTATAATAACCTTTGCACCTTCCTTGGCAAATAGCTTTGCGGTGGATTCACCGATTCAACTGGTTGAACCTGTAATTAAAACTATTTTGTTTTCTAGCTTCATATATTTTATATTAAGGGTAAAAAATTTTAATTTCGCACACTTGTCTGCAACTAATTCGAAGTATTTTACAATAAAAGCTTGCGAAAGCAAGCTTTTATGAAGGGAAATATCTTGGAATAGGGGGGGAATTCTATTTTTGAATTCTATTTTTAAGATTTATTTCGATTTTGTTCATCCCCACTCAATAACTGTAAATCCTTTTCTTTCAAAAGGTTTTATTTTTTGTTCCTCAATCTCTATTTGTTTTTCAAGTGGTTTATAGACCATAAAAACTCTTAAAATAGAATTAGGCTTCGGATTTATTGTTAGTTGAGCATTATTAGTATATTGTTCACCAGCAAAATGAATAAGATTGTATTTGTTATTTTGCATAAGAGGAAACCAGTATACAATAAATTCGTTGTATTCTTTTGGAGTCAAACCTATTTTAGAAAGAGTTTTTTGTAGAAATTCTTTTGTATCTTCACCTTTTACGATAAAACCTTTTGAAAGATCCCAATCAATCTTCTCTGTTGGTTTTCCTTCCCAAAAAAGATAACTATATTCTTGATTATCCAATTTATTAATGATTTTTCCATCAGGATATGCAGTAACATTCCATCCTTTTATTTGTTCGTCATAATTCGGATAATCAGCGATAATTTTTCCGTTGTAATCTAGTTGAACTTGGATGTCTTGTTTTTGTTGAGGGTATAAATAGATTACAGGTTTTTTATCCATCATATTGTCATTAAAAGAAGGTACGAATTCATCTGCTGGACGTAATATTTCGATATCAAGAAAATTTTGTATATATCCTGCTTTTGTAAGTCCTGCCCACGAAAACACAGAAACTACAACAGTAAAAAAAATTATTGCAATTTTCTTCCAGTTTTTCTTTTTTTGGATGTAGTTAGATTGATTGGTTTCCATAATTATTTGGTTAAATTTTAAAAATTATAAAAAAAATGATTTTTTACTATTTTGACTAACATTTCGGAATATCTGAAGTTGCGATAGTAATTTAGGAGAGCATTTTTCGGAGAAAAGTGTGAACTAGATATGCTGTATTATGAAGTGGTAATTCTTATTTTTTTAAAATCCATTTTTTAATATTAAATACAAATAGAGACAATAAAGCAATACAAACAATTATTAACAAGGGTATTGTTGAAAATTCTTGCCCCCATCCACATTTCATACTAACAAAAGAACAACTAAGAAAACCACCGAGACTTGACGATATTAGAAGCAAAATAATAAATAGTAGGATTCTAGTTAAATTAGAGATATCTTTTAGAAAAAATGGAAATACTCCAATAATCATAAATATAACTAAAGAAGGTAAGCCTAAATTGACAACATCTTCAGTAACAATAAAACCTTTTATGTAAAAGAATGGTAAATAGATTATTATTCCTAATATATATAAATATTTATTCATAGTTGTTTAAAAAAAATAATAATTTACTTAGCATAAAATTTCTGCACATGCTAGGTTGCACCGTGGTTTAAAAGTAATATTGTAATTCAAACAGCCATTTTATAAATTCTGGCAATCTGGGAATAATAATAAAAAAAATTATAATACTCGCAAAAAAAGATATTATTATTAATTTCTTTTTTTTTATTGTTCTCCATTTTATAAATTTAAAGTTGTAATTATTATATAAATTTTTTCTTGATATTTAATTCGTTATTGGAGCGATAGAGGAAAAAATATTTTTTACCTCCCATATTTAAAAATAAAAAAAATCAAATTCCTTTGGATTTACTCACATTTAAAAATATTCGTTACTCAATCTATACTTAGAGTAAAATCAAATTTATTAAATTCTTTTTGTTCATCTGGAATTATATATGGATTTCAACTAAACTCTGTTATTAAAGAATTATTATTATATAAATAACTCTTAGTATCATCTGAATTTGTATAGGTTGAAATTAAATTATTTTTTATAAACATAGCACTAACGAATTTATTTTTATTTTTTACAATTTTTCAATTATAATATAATTGTGTATAATATCACTCTTGAGAATTTCATCTTAACTTGAACGCATAATCTTTTCAGTCTCCTGAAATATATAAATAATCAACCCATTGAATTCAAGGCATAATTTCTTCATTATTTCACTTTTTTATTATTGTGTCTCAATTATAAACAGTAGCATAAACTAACTCACCATTTTCTAGAAATCAATATTTGTTAAGCCATCATCTATCTTCAATTTTATTAGAATTCTTATATAATTTATATCAATTTGCTTCATATATTTCATAATAAAGGTCACTTCAATTTATTTTTGGATTAGCTATATTTCAATCACTTTTAGCAATTAATTCATCTCATAAATATAGTTGATTAACTCAGAATTCTCATTTTCAATCATCTAAAATTTGAACATAAATAGGAATACAAGTATTTTTCTTGAATCAATAAAAATTAAATACATTTGTTTTTTTATCTATTCAATAATTTTTTCATCAAAAATTAAATGTAAATTCATTATTACTATTTCAATAAATATATCAATATTCATTTCCACAAGTAACTAAATTTTCTATATGTCATTTATTTCAGATTTTAGTTTCAATTCAATTATTAACTATATAATAATCTCACTCAAACTCTTCTCACATTCATGTAGCTTTTTTCCCTTTTCAGATAACTAAAACATTATCTCAATTATCTAGTTCTTTAGAATTGAAAATTTGATCATATTCATCTGAAAAAGTTCAGTCTATAAATAAAATTTTATCTTTTTCTCATGAAAATATGAAAGAATTAGCAGAATAACTATTTATTATTCATTTTATACTATAATTTTTATCTTTAAATTCTAAATGTGAGTTTTCATTTTCATGTGAAATAATGTATTTATATTTTCAATCCAAAAATCATAATTCAAAATGATTTTTTGATGACTTAGATTCAATTAATATATCATCTTTATAATAAAAATAATAATAATCTCAGATAAATTTTTCTCCTCATGGACAATTACAAGATTCCAATTTTCATTTTTTTGTATAAACTATTTTTTCTTTTCAGTCTTCTGAAAATATGACTTTTTCTACTTCTCAATAGTTATTTTTATTTATAGACACTTTTTCACTATTACAAGAAAATTCATTATTTTTTTCTTCACTAAATTCTTGATAAGTATTATTATCTAAATTATTTACTATTTGCAATAATATTGTTTCTAATCTAGGTTGATTTTTATATTTAATAGCTAATTTTTTAATTGAACTTACAAAAGTTTCTCTAACATATTCTCATTTTTTTTCAATAATTTGTTCTACTTTTATAGTTACATTATTTACTAAAATTTTATCATTTGAATTTAAATCATAAGCAAAGGATATATTTTTTATTCAAAAAATTATAAAAAATATAATAACACTTAAAAAATATTTTTTCATATATAACATATAAAAATATAAAATAACTTGAGTTTAACGAGTTTTCTTTCTCTCTTACATATATTTATATCTTCAGAATTATCAGTTTTAATTCTCAAGTTTGAATATACTTTTTTAATTCAAAAATTCAAATAATTCTTATCTTATTTTTTCTATTTTGTGAGTAAAAGATGGGGGAGTGGTGAATTTTGCGATCCAACCTATTATGCATTTTCTAACACTTTATTTTTCCACAAAAGAAATAAAATAGGAATACCAGCAATTAAAATAAATATTCCAGACAAAGCTAATGCCCATTGTAGAGTGTAAATATCAACAATCCATCCTACAATAGGTGTTATTATTGCATAAAACATTTTCTCTATTAAACTTTTTGCTGATAAAATAGTTGCTCTAATATTTGATTCTGTTAGTTGATGTACATAATCAGAAATAACTACAGTTGAAAAACCTTTGACGAATTGAATTAGAAAAGCAAAACAAAAACTAAATAAATATATAAAGTTGCTCATTAATAAGTAACTAAAGCCAACCAAAATAAATAGTGAAATAAGAGAATATTTTTTGCCAATCTTGTTTTCAAGTAAATGAGAATATTTTGAACTTAATGCTGAAACTAAATTAAAACAAGCAAAAACAATTCCAAAATATGCTATATCTAATCCAGATAGCTCAAAATATGGTTGATATAAATAATAAGAAATACTTGTAAATCCAACAATTATAGCAGAATAAATAAACAGCCACCTTAATTTTATATTATTTAATATTGATGTTTTTAATGTTTTGAAAATATCATACATAATAAACAAATAATGAAAGCTACTCAAGAACACAATACAGCAAAAAATCTTTTAAATAGAGAATTTAGGTGAACAACTCTATTAACAAAGATATGAACCGATATAAGTTATCTTAGATTTAAATGAAAATGGATTTACTTATCAATTATGAAAGATATGATAAGTTGAGAAATATTATCAAATCAAATTTCAGATAATTTAGAACTTTGATTTATTAAAGATAGTTTAAAAGATTTAGAAAAATATAATTTAAAATGATCATTAATTCATTCAGATCAGTGATTTCATTATACTCATCCTAGTTTTAAATCTTGAGTTGAAAAATTATGATGTATTCAATCTATGTCTAGAAGGTGAAATTGCATAGATAATTCACCTACTGAATCAGCTTTTGGTCACATAAAGGATGAAATAGATATTTCCAAATGTGATACTTTAGAAGAAGTAAAAATTTATATGAATAATTATTTTTTTGATTATAATAATAATAGACCTCAATGGAATAGAAAAAAGAGGACTCCTGTTCAATACAGAAATCACCTTTTACAAAACTAAAACTCTTTTTTATTTCCACTACATTTTTGTGGGTTCAGTTCAGTTTTATAAAGCTTTTTTAATCCATCACCTTTTCTTTATTCAGTCCGGTAGCTCCTATGTCAATAACATCACCTGGATTTATCTCTGAAACTGGATTTTCACCTGCTCCGTCCTTTTGATTATCCGCTTTAATTTCACATTTTCCTGTTTTTATATTGTAATTTAATGTCCTGTATCCAAGCTCTGGATTATAATTTTCCTCGATATTTTTAATTCCCCTTTCATTTAAAACTTTTATGACATTGTGAGCATTTCTTTCGGCTGGAGTCATATTTTCCCATTGCTTGCCTTTATAATCTGACTCTCCGCTTACTATTGCTCTAAAATTACTTAAATCATCTGTATTTACCCCCGCTTTCTTCATTTGATTTAATCCTTCTTGAAGTAATTCATCTGTTATTTCCAAGTGCATTTTTTGTACTTCTGTATCGTGATTTAAAAATTGTGGTGCAAAATGCAACAGACAAGCTACTTTTTTACCATCAATGTTAATAGCTTCAAGCACTACTCCAACACAAGGTTTTAGTCCAGTAGTTTCTATACTTTGCTCTGTATCATCTTCTGAGATTATACCACTTTCATGATAACCAACCTTTTTTGTCTTTTTATCTACTTCGACAATTTCTTTTAATTCTGCTTGAAAGATAAAATTTTGCAAATCTTCATTGGAATTAATATTAAACTCACCTAATAAATCCTTTGGAAGCAATTGATAAATTTCATTCCACTCAGTTTCTGTAATTCTATCCTCATCTAAAATATTATCTTGTAAAATAGATTTTTTCAAAAATTCTCTTAAATTTTTTGTTTGATTTTCAATTTTTTTTTTTCTATATCAGAAGATTCTATTGCTCTATCAACAGCATTATCTATTTTTGTCTCAATTTTCTTTTTAAATTCTTCTCCCATGATTGTTTTTTAAAAGTTAAAGGTTTTCAAGTTGTTTATCTAAATTTGTAAGAGCTTGCTCTTCTTTTTTGACAGTTTTTCTTTCTTTAATTTGACGGACTTTTTTTAACACAAATTGAAGAAGTTTTACTTCTTTTTCTTTGTGTTCAATTTGTTGTTGTATTGGTGTTGTCATAAGTTGTTTAATTTATTCATTTAATTTTACCATAAAATCTGATTTTATGCAAATTCTATGTTTCAAATTATCAAAATGTCATTTTTTGTGGAGGTACGGAGAAAAAAATATCTACTTTTCCATCTCATAAAAATTAGAAAAAATAAAAATTTCTTTCCTTTTTTAAATTCTTCAACAAAATTTCTATTTGAGAAAAAATATTGAAAAATATGTCGCACAATGGTCCGCAACTAATCCGAAGTATTCTACAAGAAAAGTTTGCTAAAGCAAACTTTTCAAAGGAAAATATTTTGGATAGTTGCAGTTAGACGAAGTCGCTGAAGCAAAAGCGAAAGTGAGCTTTGGATAACGTTCGCTTCTATGAGTTATTTTGCGAAGAACTAGCAAAATATGTGAGAGCGAAGTGAGAGTGTAATATGCCTTGCATATTTTTGAAAAATTTAACTATATTATTCCGTTTTTGAGAGGCTATTTATTATTGTATTTGATTTTTTTGTTTTGAAAAATGGAAGAGGTACAGGGGTGGTAATTACATTTTTCAAAACTTTTTATAAAGTTTTTTGTTAATCTGAAAAAGTTTCTTCAATCCTTTTAAGATATCTTGGGAAAGACGATGTTTGATCTACGGCTTTTGCATGAAAAAATGCTGCAAAAAGTCTTCTTCTGTTCTGGAATTTTATTTTTTCTTTAAAATTATCTGATACATCTTGTTTGTAAAAATGTAAAACTTTTTCAATCGCTTCATTACCAAAGAATCTTTCAATCAAATTAAAATCAACAGCTGGATCATTTATACAAATACGTCCAAAATCTATTATTCCAACTATGCTTTTCGATGACTTATTATAAAGAATATGATTTGGATGAAAATCACCATGACATATTGTTTTATTGATAGGATTTTGGTCTTCCCATACAAAATATTCTTCAAAATAATTCAAAGCTTTTTTACGAACTTCTTTGCTTAATTGTCCTTCAATAGGCTTCCATAAATCATTCCAAAAATCATTATCTCCCAATGGATATTCCACTAAATTTTTATGTTGAAATTCTATTGAATGAAGCGCCTGTAAAAAAATTCCAATTGATTTCCAAATTTCTTCCTGTTCATGAGCGGAAAGAGTATCATAAATTTCTTTTGTAAATGGCTCGCCATCAAATACTTTACACCCCATAAAATTCTTGCCTTCATAGAAAATTTCAGGAACTGGAATAGGACTAATTTTATGGAAATCTTTTAAAAAACTTATTTCAATTTCTAATTGTTTGATATCAATATCTTTTTTGGAAAAACGAAATATCCATTTTTGGTTTATCTTAAACACGACATTTCCATATGTAGCTTCGCCATCAGTACCAGAAATGATTTGGTAATCATAAATTTCATCTTTGAAAATGCTTTTGATAGTATCTAAATATTTTTGCATTTCTTTATTCATATTTTATCCCCCTTCTTAAAAATTAAAAAATCAAATTCCTTATTTCTTAAAGCCTACCAAGAACATTTTAATTAACAAATTTTTTAAAAATATGTCTGACAACGTATCGGCGTATCTGATGTTTGCCAAAATTCCTTTAAAATCAATGAGTTTTTGGTAAATATTGGGCGAGCGATGGAAGGAGCGAGCCAGATATACTGTGTTAGGCTAGGGTATTTTTTCTGGAGAGTGTAGCGGAAGAAAAAATAAGTGCAACGTCCTCGTAGCGTATTTCCAAGTCTCTTTTTGTTCCTTTATTCGAGTGAAAAAAATTTTCCTTTTTATGTAAAAAATCCAACAATTAGATATATAACAAGTCCAACACTTAAATATTTTAAAAATGTCTCTAATTTATTTGAATGAATTTTATTGAGAATAATTGCTGATATAACACCTCCCACAAGGGTAGCTGAAATCATTGGTATTAAAAAATTCAAATCAACTAACCCATTAGCATAGTACTGATAAGCGGCTATCGGTTGTGAAAAAATCATTGAAAACACCATCAAGAAAATAGCATTGTGATATTTTAGTGAAAAAACACTTGTCAAAATTAAAAGAGCTATTATCCAATCTCCTATCACAAATGCTGCATTGTATAAGCCTATAAAGACAGCTGCCAATGATATTAGTGCAATATTTTTATAATTTTCTTTAAAACCTTTTTCGTGATGTGCTTTTTCTTTTATAAATAGATTTTTTATAACCAATAAAACAATGGCAATAATGAAAATTATTTTAAGTAAATCAGGATCAATTTTTATCAAAATCCAAGATCCTAAAATTGCACCAATTGATTGAAAAATTATAAAAATGAAAAACCACCACTTAACAGAATATTTTCTTGCTAATACAATCAGCATTCCAATATTAGAACCTATGACAGCAGCATTATCTAATGCCATTGCTGTTTTTATGTCAAAGTTCAAAATATTTTGTAATACCACTTGTGTTACTAAGCTTCCACCACCAACAATATTTCAATAAAGTTCTCCTATAAAAACACCTACTGTTGCAATTATGATTTCTGTATTCATTTTTATAATTTTAAGATTTTAATTTTTTTCACTCGTTCCTTATTCCAAAAAGAGACTTGAAAATGTGTCGCCTAACTGCAACGATGGTTTACCGTATTTCTTTATTAATTTTTACAATTTTCACACTTTACTTGATAAACATCATCAATTAAAAAATCTTCCCCTAAAAAAATATCATCAAAATCTACAAATTTTTTGTCTTTTTTGCAACTTAAATCTAAATAATCCTCACTATAATATTTTATTGTATTAGAATAATTTCAGCATTTTCATAAATAACAAGCTTTAACTCTAAAATAATGAATAAAATAATCATTTAATAAATCGTATTCTATAAAATTATAATTTAGAGAATTAGTTTCTTTTGTAATTATATTTCAAGTCAAAAAATTACTTCAAGTAGAATATTCTAATATGTAATTTATTTGTCAATCTCAACCAATGCTATTCCAATTAAAATTTATAAAAGGAAGATCCATTATTGAATTTAGAAGTTTGAGTTCAATTTTATCGATACTTCAAGTGTCGTAAAATAAGTTTTCAGCTTCTCTTCTCATTCTTGAAGAATAAGAATAACCTCCTCATCAAGTTTGAATATTTTTTGAATAGGTAACAGTTCCAGAATAAGTATTTCCAGCATGATAACAAGATTGAGGTATAATATTTAATTTTAAAACAATATTTTCTGTCGTATTAGGAAATACAAAATTCGCATTACTATAAGTACTAGAGTTAAATTCATTTTGTATTGAATTATTTATTGTAACTTCTGGTCAATTCAATTGTTCCCACTGATAATTAAAAACACTACAACCTGGTTCAGTTCAAATAATACTTCCAGATAAATTTACAGTATCTCAAGAATTATAACTTGTATTATTTCAAACATTTATTGTTGGATTTTTCAAAGTAACAAAAACAAAAGTAACTTCGCTAGTTGCATCACAACTTGCTGTAACTGTAATATTTGTATTACTAGTAAAGCTTGTACTAAGATTAGATCAAGTTCATAAAGTAATTATTGATGGAAAAGGAAATCAAGGAATTGTTTTTGTCCAAGTAATTCAAGTTGAAGTGCAAGATTCTGGAAAAGTAGCTAGTGCATTTAAACTTACACTTTCATTATAATAAACTTCTTTAGAAGTTCATCATTCTATGCTAAGAGTTAAATCTGAGGCATAAGAGAAATTACAGGATGCAAATAAAGATAATATTATAAAAAATAAGTTTTTAAACATTTGAAAATATTTTATTAAATAAAATTATTTTTCTTTTACTGAATCTAAACAAGCGGGTTTCATAATAGGTTCTTCTATTTTATTACATAGACTCTTATCTTTTAACTTTTCTGCAACTCACATAACACAAGCATCTTTTAATAATTTTTCACTTATTTTTTCACAAATCGTTACATCTCATTTATCTTTTGCTATTTCACTATAACATCAATTTTTAAGTAGCGAATCAGAAGCTTTTTCACATGAAGACAGATCATTATTTTCAATTCATTGACTTGCATTACAAAGATCATTACAATTTTTATTCATATCACTTTCAGTTTTATCTTTGTTTCCTGGATTAGATTTCCACATTATATAGCAACCATTCATACATTCTTCTTTAGAAACTTCGTTTCATTTTGAAAAATTTTGTGTTTTGTTTTTTCAAACATTTGTATCTTCATTTGTTTTTGAATTATTACTTCAACAAGAAACAAGAAATATAATTGTACTAAGTAGTACGAATATAATAGATTTTTTCATAAATAAGTTAAGCTAGTAGATTAAAAATTAATTTCACATTGGCATTTGTGGAAGATTTCAAATATCTTGAAAATTGATATCTGTTGGCAGCTCAAATTTTGAAGAATCTACTCAGTTTTTACATTCAAAATCAACTTTTTGATTCATTTCTTCAGCTTCCATTAGAGCTTCTTCGTTTCAAGAATTTTCATCTTCGCTTAAATCTTCTTTCATTTTAAAACCATCTTTTGTCATATTTGACCAAGAATATGAATATCAATCTCTCATTATAGAATTATTTATCATCTTTTGTCATCCAATATCTCAACTCATTGTATAACTAATCTTTTTTCAATCGATATACATTATCGCATCAAATGTAGATCCTTCGTTTGTCATTTTAAAAGTACAAGTAGCAGTTTTTCAGCTTTTAAAAATTTCTAGCATAGTAGTATTCAGTTTTTCTACAGTATTTCAAGTATTTTCTACTTTTTCTTCTTCTTTTGGAGTTTCTTTTTCTACTAAGTTAGGATTTGGAGAGTCTTTTCCGATATTTTTTTCTTGTTTTGTATTATCAGAAGTATTTGTTGTAGGAGTTTCTGTTTTTCCGCAAGAAGTAAGAACTAAAATTGTACTAAGTAGTACAAATAAAATAGATTTATTCATAAAAATAATAAGTTAAAAAATATAAATAATTAAAAACTATTTTGGCATAACATAAGAACCACTTGAAGTATTATTAAGACGAACAGGAATTGGATTAGGAATATTTATAATACTAGAATATTTCAAGATAAACAATCTTTTTATTTCTTCTAATTTTGTAATAGCCTTACTATATTTAATTTTTGCTTTCCCTTCAGTTTGTTTGTCTTTTTCTATAATCAGTTTATCAATAGAATTGTTAATATTTGCAAGTTGAGAATTATAACTATCTACAAAACATGTATTTATTTCTTGAAGTTTCTCATTAACATAAGAATCAGTTGAAGTATAATTATTTGAGTTATTATTAGAATTTGAATCGTCAGCAGGAGTCTTAAATTCTTGACACTCTACAAGACATTCATTTAATGGTCTATGATCATTAATATCACACTTATCAAGACAAGCTTGATAAGTTTGATTGAGATTAACATTCATAACACTTGGTGCTGGAGGAGGAGGAGTATTATTTATACAATTTCATTCATTATCTTTTTGTCATTCACTCGTATTGAAATTTAGTTCTTTTGCCTCTGTATATACATAATGTTGTTTACTAGTTGAACCTCCTCCTGACCCCCAATCCCATGCAAATGAGTGATCAAGAGAAATAAGAAGAGAATTAGTATTTTTTCATAATTGAATATTCGTGATATAACTTTGAGTTAAATTATTATTTGCTGAGATATAATCATTTTCTTCATAAGAACTACCTCCTCTTTGTTCTATCTTTGATATTAATTCTTCTTTTGTAATATGTGTTTCATAAATATCTTTTTTGTAAGGAATATTTATATTTCCATTAAATCTTATAGAAGCTATTTTTGAATCATAATTAGCCCATCAATTAGATTTCTTTTTTAAATATGATACAAATAAAGTTTTATTTTGTTTATCATAGCTAAATGCTGTAGGAATTTCATCAGTATTAAATGTAGCTTCTTTCTTCTCAGAATCTGGAACAATAACATATTCTCAAACTCAAGCATTTGAATTATAACTATATTCATAAACTACATATTTTTTCTCGTTTTGAGAGCTTTCATCAGAAATAATTATCAGATTTGTTCAGATAAGCTCAATATGAATAGGATTTATATTATTATAATCAATTTCATTTTCATCAATTTCTTTATAAAAAGCTTTATTTTTATAGATCATTATTGATCTTTTTATTTCATGATAATTATTTTCATATTCTGATATATATGCAAACATCTTGTTCTCTGAAAAGTCAGAAGAAAAAGCAAAATTAAATTTTTTAAATTTATAAGCAGCATGATAATCTGTAATATCCTCTTCTATTTCTTCACCTAAAACCGGATCATTGAAAGAATTCCTTTTAGGTTTTTTTGTATTATCTAAGGCTTTATATTTTGTATCATTTTTTATTTTTGGAGTTGGAGATCAGGTATTCCTATCTTTTATATCACCTGTATAAATTGCATTTTCAGCTTGTGAATAATAATAAACAGTATTTCAAACTACAAACTGCATTTCTGAAGTATTATTTTTTTTATAATCTGTATAAAAAGTTTCATCTTCTCAAAATTTTCTTGTATATCCATAGCTTTTGAAACTATTATCTAATACTGACTTAATAAGATAAGTTCTTCAAGTTTCTAACTGATGGACTAAAGCTCAGTCTGTCTTGTAATACATATTTCATCCAAAATTATAGTTATAATATTCTGGATAACTTGAAGGCATAAAATTTCATCCTGAGTTTGGAATAAGAAATCTTTTATCACCTAAATAATAATCTTTTTCTCAAGAAAGTGAATAATTTCTGCAAGCTGTTGAGCTATCCATAGTCTCATTAGTATCTTGAATAGATTTTGAAAAATTATAGAGATAATTATTATCAAATATTTCTATCTTTTTTGGATTGTATCAGCTATGAGCTCTAAGTGTAGGTAAATCAAGTTCAAAAGTATAGACTTTTAACCGAGGTGTTTCTAGCCAAAACCGACCAAAATAATCTCAAGTATCAACTCATACTTTTCATCTTAGAGATAAATCTATTGATAAATCTGGTTTGTATTTAAAATTATTAAGATTAACTCAATATTTCTGATATACTCACAAATCATTTTTGTAATAGAATTTATCTGAAACTCATTTCATATTAAGAGTTGAAACTTTTGTTTTTGAGTCTATCTTAATATCTGTAACATCATCATCTTTAAGTTTTGTATCAAGTAAATCTTTACAATATATTCAATCAGCACTAGATCAAGTACTATAAACACTTCTACATTCATAAGTAATGTCGCCACTAATATATCAAGTTGCTTCCAAATCTCAACTTATATGAACTCAATATAAAATAAGTTCAAGTCAAATTTCATTTCATTTTACTTCTCATTTAAATATTTCTGTTTTTTCCTGCTCCCCAGTTCATTCTTTATATCAAAAAGGAATTTTTTGGTCTGATCCCCAATCTTTTTTTCCTCATATTTGTTCATTAAATACAGTTTGTTCAAAAAGTACAATCCATCATTTAGCATAAGCTCAGGCTTCTAGAACTGCTTCTTTTCAATCAAAAGCTTTATTTTCTCATAGAGCATTTACAAACCAATCTTTATCTCTTTTTACTGTATCAACTTCTAAAGAAACAGTATAATCTTCGCTTACTCATTTTTCTAATTTATCTTTGGTTATTGTTGCCTTATATTCAATAGGAATTCTTATTCCAGCTCCATATCAAGCATAAAAAGTCACTCAAATATCATAAACAGTATAACCAAAAGCAGAGTAACTATCACTGAGTGTATATGAATATGATTTTCATAAAGTGAATCCATTAAGTAAAGTTCCAGAAAATACTACTGGAGTATTTGAGTTAGAATTATTTGCACTTAATGCATCGAGTTCCTTTTGACAATTTGGTCATTTTCCTACACATGATTTTTTATTTGCAGTTTGTTCTTGAGTTGAAAAAGTCCAAGCATTATTTGAAATGTTTAGCGATGCATATTGAGCAAATGAATTTTTTATCTGAAGATTACTCAATCTTACATCTTTTGGTTCTTTTGAAATATTTGAATCTTTTAACCTCTCTGTAAAATCAATGCTTTTATCTGCATCGTAAACAAGAGGTATTTTGTTTACATCAATTGTTTCTATAATAGTTCTTACTCATTTGTAGGCATTAAGCTCATTTTCTACCTTTACTTTAAGACTAGATTTATTACAATCTCAAGCCAAAATAGTTTTTTTTGAACATTCTAGGAACAGTTTATCAGTAAGTTTTTCGATTATATCTTTTTTATTTACTTTAGGAATTCATGTAGAATATTTATTTTTATATTTTGGATGAGTCATTAAAAATTTTGTAACATCTTTTGAAGAAATTACTTCAGCAGAAGTTGTTCCAGAAAAAATAGTATCATATTCACTTTTATTATTGTATGAATATTTTGATTTTGTAATAATTCTTACTCTATCAGGATATTCTATAATTTTATCTTCATAGTTTACTCAAGCTTTAAAATTTGATTTGATTTTTGCATTATTAAAATTAATTCTTGTTTTATTTGTGACTTCAAAATTATCTTTTATTTTGTTATCTAGTCAGATTTTTGCTCATTTTACTACCGTAAATTTAAGATTTTCAAGACTGAGATTTCAGGTAGTAAAAACTTTTTCACTCATCACAAGTCAAGCATTACTTGCTGTAATTCAATCTTTTATTATATCAATATTAGAATTAATTGGAGAAACTGGAGTCAAAGAAGTATTTATAGTAGGCTCAAGTGCTACTGCCAAACTACTTAAATTCGATATAAGCAGTGTAATAATAGATAAAATACTTAATGATTTCTTCATACAAAAAATAGTTAAAAATATAATAAAAAAACCATCGGATATAAACCCCACGGCTTCAGCCTGATTTTAAAGAAAAAAGTAGTAAAAATCAAGAAAAAAAATAAAATAGTGTTAAAAAGTAAAAAATAACACTAAATATAAATGCCAGTACTAACAGAAGAAATGAAGGAAAGATTAGACTTTCTAATAAGAAAAATAAGTGAAAAAATATGAGTAATAATAATAAAAATATGATTTGAAGAAGATCATGTACATATGTATTGTAGAATACCATTAACAAAACCAATATCAACGGTAATATGATATATAAAGTGAGCAAGTTCACATGCAATAAAATGAGAATTTCATAAAGAGATAAAAAAGTGGTATTGGAAAACATGAAGTTTATGGGCAGTGTGATATTTTGTAGCAATTGTATGAGAAATAATATCAAAATATGTAGAGAATCAGTGAAAAGAAGAAAATAAAATCGAAGAAGTAGAATTATAAAAAAAAATAAACTAAAAGCCCAACGCTTTCAGGCTGGGGTTGAAGAAGAGTTAGAACTTATTTATTTTATCAATTTAATTTATGAAAGCAAATATGGATCGAACGATGGCAGAAGCGAGCCAGATATACTGTGTTGTGCGAGGGTATTTTTTCTGGAGAGAAACGGAAGAGAAAATAAGTGCAACGCCCCCTTGAGTTTTTCTTGATTATTTTTTCGGAACAACTTGTACAACCTAAAAAAATTATTTTTCAATTCTTTTTTCCATAAGAATGGATTGTGTTTTGTGTAGCAAAACTTCATTTACACGATTATATCCAAGTCTTGAATAATAACCTTCTAAAAAAGGATTTGCCTTAACTACATCCATTCTTATCCATTCAACTCCAAGTTGCTTTGCTTTGTTTTCTATTTCATTGATAATTTTCTCACCAACTTTCTTATCTTTCAAATTTCTAGGTACAGCAAATCTACATAAATACCAAACTTTTGTTTTGTCATTCCAAATTTCTTCTGGATAATAAAATGGCTTCTTTGTAAATAAAGTTGCTGTACCAATCAATTCATTATTATTTTTGAAATAGAAAACATTGCCTTCTTCAACATTTTTGAAAAATAATTTTTTGGGATAAATAGGATTCCATTGAGGAACACCTTTACTTTGAAGCCACTCAGAACATTCTTCAATAATAGCATACAATTTATCTATATCTTTTATAGTTGCTTTAATCATAATATTTGCAGATTAGTAGAAAAAATAATCAAGAAAAATTTCGCACAATGGTCCGCAACTAATCCGAAGTATTTTACAAGAAAAGCTTGCGAAAGCAAGCTTTTAGAAGTGAAATATTTAGGATAGTTGCAGTTAGACGAAGTCGCTGAAGCAAAAGCTAAAGCGAGCTTTGGATAACTGCAACACTAGTTGCGGACCATTAGCCAAAACTGAGGTGACCCGAGTTTACGACGAAGGAGGAAACGAGAGGTCGCCGAGGAGCGAAGCGATTTTGGCTAACGTTTTCAGTATATCTGATGTTTGCTTTCATTCCTTATTTTATCAATTTAATTTATGAAAGCAAATATGGGTTGAGCGACGGCAGGAGCGAGCCAGATATACTGTGTTATATGAAGGTTCTTTTTGGCTTCCTTAATTTTATTATTTTGTTGCCAAAAAGAAAGTGCAACGACTCCGAAGCGTATTTTTGAAAAAATTTATCCTTATTATTCTTTTGTTGCTCAGGCTTTTTATCAACTTATTTTTTATTTTTTTGTTTTGGAAAAATGGAAGAGGGGGTTGGGGTGAATTCTATTTTTCCAAAACTCCTTATCGTTGCAGGTTTCCTCTAAGGTCAAATTGAACTTCAATTTCTGTCCTTTTTTTACCTTCACTGGATCTATCATGTAATAATAGAATTGAACTAGAATCCATAAGTTCTCTCAAATAATTCTGAACATTAGAATAAAAGACTTTATCGTTGACATCATTTTTATTTTCTCCAGTTTCATAATCTTGTACCCAACCAATATCTTCTAGTTTAAATCTGACTTCCACGTTATTTCTTGATTCAGCAGAATCATAACCACTTACAAAATACTCCTGAGTTGTTTCATCAAATTCTAATATTCCTTTTACACAATATGCCAACATTGTTCGATTTAATTGTTTACGAGTATTGTCAGATACTCTCGCAGGTTCCAGCCCAACAGCTTCTTTCGCATGAGGACTATTATTGATAGCACGTTCAATGTAGATTTTAAATACTGGAGTTGATATTTTTGCACCAACAGAAAATTCTACTGAACCATCAGTATTTATGTAAGCTAAGCAATTCATAGAATAATAAATTTTATTATCGACTACGGTAAAATTATCATCAAAAGAAATTCCCATTTCATTGCAGAACACTTTAAAAACATCCAAACTTTCGAATTTCCTATTTTTTAATTCTTCGTAGTTAATTCCGTTTTCGGAAGGAGTTATTAATAATTGCATTTTAATAATTTAAAAAGTAAAAATGTTAATCTATTATATATTATATCCTTAAAATGTCAAGACTTTTTTTTGTAATCGCTCACACTAATCAAAATAGAAAATAAAATTTAGTTCCTATTTTTTAAAAATTGATCACGAATTAATTTATACCTACTAAAAAATTGAGCAGGATTTTTCCAATAAAGAGAAAGCAAAACAGAATAATTTATACTCATATAACTAGCAGAATTTTTTGTAATAGATCAATTACAAAGTTTTCTTTTTAAAACTAAATGTCTTAAACTTCTTTCTGCCTTGTTATTATCAGCAGGAATTCAAGGCATCAAAATACATACAAAATATTTTTCACTATATTTTGTTAAGGTATTCTTGTAAGTTATAAGTTTTTTAGGATCTTTTTTATTAATAATAGTAATTCTTTCAAACTTTTTCATCAGTTTATTTTTTAACTCTATTCTTTGTTCTTCACTTGTTGGATTATTATTTTTAATTAATAATTTTTCTTTTTTTATTTCTCTTCTTATTATTTTATATAGTTTAGAAAATTCATTACTAGTTATTTTACATCTTTCAAGTTTTTCTTCATCTAAACTTTTAGACTCTGTTAATTCCCTGATTTTTCTATCTGGATGAGCCCAACATAATTGATGATTTTCAAACTTATTAATATATCATCAATATCAGTCAGAAATTCATACAAATTCTACAATTTTTTCTTCTGTCTTCCTACTCTTTCTATCTTTTTCATTTTCTAAGATATTTTGAGCTAACATCTTAACTGCTCATCATCATCTACTAATTCATATATCATATAGAACATCTTCTGTTTCTGTTCATGTCATACACCAAGCATAATTTCAATCTGATTCTTGTTGTACTAACCATCAAGTTTCATCAAAATGAACTCATTTTTGAGAGCTTATAACTTTACGAATTCTTTCATATTCAGGTCTAATTATTTCAGCTTCTTTTGCAAGAATATTTCTAATCTCACCTTCTGATATTTCTATCGAATGTACTAATTTAAAGAAATTCTGAATCATAGAATAACTTAATCTAAGTATTGTAGATTGAAAATTTATAAACATACGTATATTTTCACCAAATACTATTGGTGACTTAGGAATATTTTGAGTACTTTTATATTTCATACATTTATTACAATATCCAGATTCTATAATCTCCTCAATAATAGTTTTATTTGATTTTTGGCTAGCAAAAGAAGAATCTATATCTTCAATATATTTTCTATATTTTGTTTTGTTAGTTAAAATATTTCAACAATCTGGACACTTCGAAATATTATATTCAAAACTTAAACTTATTTCTTCCTTTTTTGGAATAGCTTTCTTATATGATTCTGTGGTTCTTTTTATATTTTTAGCTTCATTAAAAATACTTTTATGTTCAGAATTATTATCTAAATATTTAGCTTTTTTATGAAAAATCATTCTTTGATATTCTTCAATAGTATGTTTATTTGTTTCTATTTCCTGTCTTAATTTTTTTATTATTTCATCTTTTTCTAAACTAGATTGTTTTTCATCTTTATATAATTTTTCAAATTTTAATGCTCTATTTTTTTGATTATTATATTTTATTTTTTCATTACGAAGATGGATATTTATCTGAGCTTTTTCTGATAGTTTCTGTTTCATTTTTATAGTAAAAATACTAAAATTATATTATTATTATAATGAAAAATAATATATGTAAATAGCTAAATATAGCCATAAATATATTATACAATATGATATTTCCAGATTTTCAGAATATTACATTTAAATCAAAAACAGTACTAGAAAACTTACGTTTTCAGTACTGTTTTTGATTATTTTTGAAGATTGAGTTTAAAAAACTTATACCGTTTAATTGGCTCTAATTAACTCATTGTTTTTGTTTTTCTCTCTTTTCTGTCAAGCGAAAATTTTATTTTCTATTTTGATTAGTGTGAGCGATTACTTTTTTTTCAAAATTGCGTAGAGAGTATAATACATTTTGTGCATCGCTATAAATATCCAATGCACTCATTTCTCAAAGAAATATACAAAAAATAGAGAGAAAAGGAGTGGAGTGATGAGCAAAGCGAAGAATGGAACGAG
>Ga0247839_1002127_pt1 | contig 30505 bp, 9 predicted proteins | sample LaCruzMarch2015__6_FD_192405 | JGI IMG/M metagenome (GOLD analysis project Ga0247839, IMG submission 192405) | Freshwater microbial communities from meromictic Lake La Cruz, Castile-La Mancha, Spain - LaCruzMarch2015_16m | ecosystem: Environmental > Aquatic > Freshwater > Lake | place: Spain... | reverse complement strand
GAGTCCTTCATGCGTGCCATCGGGTACGCGCGGGCCGAAGAACATGCCGCCGAGCATGTCGTCCTCATGAGCCAATTCAGCGAGATGCTGCGCAACTGGCGCGCGCTCGGCATCACGGTGTTCGACGAGGCCGCGCAGGAGCGGGTCTGCCAGTGGCTCCTCACCCACATCCTGGAATCCGATCGGGCGTTCGCCAAGGACTATTTCGCGTTGTGCGGCTGGCCGGAGTCCGATGTGGGTTCCGCTTAACACGGCCCTATTGATAGAAAACTCAAGGGTTCCTTGATGGACAACTTTCTGCGCGCACGGTTCGAGTGCGGAGCAGCGCAAGTGTGGCCTGTTCGAAAAAGTCCGTAAACGCCTGTTACAGTTGGTCTTAGCGGTCTCGATTGGGCGGTGAGGTGCCTGGGTATAACTGTCGGGCCATCAGCGCGGTCGACGCAACTTTGGTCCAGCGGTGAACCTTGAAGAAGGTCGCGACCCCGCCGCCATCCTGCAGTATCGGCTGATACACGTCCAAGTACAACCGGTCGATCCCTTCGCCCTTCGATGTCCAGCACGACCTTCTCGTCCAGCAACTAACGTACGGTTTGTTCTATCATGACAGCAGGCCCCGGTCGAATCCTCGGCTTTATGCCACCACGCCACTTCGTGTGTCCATCACCGGAAGTTTAGTCTTTCGCGGCTCAACCGGGGCCGCTCATTGCCAGTCGTTACCCCATGACTTGTCGGTCTGAGGCGAAGCCTCGCTAGACCAGGTAACGTTAGAAATTTACTGCCGATAACTTTAGGGGGAGATTTCGATGCAGTCGGACGAAAGCGCCGCTCCGCCCAAGGCCCACACCCTGCGCCTATTGCTGCCATTTTTCTTCGAACGCGAAGCGGTGTCGGCTGCGGTGGGGCGGCTGGTTGCACTGTGCCACATGGCCAAGAAGCCCTGGCCGTGCTGGACCGCAGCCGTGTCGGCCCCGGATCTTTACCGGGACGAGACCCTGCCGAACATCCGCGACTTTCTGTTCGGCGGCGGCGCGGGGGGCTGCGCCTATCTGCGCGTCCCGGACGAGACGACCAACACATGGTTCAAGAGCGGTGGGGCCTTTGTGCCCTGCCCGAATGCGGCCGGGGTCAAGGAGGGGGAGCGGCCCGGAGCCTTGGAGGTGCGTCTGGCCGCACCCGGCATCGAGCTGTTTCTCTCCCCACATGGCGCCGGGCTTTTTTCCCTGGCCTTTGAGCCGCAACACTGTATCGACGCGGCCACGATCCAAGACCTGAACTACCGTCTTTCGCAGATCCGTTCGTTCACCGCTTGGTGCTTTCGCCTGCCTCATGGCGCGCAAGACCCGAACGCGCCGCCGGCATTCAGTGCGCCGTTGGCGGACCGTCTGGGCCGGCGTGGTGGGGTCTTCCGCTTGATCGAGTGGGTCGAGTTTCTGCTGGAGCCCCTGGCCGAATTGGGCTATCGGCGCCTGCAGGACCAGTTTTCCGTTTACTCGGTGACCCGCCTGGGCGCGGCGGCCGACTTCGCCGATCCGGCAGTGGTCGCGTCCCTGCGCCCCTTCCTGACGGCGCTGGCCCATGTGGAGGAGTGGGGGCATGTCGGCAGCCTCGCGGTCACCGAAGGGGTGCTCAATCCCCGGCATTGGGCCGCGGTGGGCAGTCTCGGGGCCGCGCACCTGGTCGCCGACCAGAACCCGCCGCGGCCTTTCGACGCGCAGCGCCTGCCCACGGTGCTGCACAAATATTTCATCCCCTATCTGGTAAGCCTGCTGCAGCGTGTCGCACTGCAACGCCTGCTCGGGGAGGCGCGCTCGGCCTTCGCCAGTGAGGAGGGCAAGGGCGCAGACCAAGGGCCACCGGGGTCCGGTCTGGCGGAGCGGCTGCGTCGCCTGAACCTTCAGTCATTGGCCTTGACGGTCAACGGCTGTTTCACTGAGGTCAGCAGCCGCGAGGTCCTCAACCAGTATTACGAACTGGTGCAAAACGGTCTTCGGGTCGCGGACAGTTTCGGCACCCTGCAACGGGCGCTGCGGGATGCGGAGGTGATGGACAACGACCGGTTCCAAGGCAGCGCGCTGACCGAACTCGGCGCGCTGGCCGGCAATCTTAAGGATCTGCTCGTCGAGGCCGGCAACAGCGCCCGTATCGTGGCCCATGTGCAGTCCAAGGTGGAATGGCTGGAAGTCTTCTTCGTGTCCTATTACTTCACGGCGCTGATGTACTACGTCAGCCACGGGTCCCCCTTCAGCAACCAATACAACTTTTGGAGCCTGGTCTTAGCCCCCGCGGTCTCCGGGGGCATTGCCTTCTTCGGACTCACTCCGCACAAGCTGCATGGAAAGACTCTACATGGGACGCAGCCGGTGGAGGCGGGGATCCACGCCGCATCGGGCAAGGCGCGCGCTGGCCATGCCTGGGGGTTTCTTGTCTGGCTGGTCGCGGCCTTCGTGCTTTGGCTGGCCCTGGGGTTCGCTTTTTTTGCACCCGAGAAGGCGCCCCAGACATCGGAGACGACGACGGCTGCGGCCCCAGTTCAACACTGAGGGCCTTGCCGCGCTTGGTCCGCACACACCGTTTGCAGCCATTTCGGCAAGCGACGCTCCGCCCGGCGGAGGATCTGCCGCATTGGTTCACGCTGAACGAACCGACAGTATCGCTGCCGCTGTCGCTTGCTCCCGGGTGGCACCGCCGGAAAAAGTGCGAAAAAGCCCGCATACTCGGCCCTCTCGGGATCGATATTGCCGACTAGCGGGCGGGCGTTCTCCAGGGCCTTGATATTTTCAATTGTCGATTCTTCCACGCGCTCTAAGTCGCCGAGACACCCCACCACCAGAGTCAAGTCGCGGTCTTGCCCCTGATGGGGACACTCCTCTCCCTCACTCTCAAGCACTCGCAGCAGTGCATTCGCCAACAACCTGTTCTGCTGCTCCGGATTCGTCAAAGCTGCACGGCCGACCGCATCTGCAATTGCCTTGACATCGCCTATCAGGGGCTGGTAAGCACCGGTTTCATGAAGGGTATCACGTCGCTTGAGCCTGGCGGCCGACTCGCGGAAATGCCGGTAGTGGAACCGCGCGGCAAACAACTCGGACAATCGATTCAGTTCCTCCCGGCAGACCGCACCAGCCGCGAACCCATCGCGTTCCAGCGCCATCGCGGCACTCTCGCAGTCGTGAAAGAGTTTGTCCGTCTGATCGGCGAGGTAGTCGGCAACGCGCAACGCCGCAATCGCGTCGGCAGCCGACATCAAGTGGCCGAGATCGCGGACCAGGTTCGCAAGCCCATCCGGGGCCGCGATGGGATCGGTTGGGATCGGTGCCTCCGACACACAGACCGCCAGGTGCCGCCAACCAGCCGCCAGACCCTCGCATTCATCCCGGACCGCACGCCATACCGCATCGTCCGGAAAGCCGGCCGAGGCACCGAGGCGCTGACGCAAGCCCGTCACCCGCAGGGCGGTCTCATTTCTTAGATCCTGACCCGGGTCACCGCCTGCCGGGAACCCATGAAGATGGCCTTGGAATACCTGATACGCCCAATACAGCGCGAAGAGGTCCCGGCGCTCACGCCAATCTGCGACAAGGGCGGCGATGAACGGACGCACCGCGGCACGCTCGTCTTCGTTCAACTCGCCATGCCAACAGCGGGTCAATTCAATCCATGGCCCTATGGCCTGGTCCGAGGACCCGGCCGGAAACCCCGTAGCGACCCGCCGCACGCATTGGTGGAGCCGGATACGCCGCCACAGGGCATCGGTCTCGTCACCGGCAAGCGAGCCGCTGTCGATTACCGCCGCAATCCGTTTGAACAAGGCCCAGGGATCGGTGTCTCCCGCGGGACTCACACATTCATCGATCAATTGCAGGAGCGCAGCCGCGGCGGAGCGCCCCAGGGCCGGAACAAACTGAGCAAAGCGCGTGTTCCAGATCGAGATCCGCTCGCGGCAGCACACCGTCTTCAGGCGCTCCAGCGCAACCCACACCCCCCAGCGTTCGACGTCCGCCGGGACAAGTCTGCCGGACCTCTCGGCGTTCGCCAGGAATGCCTCGATCTGCGACAAATCCCCTCGTACCCGGTAGGCCGCCAGTTCGTGCTCGGCGAGATCCGCCACCCGCGGCCCCAATTCCGCCAAACCGCCGACTGCGGGCGCGACGAGGTCCGCGACGGCGCCCAAGTCCTCCGCCGTCGCGCTGGAGTCGGCCAGCAATTCATCGATCGCCCCAAGCCACAGTGCCCGCCGCCGATCTTCCTGATCCGCGACTTGCGCACTGAACGCCTCCGGCCAGGTCGCGCGCGCCGGCAAACGCCGCTTCGCCCCCTCCCAGCGGATCCACCAGCGACCCGCCTCGGTGGCGTCCGCGGGGTCTGCGACCCGCGCGGTGTCACAGAGATCCTCCAAGGCTTGCGGGTCGGCAACCAGCGCGGCATATATCGCATAATGCTCGCCCAAGCCTGCCTCCTGCTCCTCCGCGAGCAGCGCGCGCAACTCGGCCGCATTCCATGTGCTCAGTGCGGCATCGCAGAGGGCCGCGGCCCACTTCAGACGCACCATTGCGCTCAATTCCGCAATTGGTTGGTAATCGGGATATAGCTGCCGGTACCAGGAAAGGGTCTGGTCGATCTCGCGCAGCCGTTTGTTGCCCTTCCCCGTGGGCAAGGGCCGCGCAAAGAACGGCTCGGCCTCGGTCATGGACATGGTTCCGGCCAGCCGAGGCGCTTGCCCACTGGAGTCCAAGGCTTCAGCCTTGGATAGGCCGACCAAGGCTAAAGCCTTGGTCTTCAAATGCGCATCGCTGGTTGGAGCAATGGTCAAGACCAACCGCTCATTCGGCTTATTGCGGATGATGGCCTGCTCGGGTGCTTCCTGACGCCTGTCCCCGGTTTCCTTTGGCCGAGAGCGCACGGAACTGAAAACTTTAGCCGGCTCGTGTGTATGGTACCATCCGAGCACCCGCTTTAAGGACAAAAGCGCCTGACGAACCTCATCGCCGGTGACATCCCGAGGATAATGCACGCCTCGCGAACTCCACCTATTAACGGCGCGCATGGATTCAAACATTAGGTCCGGATCTTCGCCCGTGTGGGCTTTGGCCAGCTGATCGATCACTGCCGCGAGCGGACCGGTTCCCCGGCGACGTTCCAGTACTAACATACACAATTTCGTAACAATTACTTCAAGAACGTATCGTGCTCGCATCAAAGCGGTATCGACTTCCTTGCTACTGAGCAACTGGCTGACTGCCGTATCAAGTTCGTCGGTACGGTTTGGGAGAGTCTCGTAATAGGCCGCCAACTCCCGTAGTTCCAGATCCCACTCGGTCGGGTGATGAACCCCAGGTGCCGCTGCCGGTTTACCGCTCCGTCGCTGGCCCGGCGAGCTGTGATCTGTAGCCATTCGAGTCACTAGCGACATGTGCTCGTGCTCACTGGGTGCCACAATATTGGTTGATCGGTGGTCCTCAATAAGTGAGGAGCGGTGCGGCACCGCGGGCCCTGAGTTCGCCTCCACCTCGACCTTTAACTGCTCAAGCTCGACGGCAAGCGCAGCGAATTTCTCATAGTCGCTTACGAATTGTGACGGAAGATTGAGATCCGAAAATTCACCGAGTGGCGGCTCGGGAACCCCGGTGGGCAGTTCCCGCCAAAGGACCGACAATCGCTCTAGCAAGTCGGCCAATCGCTTCAAGCCAAACGGTGCGCAGAGCCGCTCGTGCCGCAGTTCGGCTGATAAAAGCACCAAGTCCGCCCTTACCGTAACAGCGAGTTCCCCCACCGTCGCGGCGGCCGTGGCCGCAGCCAACCGCGCGTCAAGATCCTGCTTATACGAATCTCGAACGGGGGCGAGCCATTCGGGTTCGATACGGTTGAACCACGCGGGACCCAGCGCGGCGACCCGACCGCAACAGTCGATCAGGCATGGGAGATCGCTGCAACCGCCGATCCGGAAGCGAAGCGCCCCGAGCAGCCAGATCTCGGTCGCCGCCCGCTGCTCCCGCGCCCGGTGTCCCAAGTCGACAGGGATGCAACCTTCCCCAAGCAATTGATCGAGGCCGTCCGCGGACTTGACGATCCCGGCGAGGACTTCCCAATCCACGCTGCCGGGTTCACCGCGAACCGCCCCTAGTTGATCCAGCCGCGACCCGACCACCTGACAACGTGTCCTCAACATGCCAAGTTCTTGGTCAATCTTCTCCAGACGCCGACCTAGCTCCACCATGGCCGCAGCAATCCGCGAGCGGGACGCACACTCGGGCACCGGCTCGACCAAAATCAGCGCTCGCAGCCGCGACGCCTCGTCGACCTCACACTTACGCAGGGCATCCTCAAGCTGCACGAGCAGCGCGTCGTTCGTGCAATCGGAGGCGAGCATGGACAACAGCCATTGCAGGCAATCCCATTCAGAACTCAGGTCCGGATCCGCAGCCGAGTATTTCCCGAACAGGGCCGTCAATTCCTCGACGCGCCGATGCCGCGCTTTCGCCGAGCCAGTCGCGACCAAATCCGCGAGCTCGCTGAATTTCTTCAGCGCATTCTTGCGGAGCGCGCGAAGCTCTGGGCTCGGCGCCCCACGCACGCCGAAAAGCTCCGCCAGCAGAGACTCCAACTCGTTGGTCCGCAGACCATCCAAGGTTTCGACACGCTTCCGCAGACGAGCCAGTTCCCAGTTCATGCCACGATGACGCCCGTTGGACCGCAAGAACTCCTCCAACGCATCCTGGGCTACCTGCGCCTCCTTGGAGCCCCGCGCCCCGTCCCGGATGCGAATCAGCACCCTACAGGCATCGTCAAGCGTCGCTCGGTCGCGGGCAACCAGAAGTCTCCTCGCCGCCCGATTGGCCTCGTCCAACCGATCATCGTCCGCCATCAACTACCCCCCGCCGACGACCAGTTCAGGGCCGTCGGCAATCCTGGAACCGCCCGCCTTGGGAAAATAGAACCGTACCCGATACTGGCCGGGCACCCGCGGTGCCTTGAACCCATCGACCAAGGGGGCGCGCGCCGCCGCGGCGGCGCCGCGCTCTGACTGCCAAAGGTCGTATCCGTTCGGCAACGGCAACCTTGCCTCCCGCTGGAACCGCAGGGTCACGGCTGCGCCGGGCGGGACCGTCAAGGGCAAGGAAGCCTCCAAGACAGCGTAGCGCTCCCCGAAGACCTGCACCGCGAATATCTCGCGGGCAGCCGCGAAAATACCGATGCTCACCACGGTATACTCAGGACGCAGCATGTTCTCGCGATCCGCAGGACTGCCCATCCACTGCGCCACCAAGGCACTCGCCGACGTCCCACCGGAACCCGTTTCCGAGGCGCGTCTGGCGATATTCTCCCCGACCGAACCGACATACTGCCTTGCCAATAGCGCTACCCGATCGGTCGGCGTGCGGTTGTCCGGGTTTACATGGTCGAAAAAACCCCGAACCGCCATGTCTCGTGCGTGCATCCGTGCGGCAGTCCGCAAGCCCTCGTCCCTGGCCAAGCCAGGCAAGCGGGCACTCGCCCGCGCATGGTCAGTTGCCGCCAGCACCTCGTCCTCGACCGCGGGGAGAAAGTGCCAGCCATCCGGGAGCCCGGCTGTCGGGTCAGCCCCGGCCACGGCATAGTCCGCCGCGTCGGGATAGCCGACGACCGCTCCGGACCCAGCGCCGCCAGGCGCTGCCGGTACGACCAACGGTAGACCCGGTGCGCCTCCCGACTGGACGAGCGGCGGCACTGGCGCCGCCAAGGTTGCGATCCAAGGACGCAACAGTAAGAACCCGGATAGCCCCGCCCCCAGGACGACCGCCGGCACGATCGGGGTCTTCATATCTGCACCTCCCTCCACTCCGCCGGCGAGTAAAGAATCGTCGCCAGCTTACGGCCCTCACCCCCGCGCTGCCAACCCATGTGCTTAATGGCAACCACCGGGCCCTCTTCCGGAATATCGGTCGCCCTTTTCAATTTTTCGAGGCGGGGCTTTAGCGCCTGATACTTCATCAGGTCAAAATAGTGCTGTGGCGGACGGAAAGAAACTTCAACATCTTCTGGCTCTTTCGGGAAAATATCCAAGATACGCGCCGTCTGCAGCTTCAATTGCGGATCCAGTGCATACATAGCGCGCAGGCCAACCCCGGCGGTTTGCAGCAGCACGGCCAATCGGACCAAGCTCGGCTCATCACCGCAAACCCTGTCCAGAAAATCCGCCGCCTGAAACACTTGGCCCCCAAAATTATCCAACAGCGTACCTTCCAGGACATCCTCCCAGAGTGACCTTGTCCGGGCGGGTTCAGTATCGGCCGAACAACCGTAATACGCTTTCAACCGTGCGCCTAGCTCAACCAACCCCTGATGAATGCTGTCGAGTTCGAGCACCCTACTTAACGCCGCGCCCTCATCAAGCGCCTCCAGTTCCCGCGCGACATCGGCCCACACGGCTAGCGCGTTGGTAAGCGACGACCGAATCATTTCTCCCCAAGGGTCGCGGTTCGTAAGACGCTCGTTGAGCCGCTGGATTAGTGTCTCGGCACCCGCGGCGTCACCCTCGACACCGTCGTGCGCAATTCCAAGCTGGTCGAGCGCAAGGCGGACTAGCACGAAACATTGCGACCCAAAGCATTCCGCCAGATCGAGCTTCTCAGTCATTGTCGTCAGATCCACATTGAGCGCTTCCTTCTGGCCCGTAAGCGCAGTTGCGCAGCTCAGCCATGCCGACGAAACATCAATGGCGTGAGAGACCTGCTCCACCAAATTCCCACTCGCTGTCTCCGAACTCGACGCATCGCCTTCTGCGTCGGGAGATGCTGCGTTACCCTGGTTAACCGCGTTGTCATCCGGCCCGCCGAGTTCCGCCTTCGCCAGCAATTCTAGTGCGGTCGCGCGCTCGTCGAATGCCGCCTTCCATTTTCCAAGCGACGTCTCCACCTTCTCCAGCGAATCTGCCGGATTCAGGCTCAACACTTCGCGCACCCTTTCGCACTCCGTCTGTTGTTCGTTAACCCGCGATACCGCGTCCGCGGCATGTGCATTAGCATCCAGCTGAAATGACGCGAAGATCTTCGCAAACGCATCGAGCTTCTCCGCGTGACTCTTAAGAGCCTGCTCAGCCAACGCCCCCAGATCCAAATCTTCCGCATTAGCGACCCCAGAGGAAAGCACCTGCCTGGTCTTGTCCAGCGTGCCGCAGAGACAGGAAGCCCGCACCCCGAGATCCTGCTCGGCATCGACACCAAGAAAGATATCCGGCCCGTGGATCAAGCCAAGTAATGATTGACAGGCAGCGACCAATTGCGAACCACTCGGTTTGCCTGCGCAAGTCGAGATCGATTCCATGTCATTGAGTCTATTCACGACAAGCTGGACTTCCGCCCGGGCTGCGTTCAGTTCGTCGAGCTTCAGCGCGTGATCGGCTCCATCAATGGTCAGGCTAAGCCCCGGGAGCAGAGAACATGCGTGCGCCACCACGACATAGTGCTCCACCCGTTGGGTCAACTCATCAAACGTAAGACGGCGCCTCAGGTCAGGTCCTACCAATCGCGACAGGGTGTCCCAGAGGGTCGCACAGGTTGCCGCGTCACTGAGTTCAACCAGCGTCGCGGCGTTTTCGCAGAACCGCTGTACCAAGGACTTGACCCCCCCGGGGGACGCCACCTCCTTCGCGTAAAACAATCGCAGAACATCCCGATCCGGCACCCAGCAGTCAAGCCATCTCATGACCAGAGCAAGATCGCTAACGCGCACGTCTGGCTCCATCCCCGCCACCACCGAGGCAAAGCGCTCTCGTACCTGCCCCAGTTCTGCTTCATCGGCCAAAGAGGTGGAGTCACTCACAGGCTGAACTGGCACAATACTTGTCGGACGGTCGCCAAGTCTCCCTATTTCAGACACTGCCTCTTCAGAGCCTCCGTAGTCACTTGTCCGGTGCTCGAGCTCGCGAGCCTGATTCTCCCCTACCGGCGGAGAAGGTAACGGCGGGGGTGGAATCGCTCTGCTCGGTAGGGGATCCGGGACCTTGAGCCCCTCTGCGCCCATCGCTTGAAGCTCGACGTTGTCGAGCGGCGGTGCGGAATGATGGCCATTGGCCGGAACGCTGATCAACGGCGCTTCCTGCTTACGGCTAAAACGCCGCCCGACGAACCAAGCCGCAAGACCCAGTACAGCAGCGACGGTGAAGCCTGTCATCGCATCCAAATAAAGAGACATGGGACCCGGCAATGCAAGACCAAAACCTTGTAGGGCACGCCACAGTGGGGAGCGGCTTGCCTCACATGCTGCATTCGCGCGATCAACCCCCCACCGAACCTGTTCGGCGCAGTCCACGGCCCCACCCCCGGGGCGTACGTCATTCAGCAACTTCCGGTAACCTTTCGTGATCCCAGTGAACAACGCGAGAACGCCACTCTTAGTTTCTTCCGGCAGCTTCGCGTCAGTGGCCAAGCCCCGGAGACCTGCCATCGCATCAACCCACCCATCAGGCAGTGCCGCAGACAAGCCTCCACATTGCACCGGAGAGGGGCCGGTGCGGACAATCTCATCGAGGCAGGCAACGATCTGGGTGCCGGTATTAGCCTCGACGCTTTTGCGCAAAAGGATAGGCAAGTGGTGCAGTCGATCTTGCAGGATTGTGAAGGCTGTTGTATCGTCGGCGCCATTCTTTAGAACTTCGACAGGCAGATCGAACTCAACGGTGCCTGACGGCTTTGGGGCATTCGCATTCGTCAAGAAACTGACAATGCTCCCGGATAGGGCGGCGTTGAGGCTATCTCCGGTAAAAAATTGGCTGAGCTTATCGTCCTGCTTTGTGGCCCGGGCAGACAGCGCGATGTCTTTCGATAGGTTTTCTGCGACCTTACGCGCGAAGTCGTCCGGACTGACTTGCCTGACGCCTTTCCGCTGGGATGATGTGGCTGCCGCCATATCGTCGCGTAGGTTAAGTACCAACGTCTCACTTTCGTATGTACCATAAGTACAAAGCTGCCATAGCGGCTGCTCCAACTGCGCCGCAATTTGGACACAGCGTGCTGCTACTGCACTCGCTGCGCCGTTGGCGTTGACCGGCATACGGACCGCGAAATAGCGCACCGTCCCATCAACCCCAGCACCCGGCTGGACATCGTCCGGCGCTGCGTCCGCAATCGCGCAGGTCAAGATCAACCAAATTACGATCAACGCCCGTAAGACCGAATGTCGGCCGGCGTGTGCCGTCGCGCTGCTTGGGGTAGGTGCGGTAGCGCAGGGCTGGGCGCGCATTGCGGCTCCAATGCACGCCGGGGGTACACCCAGGCGGTGGATCTGGCGATGTAGGTATATCATCGTATGTACCTTAGGGTTGCCGACAGCGCAGGCATTCTCCGAATGAAGCGGCGTCTGCCACGGCACGCGCGGTGGGGTGGAATAATTCAACGATACACCTCGTCGGGGTCGAGTACCGGGCAGCCGATCGGCCAAGGCGGTCTAAATGCATCGGAAGATGTCACCGCATGGGGGACGACTTCCTCATCGACCGTTGTATCAAGTACATTGCCCAAATGGATCCGCCGCGGATCCTGTGGGTGAGGCCGTACCGATATAATCAAGTGAGCACCTTTCCCGGGCCAGCGAGTATTCTTGTCGAAGGGCTCGCTCGCATCGAGATAAAAATGACGGCGATAGGAATTCTGATCCTCCAGATACGAGGAGTGCTCGCAACTAAGTTGCACGAACTGGACCGATTTATTCCCCCCCCAAGGGATCGGCTTGTCCTTGCCCCACTGGTCATCAAGGACGAGTTCGCCCGTCGGATCGAACAAGGCAGCCAACCGCGGCTGCACAAGATCGACGATCTCGGTGCCTCCCAGTTGCTCCAAATCCATACTGGCGATGGCCCCCCGGGCAACCGCCTCCTTGCGGCCCCGCGAGCCCGTGCCGGCGAATGGATCTTCGCATCGTGCACGCGGGAAACGCGCGAAGAGACCGGAGCGCAGACCTGGCCATTGGATCCCGCGTCCGGATACGATAACTGTATCGATCTGCTCCCGAGCGAGTTGCGCCTGTGAGAGGCACTGATCTACTACGGTGCCAATGACAAATGCCATGAAAGCACGAATGCGTTCGTCGTTCTGAATATGGGCGGCTGGTACGTCGAGAAACAATTGATCCGTACTGACCTTCCGCAAACCGAGTCGCTCACTATTCGGCGCCTCTGCCCAAGCGTCCAACTTTGTGCCCTTATCGACAGTGATGACCGTCGCTCTGACGCGGTTAGCCACCTCAACACTGAATGGCCGCTCGACGTCCCAGGCAGCGTTGTCGCCATCCACACCACACTCCTTGGCCGCGCGGATGGCTCGCCAGAGATTGAGCGAAGCACTGGCGTGAGTCGGCGATTCGCTGCCGTTTTCCATGATCGGACCCCCCGCGACGATCGGATAGGCATACTTGAGGCCCGGGCGCGGGGTCTTGAAATAATCCGTCAGCACGTCATGGATCAGCCTGGCGATCAGACCGTCGAGGTGATTGCCGGCAACCGGTACACCCAGACGTGCCAGGACCTCCCAGCGCGCCGGGTAGCTGCCGCGTCTTTGGTCAACGCTTGTCCAGATAACCCGGATGACCGAAAGATCGAGCGTACCGGCGCCGAAATCGTAGACAAGGACTCGCTCTTCGCCCCGGCGACCGCTGCCTCCCTGTCGCAGCCGCTGGAAATATTCAAACGCCACGGCATCAGACTCACTGATCAGTTTGATCCTCTCCGAACGTGGGATCCGCATTGGCCCCATAAATACCCTCTCCGCAATCTCGCGCAGCCGCTTACGATGATAGTCGGTGAAGGTGTTGGGACAAGTGAGCACCAGTTGACCCACCACCGCGGCCTCATCCTTGAGATAGGCGCGATAGAGCGCCGCCAGCCCGGACCTGACGACATCATCGACGTACACCCGGTCCGTCAGTTCCAGGGGGCCCGACTCCGTGTCCTGAACTCTTAAAATGATCGGTATCTCGGACATAGACTGGCCAAGCCAACTCTTGAGGGAATAGATCACCCTTCCCTCCGGAGATAGCAGGTTCTTCTCCAGCGCCGGGAGTCCGACGAAGCTTGCCTCTCCCGGTACCGCAACCGCCGGGCAGTAATCCGGAAAACCCTCGTTGTACTCGAAGCCGACGCCGGGGATCGCTTCCAACCGCTTGTCCGCATTGCATACAACGAAACTTGGGAGAAAAGAAGTGTGGCGCTCGGAGTTTGCCGGGTCCACGTCTTCGAGCGTCTTTCCGTTCGGTTGTCGGACCTTTTGAAGATTGATCAGATGGATGTCGGAACCAAGCCCACTGTCGCGCTTGGTCCTGCCGATTGCCGCCGCAATCGCCGAGGTCCCGAAGTCGATACACATCCAGATCGGGGCGGGCAACTGCTCAAGACCAACCGGACAACGAATCGCGACATGTCGTTGCGGGCGCCGCTTACCCCGGTCGGTCACGACATCAATGTAGAGGTCCAACACCACGGCTGCCTTATCGGGCTCCAGGCGCGCTCTGCTCAAATCGTAAATACCCCGAGTATCGACCATCAGGACACGCCGAACGGGAGCAGGCGGTTCGGACTCCACGGCATCAAAGTCAAGGGGGGCTGGCCGCTTCTTGTAGGCGTCGTCTGTCACCAGCACCATGCCTGCCCAGCCACGCGCCTCCCAGTCGCCCTGGGTGTCGTCCCAGGTGATCGCTCCCTCGGTCGCCGGATCGCTCCAGAACCAACGCGGGACTAAGCGAACCTTGACTATCCCGAGTCCATTCCGCCCGCTATTCCCCACCTCCAGATCGAACAACTTAATCGGCCCGGTGTTCTGATTGAAACCCCAGTCGACTGGAGGCAAGTCGTCCGTTTCATTCGTCAGCGCTTCCGGATCGCGCGCCGGTTGGCCGTCGAGCAGCATGCGGCGCCAGCAGGTAGTGCCGTCGGCATTCCAGTAAATTTCATGAGTTTTCGATCCCTGCGAGACGATCAAGGTCGCGTCGGCCTCGGTGCGATCACGTCGCAGTGTAAGCTTCTGATAATTATCGGCGCCAGGCCCACTCAACCGGAAGGCATAGGGCTCACCGGTTGCCTCGGGATTAGTGATCTGCTTGTTTGCGCAATCAATAAAAACGGGTACTTCGAGTGCTTTTGTCGCCGGGATTTCGAGCGACACCCCTGGTTGGTCCTTGCACGCCTGTTCCAGACTGAAGGCGGGCCATTCGAGCGAGGTATAACGATCGCGGTAACCGAAGAGTTCAAATGTGCCGATGTAGGGCAGCGCAAAATTGAGGATGGTACCGCTGACGAAGCGATAGGACCCGCAGTACCGCCGACTCTCCGGTTGGGTCTTGAACTCCACCTCGACTGGGCCCGTGTCCGACGAACCGGGCGGCCTGACAAAGACGATCTTGGGCAGGGTCGGCTGCTCGGGGACGATCGCTACTCGGAACTCCACGGGAAGCGGCTCGCACCGCCGATCGCGGCCTTTGCGCTGCCAGCTCAACTGGAGGTTCCCGATGATCCGGCGCTGCGACTCGTGCGTCTGCGGATCGATCTCGGCGATGGGCCCAGCGAAGTCCAGGACCTTGGACGGATCAAGAAAGATAAACACCCTGACGCCATCTGCAACCTGCTGACATTGAGTGGGTGCAAGCTGTCTGGGTACTGCGGTTACGGCGGCCACCTCCTCCGTCACACCTAGGACCTCGACCCCCTCGGGTACAGGCTCGGTGTCAATCGCATCGGCAAAGCCAAGCACCGCGGCATCCGCCTGCACCGCGAGTTGGAATCCCAGCGCAGCGAGGTCGCCGTATTCGAGTTCAAAGGTTCCCTGGCGATGCGGCTGATGTCCCCATGAAAGTCGCGCCAGCAAGGCAGGGCGCACGCGTCCGTCATTGGTCAAGACCACGGTGGCCACCAGGAGCGGGGCATCGCCAGTGCGTAACCGTTTAGACCCCCCGCCGGTTTCGGGCTGCCGCGCGCCGTAACCCACGGATTTGCCGTCAGCGGACATGGACTCCGGGGAGGGGGTCTGAACGGTTATTCGGCCGATGCGGTTAAAATCGATGGCGATGCTATGGCTGTAGTGGATGTCGAGCCGCGGCTGGAATGGGATCTTCGACTGACGAATAAGCCAGGCCCCAACAGAAGTCAGAAGGACAGCCAGAGCAATGAGTGAAGCATAGAACGTCAAATCGTTCTGATACTCGCTGTCCTCGTCCCGGCGATCCGACAATTCCTTTAAGGCACCTTCCTGATTGAGCCCCCCACCGTGGCGAACTGGATCGAAAAGGGTTAGCAGGGCCGCGCCGTCGAGTCGCTCCAACCCCAGCGTGTGCATGGTGGGGAGTAGCTTGTCATCGATCTTCAGATTGATGGATTCGATCTGCACCTTCTCCGTCGTCGTGTGCAGACGCAAGCCGTTGTAGAGATCAGAGTCGTCGTGGGCTTTGGGGGCATACTGCATGTCAAGGTTGAAACTCAATGATCCGCTCCGCGGCAGACGCAAGCTGGACCCCAGGTCGGGATTGAATGCAAGCAGGTCCCACAGCTTGCAGTTCCAGGCCCCGTAGGCACTCGCGCAGCGCTGCTCCACGCCCACGGTATCAGCGTCTTTCTGCTGCCCGGGCAGCAAGTCGGCCGGTTCGGCGGACCAGGACAGTGTGAGGGGACGCAACGACTCGCTGCCGGGGATCTGAATCACCGGATTGGGTTTGGCATCAATGCGCAAGCGGTCCTTGGCGACTGCCACGCGATCCAATGTGACCCGTTGCGGATATTGAAGATCGAGCCGCAGGTTTTTCGGCAAGACTTCGATTAGCCTGATGGTGACCTGACCTCCGCCCTTCTTGCCTCGGATGCCGGTGTCGTGCTTTCTCGTCTGGACACGAAAGGAGAAGTGTTCGTCGATGTCGTCGACCAGTTTGGACACCGCGTCGGCGTGGCCGCTCAGATATTGGTTCAGGCCGGGATCGTGAACGAAATAATCGATCTCTCTGCTGGGCGCGTGGTTGCTCAGTCCGTCCGTGACGGTGATCAAGAAGAGCCGGGAGTATCCCTGATCCTCCTTAGGCAATTGCTCCCCGGTGGCACGAACGGCAAGGGTCTCCGCGGTCGCAATCGGCGACCAATTGGTACTCCGACGACATTTGCCGTTGATGGCGGCGACCAGGGAACGCTCTAGTCCGTCGCGGTCTGCAATTGCGGTTGATGGTTCCCATTGGATCAAATCCTCGGATTTCAAACTCGGATCGAGGCCCGCGCAGGGTTGGCCGCCATCGTTAACTTTGCTCTTGCCGGGTTTACCCGGAAGCCCGAAAAATCCGATCGACAGACGGTCACGCTGCAGATTGATCGGTGTGATGGGATCGCCGACTGCGCCGGGATCGCCGCCGTTGCTTGCAGTGGGCGCCTGGTACAAGAATTCAACGATCTTTTTTGCCAGTTTCGACCGGGCTGCGGGGGCCTGCGGCATACTTCCGCTTTCATCGATCAGCAGTACGAAATGGCGAGGGTACTTGGTATCCGGCTCCAGTGTGGCACCCTGTCCAGAGCCGATGGGTACCAGCCATGCCAATAGAAGCAGCAGTTGCAGGACCGCTCTGGCGCACGGCCGACGGACCGGCCGACGCGCGGCAAGCGGGACGGCCGTCAGGACCGCGAGCATAGAATTTCCAAGATTCGGCATAAGTGCATGACTCCGAGGTAGCGGGTCGCGGCGACGGTCCAAAAATTCCTTTAACGTAGCGTTTAAGTAGTTGATATCGGAACTTGGCCAGACTGGTCCAGCGCCACCCCCAGGACAAGATGTTGCCACATCGGCCAATCGGGACTGAGGGTCAGATCGCCGCAGCAGCGGCTGGCCTCGATCCCGGCCAAGAGGGTGCGCCCATCAAGGTTCGGTCTGGGCCGATCCGGCAGGGTCTCACCATCCAGGGAGAGCCGTTGCACCGCGACCTGGCGGGCGGCGGCGGCGAACGACGCCAGGGGCTCGGTGACCTCGCCGACACGCAGCAGGCGCCCACCGGCATCGAGCACCAACTCATTACCCCGGCGCTGCAGCGAGCCGTCCGCCACCGCTGCCAGGAAACCGTAAAGCGCGGGACAATCGCCCAGCAGGCCGACGATCTGAGGCGTGAAGGGTCGCGGCTGGAGTTCGAGTCGATTCGCGAGTTGCTGGGCGATGCGTGCCGCGGTTGCCTCCTCGGGCCACACGTAAGCAGCTTCGGCCTCCGCGGGTGAACCGGCGGCCAGTGCGACGCCCAAGGGCAGGCGCTCCACCGTCAGCCGTGCGGTGTAGACGGGGTCCCGATCGTCGATGACCTCGCTCACGGGCTGATCCAGTTCGGCGACATGACGGCCGGCCCCCAGGACTTGGCCGACAAGCGGCAAGGGCGCAGGGAGCCACCGGCGATCGGGCCAGACCAACACGGCATCGCGATAGCGCGTGAGCGCATCCCGCACCGCGGCAGGGGCTTCATCCGGGTCTGCCAAGGTCTGCTCGAAGCAGTGCAGACACAATCTGACCCGATGCTGATCCGGCGCCATCCGGACATCGAAGGCAAGCTGCTCGAAGATCTGCGCCCCATAGCGGTCCCGCCATGGCATATAGGCGGACTCCAGGATCGCTTGCGCATCCGCACCCGCGAACGCGAGGCCCGCGCGCGCCGCCAACAGGCGGGCCGCGCCCTCGCCGCAGAGACCAAGCCGCACCTGGGATTCGTCGGACCGCTCGGGGTCGGAGAAGAATGCGGCCATCCAGGTCTCGGTCTCGCGACGCAGGTCAGCGAACTGGGCCGCAAATTCCTGGTAGCTGTTGATGGCCAAGTTGAGGTAATTGACGAATTCCGCATTGGCCGCCAGGGCAGCGGTGTCCGTGCGGACCTTGCCCAATTGTGACTCCAGCGTGGCCAGCGCGTCGCGCAAGACCGGCAGTCCCCAGCGCTGCAAGTGCCTCGCGGCACGCAGTTCATCCTGGCACCACTGGGCCAGACAGCGGGCGAACCCCAGCCGCTCCCGTTCCGCCAGCGGCTTTTGGCGGTCGTAGCTGGCCTCTTGGGGCAGGTCCTGAAAGCCCTCCAGCAACGACACCAGGGGGTTGCCGCCAGCGATCAGACCTGCGGCCTTGCGCAGAAACAGAGGGGCACCGAGGTCGCCACCGACGCGCTGCCACAGACGTGCAGCGGCAGCCTGCGCGGCCCGCTGGCGGTCATCCTGATCGGTGTCGTCGGCGAGCCACCGGGCACAGAGCAGTTCCTGCACGACCCGCTCGCTGGTCCATTCCCACAGCGACTGCTGCGGCAAGCGCATGAAATCGATAGACAGTCGATAGGTTTGCGATCCTTGCAGCGGCGGCATCCGGCGTATGAGTTCCGGCCAATTGGCCAGACCCCAGAGGGTTCCCGCAAGCGCGTCCGGGCTGGTCCCATCGCGCACCTCGGCGGCTGCGACGACGATGATCCGGTCGAACAGTCGCGCGGCCGACAGCTCCACTCCGCCGCGATCCGAGACGACCAAGTCGCCGCTCAGGGCACAGAAACGCTCCAGTTCGCATGACAGTGCGGTGACCGAGGGACGCAGGTCGGGATCTTCACAAGCGGCGTCCAAGAGTGCCGTGACCGACGAACCCCGGCCCGCGCACATGTGTGCAACCTCGGCGAGGAGACCGGAGGCCTCTGCTTCGGCCGCGCCGCCGACCAGCACCACCAACGGCTCACCCTGTGCGCGCAACCGCTCCAGCGCCGCGCCGATGCGCTCTTCGGCGGCCGTCGGGTCGAGCAGCAGCGCCAGCCGCGCCTTGCGCCGATCGCCCTCGGCACCGCGGGCGGTCGTCAAGGGACTACTCTGGGCAAGCCAGTCACGCAGCGGTATCCAGCTTCTGCGCGACTGCCGCGCCGCGCCATGCAGAGATTCAAGGTAGCGGCGGAAATCGGCCGCCAGGGTCACCCACTCGATGCCATCGAGCGACTCCACCCGCGGACAAGCACCCAGATCGAGAGCGACCAGTGACACCGCGTCCGGGGCGATCCCCCGATCCCCCAGCATGGCGGCGAACCGCCGTAGCGTGGCCCCACCAGTGGCACCGATACCGATCGCGAGCATCGGGCGCGGGGTCGGCCGGAACAGGTCTTCGCCCGCAGCGGGGAGCGGCGTGGGGAGTTCGATGGCTTCCAGCGCCACGACTCTCGGGACGGATTGCGGCTCATCGACCGCCACCGGCGCGCATTTAAGCAGCGGACGCAGCAACAGCATGGCCAGGGGGTTGACGACCGGCCAGGCCCACAGCAGCCAGGGCGGCAGCACCAGAACCCGCGGCGGCGGCGGCAATGGGTGCTGTACGAAGGTGCCGTCGGGCATCCGCCAACGCACTGAACCGAGCCCCGAACCAATGACATGCCAACCGATGCACTCCGCGCGCAATCCGTATTCGATGGTCTCGGCGCTGCGCTCGGACACATTGGGTATAGCCCACACGACCTCCGGCACCGGCTGCAGCTCGACACCGGCAGGATGGAGCTTGCCGATCTCAGCAATCGAAAATGGCCGCGGGATCGCCGCCGGCTCGCGAACACTGGCGGACGACGCCCGGTGGGGGCAGATGCGATGGAGCAAGAAGGCGAACAGCGTCTCGATATCGTCGATCGCGTCGATCTTGACGACCTTGTCATCCCCTCCGGTGATAGCGCACGCCAGCTCGGTGTTGAAGCTCGACCCAAAGCCCGCGCACACCAGGTCGGGCATCGCGGGGCTGGCGCGCAAGCGTGAGGCGGCCTCGCGGCACGGCTCGCGTTGATCCAGACCGTCGGAAAACAGGGCCACGGTCTTCGCTGTAGCGGGCCGTCCCGAATTCAGCACCTCCGCCGCCCGGTCCAATGCCTGGGCGATGTCGGTGCCGCCGCCGGGCACGATCGACTTGAGCGCGTCCAGCGCCTTGGTGCGCGGCTGGCCGAACGGGCACAGGACCTTGGCTTCATGATCAAAGGCGATCAAGGCAACGTCGATCGTGCTTGGCAGCGAGCGCACGAAGTTCTCGGCCGCCCGCGTCATCTCCCGCAGTGGGCTGCCGGGCAGCGCGCCCATGCTGCCCGAGTGGTCGAGCAGGACCACCAGGTCATGGTCCTCAGCCTTGTCTAAAACCATGGGTGGACGCAGGCTCAGGGTGACAGTCAGAGGCTCGCCCCGCGCCACCACGCGAGACCCCAGGGCACGCGCCGCGTCGGTGCCGCGTCGGCGACCATACCAGAACAGCATGGCAAGGCCCAGGAACACCCAGACAGTCAGCAAGACGAGCAATCCAGCAATCACCACAGTGCCTCCGAATCCATCACGGCGAGGGTTGTCAGGTCTGCCCGCTCGGTCACGTCGAGCGCCTCACCTGCCCGCCAACGGCGTAGCACGGTGAAGTCCCCGGCGCCCCCCCCGAGGTCGGCCGCCTGAACATGACCAGAACGGAGAAATACATAGCCGGCTGCAGCATCGGCAAGGGACGAGTCCCGACCGAAGGTAAGAAAGCGTTCGGCGCCGATCAGATACCACTGCGGTCGCCCGGCGCTATCGGTCTTTCGCTGGACCGCTGCGGATCGGTAGGCAGCCGCGAAATCAGCGAGCATCGCCGGTACCGTAAGGGCTGCGCGCAAGGATGCCGGGAAAGATGGGAGTTCGCGCTCGTAGTGGCGCTCCAAGCGTGCCCGCAACTGTTCGGCGTTGCGGTCGATCCGTTGCACGAATGCCGGGTCGGAGACCGCCGCCAGAGGTTGCAACCGTCGCCAGGCCCAATGGTGCAAAGCGGTTCGATCGGCACCGCAGACGTTGTCGGCGAACCGCAATCCCAGTGGACGAGTGATCGCGGACACCAGCGCGGAGACCCTGCTGCCAGCGGGTTCCGAGGCGCAGGGACAGGGGGCGATAACCAGACTACCGGAAACCGCGTCACGCCCGGACAAGACCATGGCCAAGCGGGGGATCGCGTCCTCGGTAAGGGCCGTCGCGATGCCCGCGGCCGGTACGGTCGCGGCGAGGCGGTCGCTAAGATCGTGCAGCATCGCGAACGCGGCATCGACGTTGCGCGCCAGCCGACGCTGACCGATATTGCCGTAGAGCAAGACCCCAGCTTGCCCGGCATCCGCCAGCCCGAAATACACTGGAGGATCTGACCCAGGATTGCGGCCCCCAGCGGTGAACCAGGCATTGAGCAGCGCCTCGGCCGAGCGCTCGATTTCCTGTCGCGCAATACCGCCGTCAATGAAGATGGACCCCCTGGCTGCAGGGATCTCGTCATCCGCCGCGTAGGCCTCATCACGGGCGCGACCCACGGCGGTACACCGACCCGCCAAGTCCTCGCCCCATTGTTGCAGGTCATCGGCCGCGGCGCTGCACATTGCGGCGACTGCCGTGATGCCGGCGGCGGTGTCCGAGCGTGCCGCAAGCGTTGCCGCATCCGGCGCAATCCGCTCGCGCAACCGCTCCGCCAAGTGCCGCAGGACGGCGACGGCAACCGCCAAGGACCAGGCCCGCGGGACAGCACGCACCATACAGCGGCTCAGTGAATCGGCAAGGACTTGTCCAAGCCAGTCCTGGGTGGGCGGGGCAAACGATTCCATCGTCTCGACCAGGGACTCGGTCCCTGTGGGGTTTACGGCCGCCTCCAGCAACCGCTTCCAAGGCGATGACGCAGGCTCGTGATCCGCCCAGGCTGCCAGTCGCTCCGCCGCCTCGTCCGCCGACGGCAGACTCAATTCATAGCCGCTGATGGTGCTGGGTCGCAAACCAATGACACCGTTGGCCAAACGCAGCAAGAGTTCCCGTCCGACCTGCTCACGTACCTGCACCGACCTGACCCGCAGGGACTTGGCGTGCACTTCGATGCGGGTGTCGCCGAGTCCGGCGTCCACCCGCCGCAGCAGAGTCTGACGGACCGCGAACTCGGTCAGTCCGGCACCCAGGTCCGCTGCGCCCTGGGCTGCATCAGCCGCCGTGTCCCCAACGGCGAATAGACTCCAGTGCAACGGCGGCTCGCGGTCATCCCCCGACAGCAGCGGGTCGGTAACACCATAGACGGTGCACCATGGATAAAGGCCGGAGCACAGCGAGGTATCCAGCTCAATCTCGAATGCAGCGACATTTCGCTGCCCGACCGCAAGGTCCTCGGCAGCGCTCAGCACGAGGCCCAGGACCTCAGTCCCGAACACGCCCGGCCTTTCATCAACCGCATCGATCCGCTTCAACAGTCGCGCCACATCCAGCATCACCGCACCGCCGAAACCACCGACGCGCGACGCCACGATTACCACTTGCCGTATGCCATCGGGTGCGGACCGCGCGGCCAAGCCCCTTAAGGCGTTAGACAACGTGGCCAACAAGCCGCCCTGCCCGAGCCAGCGGAAGAACGCCAAACGGCCGAGCATCCGATCCCCGCGTGCCCCGCCCGAGACGTCGAGGGTGTCACGCGTCGCGTCCCGGAAACGCCCCGCATCGAACCAAGCGAGCTCGGCCGCGCCGACACCGGACCTGGGCAGATAGTCGAGGAGTCGCGTCAAGTCGCGCGGCATGATCTGTTGCTCGATCACATCCGCCGCTGCGGCCGGAACATCCGACGCGCCGGACCCGATGGCGTCCAGGTCGATCGTCAGGAATGCGAAGCAGGGCGGAAGACCGCCCTCGTACGCTTGGACCAAGTTGTCGCGGATGGCAACCACCGTCGCCCTTCCCGCCCCGCCCATACCAATAAAGAGTGTCGGCACCGGCCGCGCCGCGGGCGCTGGTCGGGGCCTCGGCAACGGCAAGACCGCCGACACGGGGCGGGGCGGCAGTTCGGGCCAGTCGCTCAAAGCCGGGGCCGGGGCCCGCGGCGCACCCCGGGCCGCGAGATAGAAGGCGACCCACAGCAGCGCCGGGAGAAAGGCGGCGGCGAGTAGCCATGGATCGAGCACCAGGATCTTGAGTTGGCGGCTGCCGTCGATCTGCCGCAACGTCCCACCGCGATCGGTGTAAACAAGCTCGGGCGGTCGCAAATCGAGCGTCCACAGGCCACTCACCAGCGGTCGCACACGGTATCCGAACGATTGCTCCGTGGTATACAAAGGACTGATCCGGGTCTCCAGGGCACCGTCTGCCGCGGTGCGCCAGCGGCCATCGGGGCTGTATACAGCGAAGCCCCGCCCGTCGATGCGATGAGTCAGTATCGCGATATCGCTCAAAGCACCCACTTCCGCCTCGACCACCTCCTGGAAGCCCGGCACCAGTTCGGCCGAGCTGCTCGGCGCGAGGATGCGCGCGGGGTCACCGGTGATCTTGAGCATCGCCTCGCTGTCCAACGACCCCGGTAAACCCACGACATACAGGGCCGCGCCCGCACCCTCACGCAGTGCGCGAGCGCGCTGCTCCACCGCCTCCCAGGACAGCGGTCGCGGGCAGATTGAGGCTGGGCACGCCAGAATGCCTCCGTCCGTATACAAGACCAGGACCCGGCGTGCCCCGGGGCGGGCGCGCGCGACCAATCCTTCCATCGCGGCGAATGCTTCGTCCATATCGTTTTCAATCGTCTTGTAGGGTCCGTCGATCCGCGCCAGTCCCCGCTCGATATCTTCCCGCGCACTGGTCCAATCGGCCGTAATCTCAGCACCGGTATCGAAACGCGCCAAGGCGATGCGCACCAAAGGTTCCCCGCCTGCCCTGGCCTTACCGGGTGCCGCGAGCAGCTGCCGCGCCATCTCCGCGACCGCTTGGCGCATCGCCGGCAAGCTCTCGATCATCGAGCCGGAGACGTCAACGAACAACGCGATATCCAGCCGCACGGGGTCCCTTTGCTGCCCCGGACCGGCCGTGCCGCCCGTAAAGGTCAGTCCGATCTCGGCCTCGCCGCCAACCACGACCGAGGGGACAATCCGTGACCTCAGAGCCCCGGTCTGCGGGGCGGAATTATGCTGCGACACATAGAACGCAAAGCAGGCGATCACGAGCAGCGGCGCCAGCACCCATGCGAATAAAACGGCGACGAACCGCTTGAACGACATCCTGGTTTCCTCCGCAAGACTCAGCGACGCTTACCATGCACATGAATAACACCAACCGCCTTGCGGCGGCTCGCCGCCCGAAGCTAGCCCACAAGAACACGCGAGCGTAGATCGGGCCGCACATTCTCATCGCCGTAAAATTGAAAGACGAGCTTCAGACTCATTCGATCCCGTTCGTGTCGGGCCAACTCGCGGTCACCGACATTGGGCGGTGCCGGCAGTCGTTGAGCGAGAAACGCATCCAGGTTCGCGTCGGCAACGAACTCTTTCACCAATTGGCGGACGGTGGAGCCGACGGCCTTGGCCTCCTTGTCCGCACTCTGTTCGGCATCGCGCCGTTCGATCCTGATCCGCCCGGCAGTCGCGCCCTCGTATCCGCGCAGCACGAAGATCACCGCTGCCCTGATCACATCGGCGACGCCGTCGGTCTCGAACGAGGTCAGTTTCACCGGGTCGGGTCGGTTGGGTGCCTTCCAGATCCAGCCGCGCGCCTCGCCATCCCAGACCACTGCGCCACACGCGACGCAATTCACGAAAATCTGCATCATATCCGGACGATCCAACAACCGCACCAATCGAGGAGAAATCAACTGCGAGCGGTCGCGGACGGAGGTGTCGTGCGCGATCAGGTACCGGTGCTCGATGAAACGCGCCTCCAACTCCGCGCGGAAGGGGTGATATACCAGGGCGCGCTGCAGCTGCTTGTCATCGCCTCCCTCGCCCAGCCGTTGGGAGAGTTGCTGGCAATACTCCTGCTCACAGTCCTGGATGTCGGTGATCGCGGAGACCTCCGGTTCGACGATCTTCAGAAGGGTCAGGGAGGTGCGATCACTGTGTGCAATCATCGCATCCCGCACCGCGAAGCGGGCGACCTCTTTGAGCTTGCCCTGGAGTGCCGCCGCAAGGTTGATCTTCTCCGGGCTGCGGGGATTCTTATAGACCCAGGCACAGGTCCCCTGTTGCGTCACATTGAGCAATACGTCGGATTCGCGATAAAGGCGGTTGACAATCTGCTCCGGCTCCATGTTCAGCCGCTGCACGAAATAGAGATAATCGAAGATATCGACCTCCGCCAGGGCCTGATCGATCGTCCGGCGAAAATGGTCGCGCAGCGTTTCGCCAAGCTTGTCGAGCCGCTCTACGGCTCGCCCCTGGCGCGTCAGACTGATCTTCGGGAGACCTGAATCGTCGACTGTCGCAACCCACCGTGTCCCCTCCAGTTCCTCCAGGGCCAGGCTCTTGCCGTCGCGTAGCGTGCTGCGTTTGGCCAACTCGGCGCGAAAACCCTGCATCTGCGTGTCGCCGGCCCGCTCATCCAGGCTGATCAATGCTCCCGCCACCTGTGAGAGTCGATATAAGCGCTCTTCCAGGCGCCGCACGTGATCATTGCGGACTACTTCCATCACCGACCGGATGCCCTCCTTCGGCACCGCAAGCGCAGTGACACCCCGCTCGATTTCATGGACCCAGGCCTCACAACGCTTGCGCACCGCCTCGACGACCCCCCGCATATCGTCCAGGAGCCGATACTTCTGATACCAAAACACGTATTGCGACACCATATCGCGGGCATCGATCTGGACCTGCTCGACCCAATTGCCAAATCCGCCAAGGATACCGGACGACCGCGCCTGCCTGAGGGTCGCGATGGCGTTGGTCACTTCCTGCTCGCGTTGCCCGGCCTCTTTCTTGACCTGCCCGCTGTACTCCCCGATCTCGTCACGGATCCGGGTCAGCGGACCCTCCGGACTCACCATGTGTCTGAGTTCCAAATAGAGACGGGTGAATGCCGTCCCCTGCTCGGGGGCGGCTGGGTCCACATGCGCGCGCGTGAGATCACCTAAATCCGCGATGACGAGCGCGTCGATTGCCCCAGTCAAAGTCGCGGTGACGGTCCGGTAGATCGCGCGACGGCCCCGCTCGAAGCTTCCCGCACCGCCACTTTGGTCCTTATATTGGTCGAGCGCGTCTTTGAGTTCCTTGAGGAATCGGTCTTTGGACTGGTTCTGATCCTCGCGGATGCCCTTGGCGGCCTGATTCTCGCGATAGGTCTTGACGCGAATGTCGGCCTCCGCAACATCCTCTTGGTCCTGCTCCAGGGAGTAAAACGGATTGACGTAAGCTAAGGGTACTTCGTAGCGGATTTCATCCTGCGAAACCCGGTGCCCGGCGACCTCCGGTGCACCGAACTGGTACCAATTCTTCACGATGGTACCCGGCTGCAGGTGATTAGAGACGAACTCGAGTGTCGCATCCCGCGTCTTTTCCGAATGCACAAGCACCTGCTTGAAAAGCTCGGAGCGCTGTTCGAGACGCTCGCGCGCTCGGCGCTGGCGATCACTGTCGCTCCCAGCCTGCAGCCCGACCACCAGCGAGTCCCAGCGCGTCCGCCCGCCTTCCTCTCTTGGCGCCGTAATCCCTTTCAAATAGTCATCAACCAACTCCCAGCTGAAGAGATCGGCAAAGGTGTTCAGCGGGATGAACAAGCGCGTCGCACCGAAACTCATCGGTGTGCCGGGGGTATTGACCATCTCCTCCATCATCTGGGAGCCAACATTCGCGTCGACATAGGGATCAATGGCGTTGGCGAGGGATGAAAAGAAGGCGACGCGGTCCGCATCGGCGCGACACGGTTTGCCCACATATGTCAGGTAGTCAAACAGCCGCTGGGGCACGTAGGCGTGCCAACGATTGGCATCGTCATACGCCACCTCCGAACTGATCTGGGCGGCGCCAGTCGGCTTGGCGTAACGATCGGCGGCCGGGACCCCGATCTCCTGCAGGCGGTCGATCTCGCGAAACAGACTGAAGGCGCGCGCCTTGCTGATACCGCTCTTGTCGGCATAGACATCGGGGAGGACGATGACCGCGGTCAAGGTGATGCGCACCGCTGGGGGCTGCTGAGCGGCCATGTGCACCATGTACGCCGCGTCCAGCAAACAACCCGCCCCGGTACCGCCCGCCGCCGACGCGACGATCCACACATTGACCGCCGATCCCTGTGCCTCACGCGCCAATGAATGCAGACGCTTGCCGAGCTCACCGACGATGTACTCGACGTTCTGGAACATCGCGAACCGGCCGATCTGACGCTGCTGTGCGGCGCCCTGAACGATATCGAGCGAATTCGGGGGTATATTCGAGCTAAGCCAGTCGGTATGCAGCCAATCCTTGAACTGTGGATATTTATCAGGCTCACCATGGCGGGTCAACAACTTCTGGACGAATTCTTTCAGATTGGGATTGCGATCTTGCAGGTGGAAATACTCGGTGGCAGGAGACAGCGACGCCTCACTCCCCTTGGCGATGGTTTCTTCGGCACCGTGACCACCGGCGATTTGCACCTTGGCGCCTGGCTTCCAGTCGGCGATGGTGTCGAGTTCGAGGAACTGAATGCTGTCGAGATCCTGGCCGAATTTGTAGACAGATGACTCCTTAACGAAGGTCAGTACCTGCGTTCCGGTGCCGCCGAATCCCAGCATCAACGTCTTGATTGCCATTGGTATCTCCTGCAAAAATAAGCTGGATGAAACTTGCGCGACAGGCGCGTCGGGCTGGCCCGGCGGCGGCGCCCAGGAATAGTGCCAACACGCGTCGCCATATCCTGCACCAACGATGGAACGACCTAGCCGCGGGCTGCTGCGACGCTGGACTTGGAGCGCGTCTGCTTGAGTGCCATCACCCAATTACCGAAACCAATACCGCGCACTTGCTTTGGCTCACCGCCCGCCCGCAGGATCGCCTCCTGGGTCTCCTGGTCTTGGAGCTGATACTGCACCGCGGCTTCCGCTGCATGCGAGTGTGACGGCCGACGACGAATACGCAGTTGTTCGATCAGCACACGCCTGGTCCCGTCGGCGACCTGGAGTCTGCGATCAAGGTCGATCACCCGGCGGCCACTCACCTGGACCTGTTTGGCTTGCCCGCCGGTGGGGTCACGTTCGGCATCGTACAATAGGAATAGAACCTCACCCCCGCGGCGGCGATCCTCGGCGACGATCATCCAACGAGGAATGCCGAAGGCAATGACCAGCCAAGCGAGGAGTCCAAGCCCAATCGACCCAAGAACGGCCAATCCGACGACCACCCACAGCGGATAGCTGACGCGCAGTCCGCCGATGGTCATCGCGTCGCCGGCGACCCGGAAAGCCTCGGCACCGCTCGGCAGCAAAATACCCTGGAAACGAGCCTCCCCGCGCAGCGGCCGGTGCTCGACACGCAGGTTGACGATCGCTGGACGCAGCCAGCCTTCGCCGCTGGCCCAGTTGATCTCGACCGGTATCTCGGCGGCGAAGAGGTCGCCGCGCGGAGTCAGGGTGATCGGTGCGCGATGCGCCAGACGTACACCCGTCGCATCGAGTTCCACAACGTCCAACCAGGTCGCGGGATCGCCCACACGTTCTACCACGTCAGCCAGCGCAAGGGCATGCCCGTCCCCGACGTCGACTAACCGCAGGGCGAGCAGGAACGAACGAAAGGCGCCGATACGGTGGGCCGGGTCCGGTTGCGTAAGGTCTAGCGCAAGGGTTTCGCGGTCGGTCACTTCGACGCGCGCGTCGGGCATCCCCTCGGCGGTCAACAGATTGCGCCGCGTACCGTCCGAAGCGACGAGATCCACCGCAGGCAACAGTCGATAGACACCCGTGCGCTGTGGCGTCCATTGGGCTTGAATACTTCCATCGGTCTTGACTTCGGCGGGTAAGGTGGTTTCCCCGCCATCCGGGTCGACGATGCGCACCAGGGCCTGGAGGCGTTGCGGATCGGCGACCTTGAGCGGCTGATCCGGTCTGGCGCCTGACAGTTGATAGCCGATCACCGCGGGCTTCCCGCGGTCCACGACAGGGGGCGGGTTCGTGCGCACCAGCTGCGGGCCATAGAAGAACGCGAACAGCTCGGCACGCAGTGACGTGGGCCTGACGATACGGTAGATTCCGGGTTTAGGATTGTCCATGGCAAAGAGATTGAACATGGCAGGCCGCATTGCTGTGGCACCGGCAGACGGTGGCAGGGGCACGCCGTCGGGATCGCGGATCTCGATAGGAAACGATATATCCGAATAGTGCGCCTGGAACATGATCCGCCGCTGATATGGGGGCACATCGATTGTATCGGTGTGCAGCCGCGCGCCCTCCACACCGAGCCACGAGTCAAGAAACTGCCGTGTAATCAGCGCGATGTGCGGATAAGAATACTCGGCGACCCGGGCGCCCCCGGGGGTCGCCACGTCCTCCCAGACTTTGCCCCAGCCGCTCTCCCAGTAACGGTCGCTATCATTGATGCCAAGTACCCAGAACTCGACGCCCGCGTCGCGATACGCCTTCGCGGCATCGCGAACCTGCCTTTCCAAGTCCGCTGCGGTTCGCCCGGACACGTAGGGCTTTCCGTCGGTGATGAGCAAAGCGATTCGCCGCCGCTGCGAGTCACTCGAGGCGGAGGGAACAGACGAACCCAGGACAGCGAGCGCACGGCGCAATGCACCCGGCGTATCGGTGTAGTTGAGCTCCTTGACCTTCAACAGGGCATCGAGCTTGCTTTCCAGCGACCGCAGCTGGGCACCCGGGTCCGCTGGGTCATAACCCAACGCCGTCTGCTCTAGTGGGACGTTGATGGCCGGGGCGCCGAATTCCACGACGGCAACGCGGTGGGTGCGGGTACTGTTCGCGGTGTCTTGCGCCAGCGACAGAATGATACTCTTGGCGATCGAAATGCGATGTCCGTTCTTGTCGTTGGGAGTGGGGTGCTCGGGATGCCCGGACATGCTTCCGGACTGATCGATGATCAGCACTAGATCGATCCCGGGCGCTCCATGCTCCGGAAACTCGGCCGCGCGGGAGCAAGCCAGCGAGGCCAGCCAAAGACACATGGCGGCCGCAAGTAACAACGTCTTGGGCAAAGCGCGCGCAAAATCCGAGCCCATTCAGAGGTCTCCGTCGTGTGAAGTACGTGATGTTACGCCCAATAACCGCGATTCTAAATGGGATACGCACGGCAGTTTACCCGAAGTTCGGGATGGACAGCAGTTCGTATATTGACCGTTGCCAGTTAAGGTGATCAGCTAGTCATCAAAAGGATACCCAGCACAGTCGGTGCCTGCCGTTCGGGGAGAATGTCCACCACCGACGTACGAGGCATCAACCGGCTGTCATGCCTGTTGGCTGTTGTGCGGGTGCCTCGTTAGCGGGACTGCACCTAAGGCGATTCACGGGAATCAACATCCCGACTGTGCATGCCTGGAAGATCTGCGGGGGCTGTCGGGGCTGTATGGGCGACTAAAGTCGCCCCTACATGTCGGTAGATCCTTTCCCGGAAATCACCTTCACAGACATCGCCTCAGTCACGCGCCATGGCCGCCCGCACGCAGCGCAGCAGGCCATAATCATAGTGACCCTGAAAGGCGTCATAGACCGGCTTGAGCGTCTGCGGCGAATCCGGTCCCACCAGTTGGTCGAAGGCGGACCGGATGGCCTCGATCTCGTCCTCGCGGAGCGTGACCACGTCGCGCAGGCTCAACTCGCCTTCCTCGATGCAGCGCGCCAGA
>Ga0247839_1002124_pt1 | contig 30547 bp, 21 predicted proteins | sample LaCruzMarch2015__6_FD_192405 | JGI IMG/M metagenome (GOLD analysis project Ga0247839, IMG submission 192405) | Freshwater microbial communities from meromictic Lake La Cruz, Castile-La Mancha, Spain - LaCruzMarch2015_16m | ecosystem: Environmental > Aquatic > Freshwater > Lake | place: Spain... | reverse complement strand
CCGTGTGCAACCCGTTCGCACCCGGCGTCGGGGCAGCGGTGATCGATCCAACCGAGCGCTAATCGCGTAGCGGATGGAGTCAGATCTTTCCTTTTGCCCCAGGCATATAGACAGAAAAGGGGGCCAGAGAAAAGGGGGCCAGGCTCAATTATGAAACCATTTGGAGGAGTTGAGGAGTTCCGGTGACAGTTTACTTAATGGAGAAGGGATGAGAGCCTTTTTTTTCAGGAATAACTATGCGCGTCATCTCAAAGAAACCCATAAGAGAATTCTGGGAACGTCATCCGGAGTCTCGACCCGCTTTGGATGAGTGGTTTAGGAAAGTCGGTCAACTCGCAGCAGAGTCTTTTCCCGAGCTGCGGCAATCATTCCGCTCCGCAGATTATGTCGATGGATTCACAGTGTTCGATGTGGGTGGCAACAAGTATCGAATCGTTACCGTCATCCACTATGATAAGCGGCGGCTTTATGTTCGCCAAGTCATGACCCATGCGGAGTACGACAGAAATGCCTGGAGAAAGAAATGAACGCGGCGCTTGATGTTGAAAAGCTCGTTCCCGCCTGGCAAGCGCTCAGGTCGGCGGCACCAATTTCTCATATTGAGTCAGAACTTGATTATGAGCAGATCACGGCTTTCCTCAATAACTTGCTCGATGTCGTTCGAGACGATGCCGGACACCCTCTTTACTCGCTCGTTTCCGTGGTTGGCGATCTCGTAGAAGCATATGAAATCGATCATGAGCCAGTTTGCGGCTAAGGAGAACTTGGAAGAAGAATAATAGGAGACGAATGGCACTAAATTAAGCGGATGCCTCGTAATATCATTGCTTTACGAAGGAGCAACAGCCAAAACACTGTTGAATCTGAGGCTCGCGCCAGGCTTTCCAGGTTTGCGACGGTGGCTCCGCGACTTTGCTCGGCCTCCGCTACCCGCACAGCCTATTTTTTTAAAGCGTAAGCGCCTTAACTTAGTGCCACTTGAGCCTAGCCCCTTAGCCAAGGTCGTTTAAATGGTGACCGCACTTTTTTCGTGTGTCCCCGTCTCCCTTTCGGATACGATGAAATGAAACGAACGACAACGCAGAAACGCCGCCTCCTCAACGAAGAGATAGATGTCAGTGCCTTCAAAGACATTCGGATTCGCTTTCCGGGTGACGTTTACATTTTGGCTGTCTGGTTGGCGATGTTGGATCGCTCCAAGAGTACGCCATCATGCCAACCACACACCACCTTGCACGGCTTGGCCAGCAACTTTGCGATCTTGTATGGCATTGATTATACAAACCCCTTAACCGGTCAAGATGTGATTGACGTGTTTCGGCAGCACGGCATCACCGGCAATCCATGTCTGCGACTGGACGCGACGGCTGACGAAAACCCTTCGCTGCTGGCAATCGAAATTGCCACAGGCGGTTTAGTTGCCCCCATCGCGGGGAAAAGAGGCCAGGCTCAATTATGATCCCTGAGAATAGCCTCCGGCGCTGAGACTCCGGTTGTGCCCGGAGGCCCCGCCACAGACCCGGACATGCAGTTTTCCGGTGAACAAGCGGATGGGGTCAGGTCTTTCCTTTTGCCCCAGAGTTCAACCCTTTGTCAGTTCTTTTGTTTATCAGAGCCTTGCGGTGCGTCTTCGCACGTTGGCCCCGCGGGAGCCGCTGAATCATCTTCGTGGAAATAATGAGATAGGTGATACTCACAGGAGAAAGAGATAAGTGTGGGCGTTCGTAGATTACTGATAATAAGCAGTTTACTCTGGATTAAAGCTGGACCAGTCCCGAAAAAGTCGCTCGGTGCTAGTATTCTCGGGCGCTGACGGCCACGGTGTTCCCGTGCTGCGGCGGTATGCTCCGCAGGGGCTTTGCAACCGGCGCAATCGACGGGAGTTCCGGCTGAGTGCCGCATTGGGGGCTTGGCGGATGCCGCCGGCCAAGAACCGGGCTCTTACCGCAGCGCAGAAGTATTCGAGCCTGGTACCAGATCCCGTCCCTGGCACCTTGCCGTCAAACTTTATGGGTCAATCATGAGCACAGCCGCCCGTCAATTGCTCCAATCGTTCGCCGCGCTAGCTGAGGCAGAGCGGCGCGTGGTTCTGTTGGAACTTCTTCGCAACACCCCGGAGACGCCCTACGAGGCCCCGTCGGACCAAGAACTGATACGCGCCGCGGACGACATCTTTCAAGAGATCGATCGACGCGAGACCTCGACGTGACAGTGGCCTGCCGCGGCGAGGTCTGGTTGGTCGATCTTGGTCTGGCGGCCAAGATCCGCCCCTGTCTGGTGATGAGCGTGCCGACAGAGGACTCAGATGGTGCCCGGTGACGGTCGTCCCGCACACGACGGCGCTGCGGGGATCGCGATTCGAGGTGACAGTTTCGGCCCGCTATCTGAAGGCCGGCGGCTTCGACGCGCAGGGTATCGTCACCATCCCGGCCGTGAGGCTCATTCGTCTCCGAGTCCGAAATTCCGGGGGACAGTTTCTGAGGTATCCCACGAAATATCGTTCTAGATCAGTTTCATGCATAAGGCCCAGAAGCATCGAGCGGCCGGCGGCGCCCAGGAACCCACTGGATTTTCGCTAACCCACTGATTTTTTTCTGGTTCGTGGGGATGCCTCAAGGCCAGGCTCGAATTATTATAGAGGCGGCGGGAAACGTGCTCGTCACCAGCCGGGCGGTCCTCTTGGACATCGGTAACGCTTCGTCCACGCATCGCTATCTGCAGGTGGCGGTGCATTTCTGGACTCCCTTGGGCGGCCCCCACGCGGTGGGGGTTGCGCCGCTTTCCGAAAGACTTTACACCCGGGCCGCGAAGCTCTACCGCGAGCGCGACATAAACGAAATCAGTGAGTCCCCATGATTAATCCGACGGTAGAATTACTTCGAGACCGGCTCGTGTCAGCCCTCTCACCACTACATGAAGCACCCGTCCAACATCCACTGCGACGATCTTGTGAGCTTACCAAGAATCGTTCTTACGGACTATGTCGGCACCCTCTCAAGGCAGAACCTTGACGAACTTGCACAGGCTCTCGCCGCGGCTCTTGAGATCGAATGCGCCTAACAAGCCCGCTCAAAAGCGAGCGCCCGCCACGAGGGTTCGTCTGTATCCACAAGTTACTGTGTGGCGGCGCCGCTTTAGCCCGACTTCGACTATTCGACCCAGGATTCCGCCATTTTGGCTCCTGATGGCAGGGTAAGTGCCTGAGCAAGGAAGACCAGGGCGCGCGAAAACGGCTGTAGTGCCGACTTTGGTCCTTGATCCGGGCGGCGGTTTTTCTGACACTATTTGGCATGTTTCTGCGATCCAAGACCCGCAAGAAAGACGGCAAAGCGCACCGGTGACTTCCGCGTGGTGGAGAACCGCCGCGTGGCGGACGGGCGGGTCGTACAGCGCCCCGTGTTGTACCTCGGGGAGATCAACGACGCCCAGCGGGCGGCCTGGTGCCGTTCGATTGCCGTCTTTGACGAGGACGCGGGCGCCGCCACCCAACTGGCCCTGTTTCCGGAGGATCGCCAGGCGCCGGAGTTGGCCTGTGCGGTAGTCCAGGTCAAGCTGAGCGAATTGCAGTTGCGCCGGCCGCGGCAGTGGGGCGCTTGCTGGGTGGCGTGTGGGCTGTGGGACCTGCTGCAACTGGATACCTTCTGGGCGTCGCGATTGCCACCCAGCCGCAAGGGTACGCGCTGGTTAAGTGTCCTCAAGACGCTGGTGGCGTACCGCCTGATCGACCCCGGCAGCGAATGGCGTCTGCACCGTCACTGGTTCGATCACAGTGCGATGGGTGAACTGCTCGGGGAGGATTTTGCCATCGCCCATAGCCACACCCTCTACCTGGCCAGCAACGACCCTGTCCAACTCTGGACCTGGTATATCCAACGCACCGAAGTGGAACAGGCTTTTAAAGAGCTGAAGGGTGACCTCAGTATTCGCCCGATTGATCACCAACTGGAGACGCGAATCGAAGCGCATAGTTTCGTTGCGTGCTTGGCCTATTGCCTCCAGGTCACCCTGAAAGCGCGTCTGCGCCCCCTCGCGCCGGGGCTGACCCCACGGTCCGCCTTGGAGAAATTCGCCGCCATCCAGATGGTCGATGTGCACCTGCCGACCACCGACGGCCGCACCCTCATCTTGAGTCGTTACACCGAGTCCGAGCCCGACCAGCGACTGCTGCTCGACCGGCTGAATCTGCAACTGCCCGCGCAACCGCCACCGAGGATCACCGCCGCGCTCCAAGTCATTATACACTAATCGAGTTGTAGTGCCGACCTTTGACCCTATGGTTTAAGAAACACAATGGCTTATGCGAAAAATGGGCGCGAATAGTCGAAGACGGGCTAACGGCGAGCGCGATAGTGCATCGCAACTCGGCGAAACAGCCGGCACCCTCGCCCGGGTCGCGGCTGGTCATGGAAGATGTCCGGCCTGGATAGGCTGATGGGTCTTGATGATGCTGAAGTCTAACGCGCTCCGACCGCGGGCTCGACCTCGGCATCCGCAACCGGGCCGGCCGAATGCCTTATGCTCAGGACTGTACCCTCACCGCGCCGAGTCTCCCCGATCGTGAACACCGCTGCACTCCGGTATCCAGGGCCGCCTGCTGCTGATCCTGGGGCTGGCGACCCTGGCGATTCTGGCGGCGAGCGCGATGGCGCTGATCGCCCTGATGGAGATTCGCGTTCGGGTCGCGGAAGTCACCAACCGGGAGCTGTCGGCGTCGAGTGCGGCCCTGGTCCTGGCCCGGGTCGGCGAGCGACTGCCGGATCGCACCCCGGCGTTGATGGCCGCGAATGGCGCGGATGCGCGGCAGCATCAGACCAACCCCGAACAGGTCGCGCTCGCCCGCGACGCCTATGACCGGACCCTGGATCGGCTCACCGAGCTGATCCCCGCCATCCCCGCGGGACTGCGGACCGGTCTGCAGGGCGCGCTGACCCGGCTCGCGGGTCAACTGGGCCCCGACGGGATCTTTGCCCTGCGTCACAATGAACTGACGACCCTGGACGACGCGGATCGACTGGTGGCGGCCAGCCGCGCCATCGCCACCGACCTGAAGCAGCGCGTCGATGCCCTGGTGCGCGCGGCCAACGAGAACATCGCCCGTGCAGCGAACGCCAAGGGCGCCAATCTGTTGAACAACACCCTGTGGTTCGTCGCCGTCAGCGTCGCCGTCGTCCTGCTGGCCACCCTGCTCTCGTACCGGTTCGTGGTCCGCGTCATCAGCCTGAACCTGCGCAGCGGCTGGCCGCCGGGGAGCGCGATGCGCCGGTGCCGGCCCAGGAGCGGCAATCTGGCACGGGCGTTCAACTGGAGGCGGGCCTGACGCGGGACCCGGACGTGCACGAGCGCTCGGCGCGCGCCATGACCGCCGCCGACCGGGCAACGCGCCAGATCGAACGGCTGCTGGCGTTTTCCCGCCGCCAACGGCTGGCTCCGGAGAGCGTCGACATCAACGCGCTGGTGGCGGGCATGACCGATCTGCTCGAATGCAGCCTCGGCAGCGCCATCGCGCTGCACCGGGTCCTGGCGCCCGCGCTGCCGCCGGTGCGCATCGACCCCGGCCAGTTGGAGGATGCCCTGATGAATCTGGCGATCAATGCCCGCGACGCCATGCAGGGCCAGGGGCGGATCGACTTCACCACGACCCGCCTCGCGGACGGCACCATCGAGATCGCCGTCAGCGACACCGGCTGCGGCATGAGCCCGGAGCTGGCCGAGCGGGTTTTCGAGCCTTTCTTTACCACCAAGCCCGCCGGCAAGGGCAGCGGGCTGGGGCTCAGTATGGTCTACGGCTTCGTTCGGCAGTCCGGCGGCAGCATCGCCATCGACAGCGCGCCGGGACAGGGAACGCGGATTCGCATCCGGTTGCCCGCGGCGGCGCCTGCAAGCAGTCAAGGCCCGACGACACCTGGCGCCGCGGTGCAGGACACGGCACCCCGCGGCGCCGGGGAGACCATCCTGGTGGTCGACGACGACCCGGACCTGCTCCGCGTCACCGCGGACCAATTGCGCGCCCTGGGCTACCGGGTGCTGACCGCCGCCGACGGGGGGCGGCAGCCCTCGAGGTGCTGGAGCAGACCCCGGAGGTTCGGTTGCTCTATACGGATGTGGTCATGCCGCTGCCCTGGGACGGCCCGGCGCTGACCCGCGAGGCGCGCGCGCGGCGGCCGGGGGCTGCGCGTCCTGTTGACCTCGGCGGAGAGCCGCGACCTGCTGCGCAAACCCGTCCCGGTCGACCTGCTGGCGCGCTCGGTTCGGCGAGTGCTGACTGGTGGGCATCCCGCTCCGACTTAAGTGGAGCGTCATTCCGGCAGGATGCCGGAATCCAGTGCCATGGACGGTACCTTCTCAGCAAACACGGACCTGCAAGCTGAAACGGACCGCCTCGCTAGACCTTCTGCACATCCGCATCAAAGAGATAGCCGGCCCGGCCTTGATCATCGTTCCGGCCGTAGGGTGGACAAGCGCTAGCGCAGTCCACCGAATCCCGCGCCACCGCTGGTGGACTGCGCTGCGCTTGTCCACCCTACGATGTCCCGTGGCCGGAACCGTGATCACCTCGTCACGATCCTGATTCCAGCCTTCCACATCCAGTACATTGAGATAGATCGAAGTATCAAGCAACACAATCGTGCTCATCGCACACTACCACTTCGAAGGTCTGCCAGCCAGGCCAGCGCACGCGCTGTTTTCTCCGCCCCGCTCTTATGGTTCTTCACGAATCGCTCAAGGATTCCGCTGGTCACCAGATGACCAAGTGAACCTTGAGCGATCAATTCCGGGTAGTCGGGCACTGTCTCGAGTCGCACCAACCGACTGGCGCCGTCTTCCTGGTCGCGATAACAAAATACCACATCGGGAATCGACGCATCCGGCAGTGCGTCCAATAGCGCGGGATTATGGGTCGACAAAAGAACACGCAATTTCCTCCTTTCGGCGATCGCCCTGATCCTCTCCAGCAAATGCCGTGCGCGGCTCGGATGCACGCCGTTATCGATTTCTTCGATCACCAGCAGGCTGCCCGACTCCGCGGAGAGCATCGCTGCCGCGATCGCCAGCACACGCAAGGTTCCATCCGAAAGCAGCGATGCATCGTATTCGCGGCACGCATCACCAAAGGTCTCGGTGAGCTGTACCATCACCCCACCGCGCGGTTCGGCAAGAAAAGTCAGTCCGCTGATGTCCTGTTCCGGAAGGCTCTGGATGAAAGCCAGAATCTCGTTGCGGTGAGTCGCGTAAGGTTCTTCTTCCGGAAACTGACTTAGTCCCCAAAGATTGAACAGTACCCCAGACAGATTGGACCCCTCTCCCTGTAAACGCGCTTCCGAAGGAAAGGCATAGTCCCGCATCCTCGAAGGTGCGGGATCCAGAAAAAGCATCGCCGACAACCACTGCTCGTATTGTTTGGTGACTCTAGGGATCTGTTTCCGTGAATCCGTATGCTGTGCATCGAACGAAGCGGGGCTCGTGAGCTGGGTGAACACGGCCATTTGATCGCTGCAGGCAACATGCGGCTTTGCCCCCCCCCCCGGCGGAAGTTGTTGTAAGCCACACCGACATCAGTTCCACGCCCCCGCGAAGGCTGGTCGAGACTATAGAGCGGTACCTTCGCGCCTGGACTGGTCAAGGTCTCGCCGGTAATGTGCAGACCGTCTTCCCGGCGCTCGATCGTCATCGCGAGCCGATTCCATTCCGCCAAATCGGTCTCGCAACCGAGACCGAACGAATCCTCGTGGCAGTAGGAGAGATCACTCACGCGCCCGCGCACGACCCGTTCGTCAGTTTGCACGGCATACTGGATCGCACCCAATTTTTGGCCTTGTGCCAACCACGCCAGCAGACGCATGGCCTCGATCGCATTGCTCTTACCTGAGGCATTGGCGCCAATGAGCACGGTAAGCGGCGCCAGGGAAAGACGCGCGTCTTTATAGCTCTTAAAATGATCCAGGGTGATTGCGGTTAGCATAGCGACTCACCTCGATATAGTTTTCCGTCAGGGTTTGCGGCGGCTGCGGTCTTGATCCAGCGCTAACGACACCGCGCCAGTCGCCCTTTTCGGAACCGACGGCCGGTCAGTTCAACAGAGCCTCCAAGCGGCTCGGAGTCAGTCGCCATCGGTTACGGGTAGTGTTGCCTAATTGTGGATGCCCTGCAACGGTTTCCGGTCTATCTGAGCCAAGCGTGTTGCATGACGGATGCGCTTGGCTTGGACGAATTCGCGTCATTCACTGAAAAGCCTTCTTCTCCGCACGCTAAATCAATCCCCCAACACCTGCCGCAACACCTCCACCGCCTCCCGCCGGCTCAAATGACGGTCGACTGAATAGCGGGTCGCGGCGATGGACTGCGGTGATTGCAGGCAGAGCGGGCAGCCGGCTTCGCTGGCGCAGGGGCATTCGGCGAGCCAGTCGCGGGTGTGCTCCAACATGCGGCGCAATAGGGCGTCGTCGTCATTCAGCGCATCGATCAGGCCAATACCGTGCGGATAGAGGTCGAGGATGACCAGGCCCGATTCGCGGCGGCGGCCGATCTTGAGGTTCTCCGCCGCCATGACGCGCACGGCGTCCTCTTCGACGCCGACATGCACCGCCAGGACCTGGCTCAAGGCCAGCGCGATGGAATGCAGGGCGGCGGTGCGCTCGGCCAGGTCTTCTTCGAGAAAACGCAACATCAGCCCCTTGGTCGGGAAGGTCAGGCTCTCGATCGGTTCGCCCCAGTCGGTCTCGCTCTGGCGCGGCGCGCCTGGATATGCATCGTATTGGCCTTCGCGCCGGACCTCGATGAGGCCGCTGACCTCCTCCGCGTACAGAGTCTGGATGACGACCTTATTGAGCGTGTTATGGGCGAAGAACGCCTGGTTCTGGCTGGGGTCGACCAGGGTGCGGCGCAGCCGCGGTTCACTCACCCGCCAGGTCAGCACCGGGTCATCGGTACGAGTGCAGTAGAGTACGCCGCGGCGCTTGATCTCCTGCGCATCGGTGCTGGGCCAGGTGTTGATGCGGAAGGTCTGGCCCTTGACCTGAAAGACGCGCCGCGGATAGGCGACGATGGTCACCCGCTCCGGGTCGATGCGCAGTAGCAGTTCCTCCGCTTCACCGGCCTCGCGCAGAATGATCGAGACCAACTGATCGCCGACGGTGTCCAACGGACCGGGGCGATATTCCGCGACCGAACTGGTATAGCCGGTATCGACCTTGAGCCGGTTGTCGTGGTCGAGAAAGCGCACGTCGCGGCGCTCGATCTGATGATGATTGGCCAGGTCTTCCAAGACCGGATCGAGGATGCTGTCGCGCCATTGGAAGGTGGTAAGCAAGCCGTTGGCCACCGCCTCCATCTCACGCAAGGCCAGCAGCAGATGACGGCGCACGATGGCCGGCTGCGGCACACCGGGGACCAGCCGGCGCACCTGGCGGAAGAAGGCCGCGGGGTCCTGCTCCAGGCGCAGCAGCAGCCGGCGCACATAGGGGTTCCCCGGCGGCAGGAAGACACCGACATGGTGGGCCGGCAAATACTCCAGACAACGCCCGCCCTGGGAAAGCAGATGACCGAGCGAGAGCACGTCCTCGGCACGCACCTCCATGATCCGCGCCCCGGCGTCGGCCGGCCCCGGCGGCAGCCACTGCGCCAGACGACGCCCGTCGATCCGCTGTTGCAGGAAGTCCGCGGTCTTGATCAAGTCCAGGCCGAGCGGCGGTTCGAAACGGGTGCGCCAGCCGGCTTCCACCGAGGTCCGGGCGGCCAGCAGGCTGGGGTCCCAGTGGTCCTGTGCGACCAGGTCCGCGGGTTTGAGGTCGGGCGTCGGCTCCAGCAGGTGGATGCAGAGCGGATGGCGTCGACGCTGGGCGACCACCACCCGATCCTCGGCCTGGTAATCATAGGGCAACGTCTGCGCGGCGAAGGCGGCGAAATTGGCCTCATGACTCTGGTGGTAGCGGGCGAAAGTGAGTGAGCGGGTCTCCTGCCGGCCCTTGCCTTTGATCAGCCGGTGCAGACGATGGGAGACGGCCCAGAAGTTGGCGGCCATGACACCGGAATAGGCGTCCAAATCCCACCAGGCGACGAGACCGATGCGATTGAGCAGCAGCGGATGATCGGACAGGTCCGCTAACTGATCCGACAGGGTGCCGGCGGTGAGTACCCAGACCATGGCCGTGGTGTCGATCGGCGCATTGGCCCGCGGCAAATGGATCAGCTCGCGGCCCGGCAGCCAGGGCGCCAGACGCTCGGCGAGCGCGGTCGCGCCCCGCGGACAGATCACCAGCGTGACCAGTTCCAGACGCAGGTGCGTGAGCCGGATGGCGGCGGCCAGGGCCTCCAACTGGCCGGCATCGTCCGGGGCCAGGATCAGCCGGTCCAGCCCATGGCGGCGCCGGCCGGCACCGGCGCCGAACAGATCGGCGACGGCGTCGACCAGCTCCGGGGCCACCTGGCGCTCGCGCAGGAAGGGCCATTGGTCGAGCAGTGTGCGGGCACCGGGGTCCTGGGTCTGGGCCCCCTCAAGACTGGGTTCGAGCCGCGCGAGCGGCGTGACGGCAAAGCCGCGGCGGCGCAGCGCGTCCACCCAGTCGTCAGCGTCGGTTTCAGGCGCCGGCGCCGCGGTGGCGGCCGCCGCCGCGGCGTCCGTCCGGCCGCGGCTGAAAGCAAGGACGATGAGGGTGACGGCGAGGACGGCCAGGGTCCCCCAGAGCGCGGCACGCGCCTGAATCGGCCCTTCGCCGAGTTGGTCGGCGCTCCAGGCCAGCAAGAACAACAATGGCGTGGCCAGGGCATACCCGACCCAGTGCCGCGCGTCCGCGAACCCGGCGGACCCGGCCAGCCAGCCGCCGGGGCGCGGCTGCTCCGGTCCGCGTGGCGCCGCGGGCAGCAGGAGCCGGATCAGGACCACGGCGAGCCAGACGGCGAATGGCATGGCAAGCGCCCACCACTCGGGATGCGCCAGCCGCTGCCCGTCCGCGCCAAGGGGCGTCGGCACCGGCAGCACCAGGGCGGGCAGCCCCGGCAGATCGATCGTGAGCCCGGTCGCGTCGAACAATGGATGCCAGCCCTTGAACCACCAGGCCGCCTCAAGCCATTGGAGGGTCCAGGCATAGAGCAGCGACAGGGCCAGCAAGCCGCCGCACCAGACCAGGACACCGGTCCAGAGTGCGCCGCTGTCCTGGTCCGGCCGCCGCGCGATGACCAGGGCATTGAGCGCGAGTGCCAGCCCCAGCGCGACGGCGAAGGCCGCGGCGGGGATCAGCCAGACCGGAAACGCGGCGACCTGACTCATCGGCTCCGCCCCCGTGGGAGCGGCGTCCCGCGGCGCTGCGACCCTGCCGACCACCGCACGGCTGCACTCATGCCTGCTCCCCCCGCTCCAGGTTCGCCGCCGCCACCCCGGTTTGCAGCACCAGCAGATAGACCCGCGCGTGATCGCGAGCCGGGATGATGTCCTCGGCGATGATGCCGAGCCGGTTGTTCAGTTCTTCAACCATGCCCGGCACCCTGCGCCAGCGCTGCGCGGTGATGCACCAGCGCTGCTCATCGGTGACGCCGGTGTCCTGCATGAAACGGCAGGCCGGTGCCAGCCGGCTATGATCGATGAAGTCGATCAGTTCGCGGCGGCGCAGCGGCAGATCCTCCCCGGCATCGCGCCGCTGCACGGCGTGCTCATAGCCGTCCACATAGGGCTTGCTCAGGCTATCGATGAAGCGCAGCGGATCGAGGAAGGCATCGCAAAAGTGCGCATTCCAGCCGGCGAAGGGCTGGGGCAGCGCCTCCTGTCGATAGCAGATACGGTCGCGGATCGGCGGATTGGCCTCCAGCATGGTATCCAGCGCGCCCTCGCGGCTGACCCATTTGCGCACCGGGGTGGTCGGCTGGCTGCTGAGGCGCAAAAACTCGTTGAGCTGACGGCGCAGCCAGTCCATCTCCCGCCCGCGTTCGGCGAGCCGCTCGCCGATACGGCTCAGGGTCTTCTGCACATCATTGGCGAGACTGGAGCGGATGTTGCGGCGCACGCGCTCCAGCAGGGACTCGCGCAGGGGCGCCAGCAGGTCGCGGATGTGGTCATGAAAGCGTCCGCGCTCGGCGCTGGTGAAAAAGCGCTGGGCGCGCGCGATGCGGGCGGTGATCAGCGGTTGAATCAGCAGCGCCAACAGTAACCACAGGAGCGGCAGCCAGACCAGCGTCCACAGCAGCGGCTGGTTGACCGTGTGCAGCGTGGTCACCGCCTGATCGAGCCAGCCGCCCAGCCAGGCCGGGCCGGGCGGTTTGAGCTGACCGGCCACTTGCACCGACAGGGGCGCCAGGCCGAGCGCGAGCAGGAGCGCGAACAGCGGCCAGAACCATTGCAGCGCGCGGCCCTGACGGGCCAGCCATTGGTGATACTGGTCGCGGTAGCGTCGGTGCAGCAGTCGCAGGCGCCGCAGCGGGTCGGCGTCGACCTCGGCGGCCGGGAGCAGTCCGTCGGACCCCAGGCGGCGTTCGTCGCGCAGTCCGTCGATCGCCTCGCGCACCAGCCGCAGCGAAGCCGGGGCGCGCGCGTCATGCAGGTCCGCCTCGACCGCCGCCGCGACCTGCTGATCCAGATCCTGAAAGTGCGCCTTCTTGAGCGCGCTGACGATCTCCCAGCCGGCGCGATCCAGCGTCTGCGCCAGGGCTTGGCGCTCGCGCTCGAAAACAGCCTGGAGGCGCTCCGGCCAGTCCGCCGCCTGCCGGTCCGGCACCGCCATCAGCGCCTGAGTCAACTGGAGGCCGCCGGTCTGGAACAACTGTTCCAGACGCGCATCGTCGATGCGCTGCTCGATGGTCCGGCGGCGATAGGGCTCCAGGGTCTCCTGCACGCGCCGGGCCGCGCGATCCGGACACTGCTCCTGATCGCCGATCAGGGCATCCAGCCAGCGCCGTCCGAAGGTCGCCGCCGCCTCGCGGCTCAGCACCAGGGTGCTTTCCTCCAAGAGGCGGATACCGAAGGTGGCGGTGATGGACGCAGCCAATGACTGTTGCTGAAAAAGCCCCTGCCTGGCGGCGCGCAGCCCCTCGAACAACAGCAGTTCGAGAAACAGCACGACCTCGTCGAGCCGCACCGGCGGCGGGCGATGACCCATCGCCGTGCGGCCGTCCACCAGATAACAGCGGTCGACCGCCGCCAGCCGCTGGGCTTGTCGGCGCTCCCAGCCCAGCATGGAATTGCGCAAGGCCGCACGCAGCCCAGCGGCAGTGGCGACCGCCTCCGGCGCGCCGGCGCCCAGCCAATAGTCGTCGAAGTCCAGCACCAGAATGCAGTTGAGATTCTCCGCGCCCTGCACCGCGACCTGGAAGAAGCGCGAATCGGCGAGTGTCTTCAGGATGTCCTGGAGCAGGATGTCCAGATGCGCGATGGTCTCGGGAACGGTCGGACGCGCCAGGACGATCAGGTCAAGCCCCACCGGGTCGCTCTGATCGAATGCGCCCTGCGCCATCAGCGCATCGGCCGCGCGCCGCACCCAGTGCGCGACTCCGGCCTCGACGGTCGGCGCATCGGCCGGCAGCAGCTTGATCTGGCGGTAGAGGTCGGTCAGAAACTGGGGCGCACCGGCCGCGGCCTGGGCGCCACTGCCGGCCGCGCCGTCGAACGGATCGGGCAGCGCCAGCAAACCCAGGTCTTCAAGCTGACGCTGGGCCGAGGCGACCCCGCCGGTCTGGGTTTCGCGCCACCGCAGCACGCCGCGCAGTGCGGATTGGTGCAGCAGCCGCTGCATGGCGTCCAGACCGAATCCGCCGTAACCAATCAAGAGTGTGCGTCTGGGCATGGTCCCTGGTCTGGCTCCTCAACTGATACCGGCGGGGGTCGACTCCGCCTCAGGCGACCCGGATCGCCGCGCGCCCGTCCTGGAGTCTCAACTCAAAGGAGCTTCACCAAGGCAGCGATGGCGGCAACTTGCGCAAACATCAGCGGAACGATCCATTTCAGCAGATCGATCTTGGTGCGCGCCACCTCGCCGCGGACCCGCTCGATATCGAGCTTGAGCTCGGCACGTAGCTGCTCGATGTCCGCCTTGAGCTCGGCCCGTAATTGCTCGATGTCCTTTCTCAGGCTCAGTTCAGTGGCCCGCAGATCGCTGCGCACCTGCTCAATGTCGAGTTTCAACTCGGCACGCACCTGCTCGATCTCTTTTTTCAGTCGCAATTCAGTGGCCTGGAGGTCACCGCGCACCTGCTCGATCTCTTTTTTCAGGCGCAGTTCAGTGGCCTGGAGATCGCCGCGGACTTGCTCGATCTCCTTTTGCAGACGCAACTCAGCCTCACGCACATGACCTTGGGTGGCCAAGTCCGGCAGATGGGGATAGCGTTCTTCCAGACGCTCAAACGCCTCGGCGATCACCCGGGCACGGGCGCGCTCGTCGGGGGCCGAGGTCAGGGCATCGTAGAGTGCGACAACAGAGGTCATGGCGGTACTATGAAACCATTCATGTCAGCGGGCAAGCCCCGGCGCGGCGGGAGCGTAGCTTCAGCCGCTTGGGTGCTGGACAGGGGCTCTGGTGACCGAACCCTTGGCAAAGCCTGATTGCGGCGATCACCGCTAAACCGCGCCCAGCGCGGTATGCGATGTTTTTGGATTGGCTCGGCCCCGGCAGACTCGACAATTGATGGAGTTGGCGCGGTTTAAAGTTTTGAAGAGCATCAATTTTAAACCCCGTCTCCACCGAGGTTGGTTAAATCCCCAAGGCCGAACACACAATGAAAATTACGCATTTCGCGCCGGACGCGGTTTAACCCCAAGAAAATCGACGACCGACAGCGCTTCAATCAACATGTTCGCGATGACTCTGCAAGCAGTCCTGCTCGGCCTCGGCGCGGGACTCGCGCCCGGCCCCCTGCTCGCCCTGGTGATGACCGAGAGCCTGCGCGGCGGTGCGTCCGCCGGAATCCGCGTGGCGGTCGCCCCGCTGCTCACCGACACGCCGATCGTCGCACTCAGTTGGGGCCTGGCCGGCAGCCTGGACCCGCAATCTCCCTGGTTGGCCGTACTGTCGTTGAGCGGAGCCCTGGTGGTCGCACACCTGGCACTCGCGCAATGGCGCGCCGTGCTGCCCGAGCCGGCCGGCACCGCGGTCAACGGCGCGCTCGAGCGGGGCATGGCGGTCAACCTGTTGAGCCCCTACCCCTGGCTGTTCTGGATCAGCCTCGGCGGTCCGCTGCTGGCCGCCGCCGCGGACCGGTCCCCCTGGCTCGCCCTGTGGTTCCTGTTGACCTTCTATACACTGCTCGTCGGCACCAAGGTGGTGCTGGCGCTGCTCACCGCGCATTGGGGGCGGGGCCTAACCGATGGCGGATACCGCCTGGTCTGTCGCGCCTTGGGAATCGTCCTCGCGCTGTTCTCCGTGCAACTTGGCTGGGACGGGCTGGCGCGGCTGATGGGGCTTGCATGATCCGGCGCAGGCTCGACTGATCCGTGATGCCCTGCGCTCGCTGTACTCGGCGATCAAGATTCAGGACGCACACCTGCGCTTTGGCTTCCTGACCGGGGTCAGCAAGTTCTCCAAGGTATCGCTGTTTTCCGGACTCAACAATCTCATCGACATCACGCTCGATCCGCGCTACGCCACCTTGTGCGGCTACACGCAGCAGGAATTGCAGAGCGTCTTTGCGGAACTGGGTCTCTATGACGCCCTGGAAGCCGACGACCCGGCCGCCCTAGAGAGCCTGTTTCATGCCTTTTTCGCCGCCATCCCCCACGACTGGTACCGCAACAACCAACTGGCGGGTTACGAGGGCTACTACGCGTCAGTGGTTTACTGCTATTTCGCGGCGCTGGGCATTGACCTGATTGCTGAAGACGCCACCAGCCACGGGCGGATCGATCTCACCGTACGCCATCGCGGACGGGTATGGCTGATCGAGTTCAAGGTCAACGAAATGACCCAGCCGGGACGAGCGCTCGACCAGCTCAAGACGCGCGGCTATGCCGCCAAATATGCCGGCAGCCCGGTCACGCTGATCGGTATCGAATTCAGCCGCGAGTCACGCAATTTGAGCCGTTTCGAGTGGGAGCGGCTGACACCCGCGCCCAACTGAGGTCCGCGCGCGGTCAAACCACCGCCCCGGACGGCGACCCGACGCCAACGCGGCCGGTGCGCTGGTACTGTCCCCCTCGCGTCTCCATTGTAGGGCGAAGACTAGACCACCAAGCCCCCTATGCGTCCGCCAAGTCTCTCCATGTTGCGACACACCCCTCTGCTCCTCTGCGCCACCCTGCTCGCGGCCCCCGCCACGCGGGCGGCCGAGCCCCCGCCCCAACCGGCGACGCCGGTAATCGCCGCCGTGGTGCGCACCCTCCCCTTCACTGACCCGGTCGAGGCGCTCGGGACACTGAAGGCGCGCGAGTCGGTGGTGGTCACCGCCAACGTGACCGAGACCGTGTCGGCGATCCACTTCGACGACGGCCAGCGGGTCAAGAAAGGCGATATCCTGGTGGAGATGACCGGGGCCGAGGAGCATGCGCTGATCGAGGAGGGGCGGGCACGGGTGGCGGAGGCGCAGCGCCAGTACGAGCGGGTGAAGTCACTGGCCGGGCAGCGCTCGGCCGCCGAGTCCCTGCTCGATGAGCGGCGCCGCGATCTGGAGACGGCGCGGGCGGCACTCGCGGCCATCGAGTCGCGGCTGGCGGACCGCCTGATCAAGGCCCCCTTCGACGGCGTGCTGGGGCTGCGCAATATCAGCGTCGGCGCCCTGGTGGAACCCGCGAACCAGATCACCACGCTGGATGACCTCAGCACCATGAAGCTCGATTTCTCGGTGCCGAGTGTCTTCCTCGCCGACCTCAAGCCCGGTCTCGCCGTGACCGCGCGCGCCCCGGAGTATGGGGAGCAGCGTTTTCGCGGTGAGGTGAGCGGGGTCGACAGCCGCATCGACCCCGTGACCCGCTCCATCCAGGTGCGCGCCCTGATCCCGAATCCGGATGGCCGGCTGCGCCCCGGACTGCTGATGCAGGTGGAGCTCGAACGCAATCCGCGACAGGCGCTGGTGATCCCGGAGTCCGCCCTGCTCGCGCTGGGTCAGGATCAGTTCGTCATGCGGGTGGGCGCCGACGACCGGGCCGAGCGGGTCCAGGTCCGCATCGGCGCGCGCCGCCCCGGCGAGGTGGAGATCACCGATGGCCTGCGGGCCGGCGATCGGGTCATCACCCACGGCAGCGACAAGGTGCGCGCGGGCCAGGCGCTGGATCTAGTGCTGGACGACGGCACCCGCCCGCTCAAGGATCTGCTGGGCGCGCGGGAGGCGGTCAAGCCATGATCCTGTCCGATGTCTCGGTGCGGCGCCCGGTGCTGGCCGCGGTCCTGTCGCTGCTGCTGACCGCCTTCGGCCTGGTCGCCTACGACCGACTGCCGCTGCGCGAATACCCGGACATCGACCCGCCGGTGGTCTCGGTGGAAACGACTTACCCGGGGGCCGCGGCCGCCGTGGTGGAGACCCGCATCACCCGGCTGATCGAGGACCGCATCGCCGGTGTGGAAGGCATTCGCACCATCGCCTCGGTGAGCGAGGACGGACGCTCGGCCATTACGGTCGAGTTCACGGTCGGCCGCGACATCGACGGCGCGGCCAACGATATCCGCGACCGGGTCTCCGGCATCCTCGATCAGCTCCCGACGGAGGCCGACCCGCCGGAGATCCAGAAGGTCGACAGCAACGATGACGTGATTCTCTGGCTGAATCTGGTCAGCGACCGGCTCTCGGTCCCCGAGCTGACCGATTATGCCAACCGCTATCTGGTGGACCGTTTCTCGGTGCTCGACGGGGTGGCGCGCATCCGGGTGGGCGGGGACCAGACCTACGCCATGCGCGTCTGGCTCGACCGTCAGGCCCTGGCCGCGCGCGGCCTCACGGTCACCGATGTGGAGAACGCGCTGCGGGCCGAGAACCTGGAACTGCCGGCCGGCAGCGTGGAGTCGCAGACGCGCCAGTTCAGCGTGCGGCTCGACCGCGCCTTCGGCTCCGCCGAGCAGTTCGCCCGGCTGGTGCTGGGGCGCGGGCGCGACGGCTATCTGGTGCGCCTGGGCGACGTGGCGCGGGTCGAACGGGGCACCGAGGAGGACCGCAACCTGTTCCGCAGCAACGGGGATGCCGTGGTGGGTCTGGGCGTCGCCAAACAGTCGACCGCCAACACCATCGCGGTGGCCGATGCCGTCAAGGCCGAGGCCGCGCGCATCAACCCGACCCTGCCCGCGGGCCTGGAGATCAAGCAGAGCTACGACAGCTCGGTCTTCGTCAAGGGCGCCATCGCGGAGGTCTACAAGACTTTGGCGGTCGCGGTGGTGCTGGTGGTGCTGGTCATCTTCCTCTTTCTGGGCTCGGTACGCGCTACCCTGATCCCCGCGGTGACGGTGCCGGTGTCGCTGATCGCCACCTTCACCGTGCTGTTGATGCTGGGGTTCTCGATCAACATCCTGACCCTGCTGGCCCTGGTGCTCGCCATCGGATTGGTGGTGGACGACGCCATCGTGGTGCTGGAGAACGTGCATCGACGGATGGCCGAATACGGCGAGACCCGTCTGGTGGCCGCCTATCGCGGGACCCGTCAGGTGGGGTTCGCGGTGGTCGCGACCTCGGTCGTGCTGATCGCCGTCTTTGTCCCCATCGCCTTTCTCCAGGGCAGCGTCGGGCGGCTGTTCTCGGAGTTCGCGCTCACCATGGCCGCCGCGGTGGCCTTCTCCACCCTGGTCGCACTCACGCTCTCGCCGATGATGGCGTCCAAGATCCTGCCCCAGGGCCACCAGCCGGGGCGGCTCAGCCGGGTCATCGACCGGGTCTTCGAGTCGATCCGCCGTGCCTATCTCGCGGCGCTGGGATTCTTTCTGCACCACCGCTGGGTCATGGTGCTGGTCCTGCTGGGCACCCTGGGCGCCGCGGCCTGGCTCTATCGCGCGATTCCCCAGGAATACACGCCGAAAGAGGACCGCGGCGCTTTCTTCGTGCTGGTGGACGGACCCGAGGGCGCCTCGTTCACCTATATGAGCGACTATATGGACGAGATCGAGCGGCGGCTGCTGCCCTATACGCAAAGCGGCGAGGCAACCCGGCTGCAGATCCGCTCCCCGCGCAGCTTCGGCGGGACCTTGGCCTTCAACACCGGCATGGCGGTGTTGGTCCTCAACGACTTCGACCAGCGCCGCTCGGCCTGGGTCATCATGGAGGAGATCCGCAACCGGCTCGCCGACCTGCCGGGCATCAAGGCCTTCCCGGTCATGCGCCAGGGGTTCGGGGCGCGTATCCAGAAACCGGTGCAATTCGTGCTGGGCGGCGGGACCTATGAGGAACTGGCGCAGTGGCGCGACCTCCTGCTTGCCGAGATCGCCAAGTCCAACCCCGGACTCAGCGGGATCGAATGGGATTACAAGGAGACCAACCCGCAGTTGCGCGTGGCGATCGACTACGAGCGGGCGGCGGATTTGGGGGTGAAGATCGGCACCATCGGGCGCACCCTGGAAACCATGCTCGGCTCGCGGCGGGTCACCACCTACCTGGACGCCGGTGAGGAATACGATGTGATCCTGGAGGGGGAACGTGACGCCCAGCGCACTCCGGGCAGCCTCACCAACCTTTATGTCCGCTCCGAGCGCAGCGGCGAACTGATCCCGCTCGCCAACCTGGTCCGCGTCTCCGAGCGGGCGGATTCGCGCAGCCTCAACCACTTCAACCGGCTGCGCGCCATCACCCTGGAAGCCAACCTGGCCGAGGGCCTGGCGCTGGGCGAGGCGCTGGATTATCTGGAGGGACTGGTGCGCACTCACCTGCCCGCGCAGGCGCAGATCGATTTCAAGGGCCAATCCAAGGACTTTCGCCAGGCCGGCGGCGGCCTCCTGTTCGTCTTCGCCTTGGGCATCATCGTGGTCTATCTGGTGCTGGCCGCTCAATTCGAGAGTTGGGTACATCCCTTCATCATCCTGCTCACCGTGCCGCTGGCCATGGCCGGTGCGCTCTTCGGGCTCTGGATCACCGGCGCGACACTCAACATCTATAGTCAGATCGGGCTCATCATGCTGGTTGGTCTGGCCGCCAAGAACGGCATCCTCATCGTTGAATTCGCCAATCAACTGCGCGATCAGGGCACGGCCTTTCGCGAGGCACTGATCGAAGCCTCACGGGTGCGGCTGCGCCCCATCCTCATGACCAGCTTCACCGCCGCCGCCGGGGCCATCCCGCTGCTGCTCTCCTCCGGCGCCGGCGCCGAAACGCGTGCCGTCATCGGCACCGTCATTCTGTTCGGTGTCCTTGCCGCGACCCTGTTCACCCTGTTCGTCGTCCCGGTCGCCTATGACCTGCTGGCGCGGCACACCGGTTCGCCGGGGGACGTGGCGCGGCAGTTGGAGCGGGAGGAGGGGACGGCGCAGGCAAGTGCAGCCTGAACCCTGGATTTCTTATTCCCCCTTATTTGCTACTGATGATTGCCGAGCGGATTTTCTTGAAGAGTACCGGTCACGTACCAATTCTATTGACAAGGGAGAGTGCATCGAAACGCTGAGTCGTCTTCCGGATCGATTTTCAACAGACTTATAATAGACATGAGGTTCTTGTAATGACAGACTCCAGAGCAACCCCGCTCGCGGCTCTACTGGCATTGGGATTAGCCGTCACTGCTCATGGCGCCGCGGCGGATGACTATCCCTGCCCACCCAATCTCGGGGCGGTGACGATCGATGGGAACGTGGTGGTGAATGGCCGCGCGTGCGTATTGGATAAGACCAGGGTGAAGGGCAATGTCTTGGTCTATTCCGGAGGGTCGCTCACCGTACGCGACGCATCGATCGACGGCAATATTCAGGCCGAAGGCGCAAAGTTCGTGCGCGTGGTGCGCACCGAGGTTGGAGGCGACATCCAACTCGATGACTTGCTTGGCAATAGCAGCAATATCGCGCGCAGCACGGTCGGCGGCAATATTCAGTTGAATGGCAACCGCGTGCCGCTCGTCGTACAGTACAATGTAGTGGATGCTGATGTGCAAGCCTTCAGCAACACCGGGGGCCTGACCATCCGCTACAACACCATCGACGGTAATCTGCAGTGCAAGAGCAATGTTCCGGCACCGACCGGAGGCTTCAATCAAGTCTCGGGGAATAAGGAGGATCAGTGTCGGCGGTTGTAATAGCGGCGGTCGCAAATGGCCTTGATCGTCGTTCCGGCCGGCCGGGGACGGTCCGCACAGCGGACCCTACGGGAACACCGTGACCTGTGGGGTCCGCTGTGCGGACCGACGGCCGTGCAGATCGCGCGGTGGCCGGGTTTATGACCGAGGTGCGGGGCCTGCGTAGTCAGGGCTTCCAGCCCTGACAGTTCCAGTCGTCAGGCCAGGATGGCCTGACGACGCACTTTCACGGTAAAGCCTCGGCCTCCAGTGCCCGACGGGCGGAGCTAAGATCAAGGTCGAATCGCTTCTTCGACAATGACAACGATTGTCTTCGCTTTTTCACTCATTCCCGATGCTTTCCCAAGCGCTCCAATCGACCTCCGATCAATAGCGCTTTTTGTCCCTCCGAATGGGTTGCGCAGCTTCAGCCTCGGCGGCGATCGCTTTGAGTTCACGCAGCAGTGCGCGCATGATCGGCGCATTGAGATAATCGTAGGCCGAGACCTCCCGGCCCTCGACCCGCTTCAGGCTGATGTGGTCCAGATCATCGGTGAGCTGACCGATGAGTTCCAGACGGCGTTCGTCACGCTCGCCGGCCGCCATTGCCGCCCAGTGCTGTTTGATCTGCTCGGTGAACGAGGCGCTCAGGTGCTCTTCGTCATGAATGATGCCGATCTTGGCCAGGGCCGGGGCGAATTCGGCCCCCAGCTCGAATGGCTTGCCCCCGGCGCGGCGCCAGACGAACAGGTCCAGCGCGTCACCGGGGTCGCCCAGCGTGTCGACCCCGATCACCCGCGTGATCAGTCCGGTGGCGAAGGTCTTCAGCGCCCAGCCGGTGGACACCTCGGCCTGGCGCGGGTTGAGGTTCGGCAGGGCGTCTTCCCAATGGCGGTCGGTGTGCAAGCGGAAACCGCGGCGCTCATCGGCCGCCAGTTTGAGATAGGAGGGCTCAATCTCGTCGATCACCGCCTCGAAATAATAGAGCGGAATGGGCATGACCACGTCATGCACGATGATGATGCGCGGGTCATGCCACTGGGTGGTCTTGACCTGTCGGCCGCCGTGGCTCAGCACGTCGATCAGACTTTCTTTGAACGCCTGAGCACCGCGCCCGCCGGCATCGGTATCGACACCGAGCACGACCAGCCGGGTGCGGTTGGTGACGACGCCATCGTCCAGCGCCGCGGACTCAGCCGTGCTGACCCGCGCCATGACGCCGGCCAGTTGCCCCAGGGCGAGGAGCTTGCGCTTGCGGTAGGCGGCAATGGCGTCGTCCGTCACCGGCTCGCCCGGCGCCTGGATCGACTCCAAGGTCAAGCGCGCCTCCAAATCCAACCCGGAGATGACATCGAGTCCCGGCTGCCCGTCCGCGCCCTTGGCCTGACCGAAGATCCGCCCGCGCAGCCGTTCGCGGCCGAGTTGCGTCATGGCCCGGCGCAGATCGGCCACGGTCTGATCCACGCCCTTGGTGACGACCCGCCCGCCTTCCCGGACGACAGGCTTGAGCTCTTGGGCAATGGCCTGGGCCAGGGCCTGACGATCGAAGGTACCGACAAAGCGGCCGTCATCGATGAACAGCCGGCGGTAGACGCGATCCCAGATGCGGTGGCGCGGCTCGTCCAGGGTCTCGAAGACCTCGACCCGCATGCTGTAGGGCGGGACCACTGCCGTCTCACCGGCCATCAGACGCGCGGCATCCTTCTCCAGTTCCTTGACCAGGCCATCCATCCGGGTCGCCAGGCGGACGTATTGGCGTGAGCGGTCTTGCAGGAAGTCCATCAGACCGCGCAACTGCATGAGCCTGACCCGGGCATCCAGATAGCGCAAGGCAGCGCCCTTGGCCTGGGTATAGACGGCCTGCGCCTCTTCCCTGGCCTGCAGGAAGTCCTGATCGCGATTGAACAGCCGCCGGCTGGCGGCGGCCTTGCGCAGATTCTCATAGGTCTGATCACGCAGCTCGGTGCGTTTCTTAGGCGACTTGACGATATCCTTCGCCTCGGTCGCCTGCTCATCCTGCCGCGCCTCGGTCAGCCAGGTCTTGGCGCACACCTCCAGCACGCGCACCACGAGATAACGCTCCTGAATCGGATCGAGTTTGAAGCCGGTGATGGCTTCGCCCTCGCGGGCCGCGGTGACCAGCCCCGGCGCATCACTATCCACCAGTTGGTGACCCTGGCGGACTTCCTCCTCCAGCTTGGCGACCATGTCGATATAGGCATTGGCCTGCTCTTTTTGGAAGAACATGGTGCGGTCTTTGATCGCGATTCGATTGATCAGGACCTCACGCTGCTGCGCGAGTTGTCGCGCCACCTGTTGTATCAGGGTGTCGGCATGGACAGGTTCGCCTTTGTCACTGGTGCCGGTCAGAGCGCCCGTATCCACCGACTCCACCAGCCGGTACCAATAGCCGTCGAACAGCTCGGCATTCGCATCCTGACGCGCCAGTTCACGCACCGATGCGACAAAGGCGGCATTGATCAGTTCCTCGCGGCCCTCGTCCGACAGTTGGGCGAAACGCGGGCTGTTGTAGTCCACCGCGAGCTTGGCCAGCGCGCGGGCGCGCTCGTCCGCGGGATCGCTCTCGCCGACGCCGAAGGTGATCTGGGCGCGCAGCGCTTGAGCGGCGAAGCGCAGTGCGCAGTATTCAAGCAGATCCTGACCCGGCAGGACCATGGCGACCGCACCGCAGGTGCCGTAATTCTTGGTGAAGCCCTCGCCCACATCACGCAAGTCGCCGGGAAAGCGGGTCAGCGCTTCCAGGTGCTGCTCATAGTTATCGTATTCGCCGGCCAACTCATTGATGACCGGGGTGAAGACCTGCATGAATGCGGTATCGGCGATGACCTTTTCCGGATCGCGGGTGCCGACATGCGGCGGGCGGTCCATGACAAAGGAGACGAAGAACGGCCGGGCGCTGACGCTGAGCGTCTCGCGCGCGTTCTCATTGCGATAATACTGAAAGGGCTCGCTGGTCCGCCCGGCCTGCCGGACCTGGCTGTAATCGAGCTTGGTGAGGTTCTCCAACTCCTTGAGCGCCGCATAGGTATTGGCGTGGATATTGGCGTGCAATTCCGGGCCGACCTTATCCGTCAGCAGGGTCGACAATAACAGATTCGCGATCACGCGCGGCTGCCAACCGGTCCGGTCGATGATCTCGTCGATCAGATAGGCCAACGACAGGAAACTGCCGGAGCCGGTGCCGCCGGCGAGGGTGCAGAACAGATAGATATTGAACTTGCCCTGTTTGCGCCAGGTCACGCCGGGAGCCAGCGCCTGATTGACCAGATCGGTCAGCCGCTGCCGGATCGTCGGGGAATGGAAAAAAAAGCCCAGCCGGGACTCGATGCGGATCTGCCCGGCGCCCGGCTTGACACCCTCCCGCGGGGTATAGGTCGATGGCAGCCATTGCTCGGTCTGCGGGTCATTGGAGCGGCGCAGATGCGCGACGACCTTCTGTTTATCGAAGGCGGCGATATTGATTCGGTTCCCTTTCGGCACCTGCTTCAAGGCATCCTGATCCAGGTCATTGGTGTCGATGGAGATGAAGGCCGTCAACGGCCGCAGTTGACTCTCCCAGTTCGGCAGGCCGGCGGCCCGCGCCGCGATGCGATCGATGATCCGTGAGCCGACCCCCCCGACCCCGAGGAAAAACGTCGGAGTGATGGTACCCTGATCCGCGCGATAGTCAGTGTCTGCCATGATTGCTCCTATTCCAGCGTCACGATGCCTTGGGCCAACCGGCCGCCGCGCCCGGAACCGGCCTCGCGGACCCTGCCCGGCGGCTGAAAACACGACAGGATTAGCAGAGTTTTTCCTGATTATCAATCTCGAAACATTGGTAGTGTGGCGCTTTTCGCAGGCGCAGCAGGGCCGGAACGGCTTCAGGCGGTCCTGACGCGCGGGACTTTCTCGCGAGCGCGCGGAAACATTCGGGTCGCGGCAGCTTAAGAAACGGAATGCTTCTCAACAACGCCTCCGGGCGGACAGCCGAACCCGGCTCATACTGGGTGTCGGCGATCAAGTGGACGCCGTGGCCGAATCACTCCCTTGAGCGTCGCAGAGCGTCTCGATCTTGAGCCGGACGCGGGAAAACTTGCACGTCCGGTTGCCAAGGAGCGGGTCCGTGGCAACACCTTCCAGCGACCCGACTCGACTAGCCCGAGCGGGTCCCTTGTCCGATTGGCAACTGGCCCCAGAATTTGCTATACATTTCATGGACTTCTCCCGCCGCCATGCCGGACTGAAACCAGCCTGGCTGCCGGAACCGGCGTCGGGATGCGGCTGACCGGGCCAGGCAAATACTTGACAAAAACGCTCTGGCGATGTACTTCAATAGGCCATATTCGCATTCTGCAACAGCCGCACCGGCGACTCGTGTCACTAGCGGAGCACCTCGATGGGCCCAGATCGATTCCGCGCCTTGTTCGACCATGCCCCATTCTGCGTGCACGAAATCGACACTACCGGACGCTTGTTGTCCATGAATCCGGCCGGGCTTGCCTTGGTGGGTGCCACAGATGAAGCAGCGATTCGTGGCCGCAATTATCTCGCCTTCGTGTGTCCACCGGACCGCGACCGCATCGACCGGTTGCTGCACCAGGCCCTGTCCGGCCAAGCCTGCATGTTTGCTCTACGGGCTGCCGGTACCAGCCAGTCGCGCCACTTCATCTCCTGCTTCATCCCCTGCACCGACACCCAAGGCAAGGTCGATCGGCTGCTCGGGATGTCTCAGGACATCTCTCGCCTGGAGCAGGAAGGCGCCGAGTTGCGAACGCTCAATCGCACCTATGCGGTACTCTCCCGCTGTAATCGCAGCCTGGCGCGGGCGATCGACGAGCCCGGTCTGGTGCGCAACTTCTGCCATGACCTGATCGAAGTCGGCGGCTATGGATTCGCCTGGATTGGCGGCCTGGTCGGGCGGGCACCATCGCGGGTGCGGATGCTGGCCCACGCGGGCACGGCGGCGGAGGGATTCAAGACCGCCGTGTTGACTGCGGCCAATACCCTGAATCCGCGCAGTCCATGCCGCCAGGCCATGCTGCACGGTGCTCCGGTCGTACTGCGCGATCTCGCGGAGGATGCGAACCTCGCTCCATGGCGCATCAAGGGGCGCAGCGGGGGCTATCGCTCCATGGTCGCCTTGCCCTTGCTGGGCGAGCAGGACAACGCCATCGGCAATTTCAGCATTTTTTCGACTTCGCACGAAGCTTTCACCGCCGCGGAGTTGGCGCTGCTCGCGCAACTCGCCCAAGACCTTGCGTTCGGCATCCAGACCGCCCGTGCCCGTACCGCAGAAACGCACCGAAAGCGCCAGTTACGCGAGGATGCAGATGCGGATGCCCGGCGGCGAATCGCTGCGACATTACACGATGTGGTTGGACAATCCCTGCAGACGGCCAACCTCGGACTCAAGCGCATCCGCGCTATGACCGCGGCCGGGACCCCGGTGCCGGATGAACTGCTGGCTGCGCTGGTGGGAGAGGTAGGCGTAGCCATCCGCGAGGTCCGCGACCTCGGGCAGGCGCTGCGGCCGCTGTTCCTGGAGCGCCTGTCCCTGGTCGACGCAGTGCACCTGCACTGCAACGATATCGCGGCGCGGACCGGGATCGTGATCGCGGTGGACGCTGGCGGGTGCAACCTCGAGCCGGAGGAACAGATCAAGGAGCAGTGCTTCCTCGGGTTCCGTGAGGCCTTGGGTAATGCGGTCAGGCACGGCCAGGCCCGCCACATCCAGGTCACCCTCCGCGCACGACCCGCGGGTCATCTGGTATTGACGATTCAGGACGACGGGACCGGTTTCGACCTCGGCGCGACCGTCGCGCGGCCGTCCGGGCTCGGCCTGTGCACCATCTGCGAGCGTGCCGAGAGCATCGGGGGGAACGCCTTGATCCGCAGCAGCCCCGGTCAGGGAACCCGGGTACGCATCAGCGTGCCGCTCGCACGAGAGCCCAGCCCGTGTCCATAGGAGTCGTCCTGGCCGACGACCATCCCATCTTTCGCCAGGGGATGGCTGCCCTGCTGAGCGCCGAGGACGCGATCGATTTGCTCGCTCAGGCCGGCACCGGTGAGGAAACTTGGCAGTTGATCGAGACCCTGCAGCCCCAAGTCGCCATCCTCGATCAAAGCATGCCGGACGGCAGCGGCATCGACATTGCCCGGCGCTGCGAGGCGTCCGCGCTGGAGACCCGGACCGTCCTGTTGACGATGCACGACGACGCCGCGCTGGCGCTTCAGGCCCAGCAAGCTGGAGTCGCCGGGTTTGTGCTCAAGGACAACTCGTTCGAGGACTTGGTGCTGGCGGTGCGCACGGTGGCGGCCGGCGGCACCTTCCTCACGCCGTCCATCCGCGCCAAACTGCGCGCGCTGCAACGCGGCGGTCACTGCGCAATCGCACTCTCGGCACGCGAGCAAGAGACTTTACGGCTGATCGGCCTCGGCCACAGCAGCAAGGCCATCGCCCGACTCATGTCGATCAGCCCGCGTACCATCGACACCTATCGCAATCGCGCGATGCGGAAACTCGGCCTGCACTCCCTGGCTGATGTGGTCCGCTATACGCTGAAGGCCGGGCTGCTGGACTGAGGCGCCGCTACCCAGCCAACTACCGACGGCCGTCAGGCCGCGGACAATCACGCGACCCTCCGCACGCCGCCTTGGTACGCTTCTCCAATGGGGGGCCGTGGATGATCGATCACCAGACGTGCGCGGCATGGCGATCAAGTTGCTCGGGGTGGCCGGCCCGCGGGCCGCTGACGGCGACGACAGCCATGGTCAGGACTTTACCCTGATCGACAGCGAGACCTTTTTCGCCGATAGCGTGGCGACCCTGCTTGGCTTCATGGCGGCCCGCGTCGCCGCGGCAAAAGCCGGAAACAACATTCGACACCCCGGAGCACAACCGCCGCTGTGAGGAGACCGTCTTCACGCCCTGGCACGCGCTGGCGGTCCATCAGCCGTTGGGAGGAATCAACCGGGCGCGGCGACCGGTGTATGCGGCAGGGGCCGCACTGCGCGCGGCGTCTCACCACTAGCCGCGACCCGCCATCCGGCTGCGACGCGCTTCTTAACCCACACGACCACGAGGCCCCTATGCCCACGCCCACCACGCTCGCCGACATGCCCCATGGCGCCTGGATCTGGCGCCTGGCCAAGATTGACCCGACCTACCTGGACCGGCTGGAGGCCATCGGTTGCAAACGCGTTTATCTCGCGGAGGGTAACCGCAACAATAGGGCGGTCAACGGCACCCGCTCGATGGACAACGTCGCCGGGATCGTACGGCTGCGCGAGGCCTGAGAGTATCAGCGGACGGTACGAACCGCCGCCGTGACGCGCGTCCACTTGGGTTCATACACACTATAGTCCATAGGGCTCAACCAACCAGAGGTTACGCAATGGCAACTCAACTCGACGGCAAGTGGATTCACAGGAGTTTTCGCAACGAACTGCTTAGTCCGAATACCGACTGCGGGGCTGGTTCATCCCTGCCGCCAACGTCATCGTCGTCGCTGTCGCAAGCGGATGATCGCACCAACCATGTCGGGCCAATGAAAAAGGCCCGGGCACCTTAGGGCGCCCGGGCCTTCCTCCGCGGTCTCCAAGCGGGACCGCTCAGCGCATCACTTGTAGGATACGGCCTTGTCGATCAGGTCGACGTGCTTGCGCTTGAACACGGTCCAGGACTTGGTGGACTTGTCATAGACCGAGTTGACGAAGCACTTCCAGTTCTGGTCGTCCACCGTGTTGAAGTCCATCCGGTAGTAGAAGCCCGGATAACGGGACTCCTCGCGGAACTGGATGTGCTTCATGTGGGCTTCGGCGGCCAGGATACGATGGTAGTTCTCCCAAGCGCGCAGCAGTTCGTGCAGGTCCTTGGCACGCATCTTCAGCGCGTCTTCCTTGAGCATGCCGAGCTTGTGCTCGGCCACTTCCATCATCTTGGCATTGGTGCGGTAGTAGGTCGCGACACCCGCCACGTACTCGTCCATGATCTTCTGCAGACGGAACTGCAGCATCCGCGGGGTGATGTAATTGGGATTCACATCAATCGCGGTGGTGTAGTCCTTATTCTCCAGGAAGTTACGCACCGGACGGTAGATCTCTTCCATCAGTTGGTCGACTGAGGTATCGAGCTCCGGCTTGTGGTCCTTGTTGTCCATGACGAACTTGATCATGGCCTTCATGGCCAGACGGCCTTCGGCATGGGAGCCGGAGGAGAACTTGTGCCCGGAGGCACCGACGCCGTCGGCGGCGGTGAACAACCCCTTGACGGTGGTCATGGAGCGGTAGCCCCAGTTCCAGCCGGAGGGCAGATGGCCCGGCACCTTATCGGCCTCGGCATGGCCTTCGCTGGTCGGCGCACCCAGGTCGGTCGGACCCGACACCCAGATGCCGCAGCAGCCCGAATGCGAGCCGAGCAGGTAGGGTTCGGTCGGCATCAGCTCGGAGTTCTTCTTCTCCGGCTCGATGTTCTCACCCGCCCAGACGCCGGCCTGGCCGATGCACATGTCCAGGAAGTCTTCCCAGGCCTCGGCCTCCAGATGCTTGATCTCCTTCGGCGTCATGGTCTCGGCGAGCTTGCCCAGAGCGCTCACGGTGTCCATGTAGATGGGCCCGCGGCCTTCCAGCATCTCGTTGAGCATGACGTGGTTACGCAGACAGGAGGGCGTCACGTAGGCACGGTTGTAGGGGCCGTAGGGCTCCAGCAGCGCCTGCGCCTCGGGCTTGGAGAGGTACTCCTCGCCGTAGGCGTTGATGGCCTTGGACTTGAACAGCAGGAACCATGCGCCGACCGGGCCATAACCATCCTTGAAGCGGGCGGGGACGAAGCGGTTCTCCATCATCGTCAGTTCGGCGCCGGCCTCGGCGGCCATGGCGTAGGTCGAACCCGCGTTCCACACCGGATACCAGGCGCGGCCCGTGCCCTCACCGACCGAACGGGGACGGAAGATGTTCACGCAGCCGCCGGCCACCAGCAGACACGCCTTGAACTTGTAGACGAACAGCTTGTGGTCGCGAGTGGAGAAACCGACGGCACCGGCGATGCGGTTGCTGTCGTTCTTGTCGTTGACCAGCTTGACGATGAAGACGCGTTCCTGGATGCGCTCGGTGCCCAGCGCCTTCTTGGCAGCCTCGGCGACGATCCACTTGTAGGACTCGCCGTTGATCATGATCTGCCACTTGCCGGAACGCACCGGCTTGCCGCCATCGACCAGGGGCTTGCCCTCGTCGCCCGGCTGCTTCCAGATCGGCAGACCCCACTCCTCGAACAGATGCACCGAGTCATCGACATGCCGGCCCAGATCATAGGCCAGGTCGTCGCGGGTGATGCCCATCAAGTCGTTGGAGACCATGCGGGCATAGTCGGCCGGGTCATTCTGCCCCAGATAGGTGTTGATGGCGGAGAGACCCTGAGCCACGGCGCCGGAGCGGTCCATGGCGGCCTTGTCGACCAGCTTGATCTTG
>Ga0247839_1002118_pt1 | contig 30642 bp, 30 predicted proteins | sample LaCruzMarch2015__6_FD_192405 | JGI IMG/M metagenome (GOLD analysis project Ga0247839, IMG submission 192405) | Freshwater microbial communities from meromictic Lake La Cruz, Castile-La Mancha, Spain - LaCruzMarch2015_16m | ecosystem: Environmental > Aquatic > Freshwater > Lake | place: Spain... | reverse complement strand
CGTTCCAGGGTATTGGTGGAGCAATGATTTTGCCGGCATCACTTTCGGTGATTAATGCGGTATTTGTCGGCAAGTCTCGTGCCGTGGCTTTTGCGGTTTGGGGTGGAACCATCGGTGGTATGGCGGCCCTTGGCCCCCTTGTTGGCGGATACCTCACCACCTATGCGTCCTGGCATTGGGCTTTTCTCATCAATGTTCCGATTGGAATCATTGTCATTATTGGTGTGATCGCAGTTGTTCCCGAGACACGTGACCTGTTTGCCCGCAAGGGATTTGATATCCCAGGAACTTTGTTAATCACGCTGGGACTGGTCGGAATTGTCTTTGCCGTGATTGAAGGGCAACGTTACGGTTGGATCCAGCCAATTGCCGACTTCAAGATTGGCGGTTGGACGTGGCCCCTTGACTCCGTGTCAATTGTGCTGGTTTCGGGAATTCTGGGACTTATTGCCCTCATCGTGATGGTTTTTGTTGAAAAGCAACGGATCGCGTCAGGGAAAGTTGTGATTCTTGATTTGCGCCTATTCCGCATCAAGAGTTTTGGCGCTGGCAATGGGGTGGCACTTGTTGTCAGCCTTGGTGAATTTGGTTTGCTTTTCGCAATTCCATTATTCCTGCAAGCAACGCGCGGCTATGACGCCCTTCAAACCGGATTTATCTTGACGGCACTCGCCGTCGGTTCATTCGCAGCATCCGGTGTTGGTGCACCACTTTCCCAACGCGTTGGCCCAGTTCGTGTTCTGCAAATTGGCATGGTCTTGGAAGTAATTGGAATTGCGGGACTGGGATTCATCTTCTCCGAAACCGTAACCGGTTGGAATATGGCCCCGTGGTTGTTCATCTACGGATTGGGCGTTGGCTTTGCCACCGCACAACTCACCGGTGTCATTCTCTCTGAAGTCCCTATTTCTGAATCAGGCTCTGCAAGTGCCGTGCAGTCAACTTCACGTCAGGTAGGCGCCGCAATTGGTACCGCACTCATTGGAACCACGCTGCTCATTGGACTTGGGTCAACCGCAGGTCACCTCGAAGATCGAGGGATTCCCGCAGCGCAGGCACAGCAGGTAAGTGACGCGGTTGCCAGCAGCGCTGGGCAAGCGATTCCATCACTGGCCGCTCAGCCAAATGGTCAAGAGTTGGTTGCCGGAGCATCGGAAGGGTTCGTGACAGCGATTAAGTCCGTTTCCATTCTCGCTGGAATCTTCGTTTTCCTCGGCCTGCTCATGAGCTTCCTGCTCCCCAGAAACGCGGCACGCATTGAATCTGAGGGTTACCAGCCTCCTCGCGAGTGAGACTTTAAAAACACAAACAACTAGACCGGGAGGCGCTCACTTAGCCAGCCAGTGAGTGCATCAATGCCAATGCGCTCTTGGGCCATAGTGTCTCGGTCCCGGATTGTCACTGCCTGATCCTCGAGTGAATCGAAGTCGACCGTGATGCAATAGGGCGTACCGATCTCGTCTTGTCTGCGGTAGCGGCGACCGATCGCACCTGCGTCATCAAAATCAACATTCCAACGCTTGCGCAATTCTGCTGCAATCGCATGTGCCTTCGGTCCAAGGTCGGCATTGCGCGAGAGTGGCAATACTGCTGACTTAACGGGTGCCAGACGTGGATCAAAACGCAAAACCGTCCGGGTGTCAACGCCACCTTTTGAGTTCGGTGCTTCATCTTCGTCGTAGGCGTCCAGCATGAATGCCAAAACTGCGCGAGTCAGACCAGCGGCAGGTTCAATAACAAATGGTGTCCAGCGCTCACCGGACTCCTGATCAAAGTAACTCAAATCAGTTCCGGAGTGCTCACTGTGGGTTTTAAGGTCAAAGTCGGTTCGGTTTGCAACGCCCTCTAGTTCTGCCCACTCGCTCCCAGCGAACCTAAATCGGTATTCAATATCAACGGTGCGCTTTGAATAGTGGCTGAGCTTTTCTTTGGGGTGTTCAAATCGTCGCATGTTCTCTGGGTTTATGCCCAGATCTACATACCAGTTCCAGCGTTGATCCAGCCAGTAGTCGTGCCACTCTTCATCGGTTCCGGGCTTTACAAAGAATTCCATTTCCATTTGTTCAAATTCACGGGTTCGAAAAATGAAGTTGCCTGGCGTAATCTCATTGCGGAAACTCTTACCCGTTTGCCCTATTCCAAATGGTGGCTTTTTGCGGGCCGCGGTCATCACGTTAAGGAAGTTGACAAAAATTCCTTGGGCAGTTTCTGGCCTGAGGTAGTGAACCGCGCCTGCATCTTCGACAGCTCCGATTGATGTGCGCAGCATTCCGTTGAAGTCACGTGGTTCGGTGAATTGCCCTTTCGTGCCACAGTTCACGCAATTGATGTCGTCAAGACCGTTAGCGGCGACTTTGCCATGCTTTTCTTCGTATGCATCGAGTAATTGGTCGGCCCGGTAACGCTTATGGCAGTTTTTGCATTCGGTCAACGGGTCAACAAATGCATTGACGTGACCTGAGGCCTCCCACACTTGGGGCGCCAAAATGACGGAGGAGTCAAGCCCCACCACGTCTTCGCGTTGGCGAACGACCGCCTGCCACCACTGCTTGCGCACGTTCTCTTTGAGTTCCACGCCATTGGGGCCGTAATCCCAAGCGGAGCGACTACCGCCATAAATCTCTGAGGACTGAAATACAAATCCACGGCGCTTGGCAAGGTTTACGACTGCGTCAACACGATCCATGTGAAGAGTCTAATGGTGGGCTTTAAGTACCCATTGCCTTCGATCGCTGATCAAGCAGGGCCTGGGCAGTCTGAAGATCGATGACGTCAAAATCTGTGTAGTGCCAGGCGAGTGATCGTGCGCCAAGCGGTGACTGGACCGAGACGATATCTGTGAAAAGAAACTGCAATTGATTTATAGCCGTTCGGGGACAGACCGGAACGGCTAACACCAGCTCGGCTACGTTCAAGGATGTAAGCCATTGACTACACGTCGTTGCCGCGGTGCCCGTTTCAACACCGTCGTCAACCAGGATTACCCGTTTACCCTCAACCAAGCTTTTGTCGAAACTAGAAAGAAAATCTGGGTCGAGCACCACGGATTCATCGGTTCTCATTAATTGGATACCAAAAAGTTCACATGCCCCCACAACGCTCTCAATTCCAAGTGCAACAGGTACGCCGTTGGGCAGGACGCACGCAATCAGAGCATCAGAAATCAATTCCGAGTGCTGTTCCCGCAGTAGGGATCCCAATTCGATCCCAGCGTCAAAGAGATTCTCAAACTTAGCGTTCACCGTGAATACTTCCACGATCAAATGTTTGTGCATCAAGGGCAAGTGAACTTGTTCCACTTTCAGCCCGGTCCGATTGAGAATCCATAATTATTTCCACCGTAACCGAGTCCTTGGTAAACGTTGACAGAAAAGGTATTACTTCAAGTTTTACTTCGTAGCGACTCAGGAATTTGCGGTACGCGCCAACGTCAGCCCACCTGTGAATCAGCGTGAAATCCTCGAGTGAATCGGTGGACTGACCAAGCTCACTCGATAAAAAGCCGGGTGACTGTGCACACAGTTCCCCCATGCGCTCATAACCCTGCTCGAATTGGACTCTTGCACCTCCAAGCACAACCAATTGCACGATGACAGCAATGGTGTTGGGCGCAGTGTTCATGAAATCTGGCAGGCTCATCTGTGAACATTAGCGCGCACTAGAGTTTGTCCAGCGTTGGGTTTTCACTCGTACAGGTTTCACACCGACAGGCTTTCACCAGGAAGGACTAGCCGTGGCCAGGGACAAGAAGGAACCAAAAGGTACCGGTGGAGTGCGTGGTCCTGGCGGCCCTCAGTTCACCCCCAGAGGCAGCCAGCCGGCAACACCTCGCGTGCCCAAGACGCCTCAATACTCGTCAAGTCCGCCACGGGCTGCCTTTGAGCGCAAGAGTTTCCCGGTGTTGGCACGCGTTACCGCGGCCCCACGCTGGCTCCTGATTATTGGCCTTGGCTCCTCATTGCTTCTGGGTTTGATCCTTACTGATGCATGGGCTTGGTTGGGTGGCATCTTCCTGCTCTTGGTTGCCGCATTCCTTGGCTGGCTTCTCGCCTTGTCCTGGCCTTTACTGAGTTCGGGTCGTCGCTTTATCCGAATTCTGGTCGTTGGCGCACTTATCGGAATGTCAATTCTCAAATTCGGTGGCTCATTTTAATTTTTATTGCTTTTGACAATCATTATCATTAAGACTATGTTGGCTCCATGACCACAGCAAAAATTGCCCTCCTCAGTGCCCTTGCTGCCGGAGCCCTAGTCCTGTCCGCCTGCTCAGGTTCAGAAACCACCGCCACTGAATCAACGAGTGCTCCAAGCGCCGTCGAGAGTGCTTCGGTAGTAGCAACTACCACAATGCTCGGGGATGTAACAAGTGAAATTGTTCTCTGCGCCGGTGGAAATGTTGAAGTCCTAATGCCCAATGGTGTCGACCCACATGATTTCTCGGCCTCATCGGATCAAATCGCATCCATGATCGGCGCAGACCTAGTAGTTGTAAACGGTCTCGGACTGGAAAGCGGATTGACCGACTCACTGGCCAACGCAACGAGCGACGGCGCCAATGTCTTCGAAGTTGCACCTTTACTTGACCCCATTGAATTCGGAGCTGGATCACATTCTGAAGAGGGTCACGACGATCACGGATCATTAGATCCACACTTTTGGTTTGACATGAATCGAATGGCAACAGCCGCTGAGCTCATTGGTGCTGAACTCACCACAGCAACGGGCGATGAGGCGTACACCACGTGTGCGCAGGCAACGGCAACGCAAATCCGCGCAGCCGAAGGCGACGTTCGTGCATTACTCGAATCAGTCCCTGCTGACCAGCGAATCCTTGTCACCGACCACGAAGCACTGGGATACCTAGCGGATGTTTACGGTTACGAGATTGCCGGAACGGTAATCCCAGCGGGAACCACTTTGGCCGAGCCCAGTTCAGCAGATCTGGCTGCACTTGTTGCGACCATTAAAGCCGAGGGTATTACTGCAATTTTCTCAAACACATCTTCGCCAACCGCGTTGGCTGAAGCCGTTGCTGCAGAGTCGGGCACCAACATCAAAGTTATTCCACTTTACGTTGAGAGCCTTGGAGAGCCCGGCTCACCTGCAGCCACTTACGTTGACATGATGCGTACCAATGCGCAGTTGATAGCGGAGGGTCTGCGAGGCTGACCCGGTGGAATGGTTTCTTGACCCGTTTGCTCTCGGGTTTCAACAGCGCGCATTAGCCGGCGGGATTCTCGCAGGATTGATGACAGCAGTTGTCGGAACGTGGTTGGTTCTTCGCGGCATGAGTTTTTTCGGTGATGCTTTTGTTCACGGGGTTGTCCCCGGTGTTGCAGCCGCAGTTGTCTTTGATATCAATCCACTTCTCGGTGCTGCCGCCGCCGCACTCGTCATGGTGCTTGCCATTGAGCTGGTGAATCGACAGACGGCGCTGGGTGAAGATACGTCGATCGGTTTGCTTTTCGTCGGAATGTTGGCACTAGGCGTGATCATTATTTCTCGGGTTGATTCATATTCGGGGAGTCTCACCACGATCTTGTTTGGCGATGCACTGGGCGTTACCTCCCAAGACTTAATCATTCAAGCTGTCTTGGCCGTTGTTGTCATCTCAGCGGCCACCCTGTTTTACCGACCGCTACTCGCCTTGTCGTTTAACGCTGATAAAGCTCAACTATGGGGCCTAAATCCAAAACGGGCACATGCTGCTTTGCTAGTCCTTATTGCCGCCGCCGTAATCGGTAGTTTCCAATCCGTGGGAACACTTCTCGTGTTTGGTCTACTCGTTGGACCTCCCGCGACCGCGGCTCTCGTGTCACGAACAGTTCCGCGCATGGTGCTCACCGCGGCGATTATTTCAGTTTTTTCCGTCTGGATCGGTCTGACCTTGAGTTTCCACCTCAACACGGCTGGATCCGCCACCATGGCCATTGTCCCCATCGTGCTTTTCTTCGTCGTTTTGGCGTTTACTCGGTTGCGAACACTTCGACGGGAGAAGGTGCTGTCCCATGTCTGATGTTGTTGTTGGCCACAATGTTGTCATTGCTCGCGGATCACAAATTGCGATTGCGGCATCAGATTTCACCATTCCACAGGGAAAAATCACCGCGATCATCGGGCCCAACGGAAGCGGAAAATCAACACTGCTCCACGCAATCGCCGGACTGCTCCCTCTCAGTAGCGGCACGCTTACCGTGCTCGATGAAACACCGGTGGCGAGCCAGCCCCGGATTTCCTATGTCCTGCAATACACAACGGTGCCCAGTGGTACCCCACTCACGGTAGCAGAGGCGGTCGCTATGGCGAGATACCCAGGATTGGGGCTATTTGGCAGACCTTCACGCGAAGATAAAAAGTATGTGACCTCCGCTATGGAACGGTTGAAAATCACGGATCTCGCAAAACGACACCTCACCGAACTCTCCGGTGGTCAGAGACAAAGAGTGTATGTTGCCCAAGGAATCGCTCAAGATCACGCAATTCTGTTATTAGATGAACCCCTTACCGGTTTGGACATTACTTCCGCCAAAACAATTGACTCGATCATTCACGAGGAACCAGATCGCGGTTGTTCGGTGGTGTTAACCACCCACGATCTTGAGGAGGCCCGGGCGGCTGACCACGTGATTCTTACCGCCGGACGAGTTGTGGCATTCGGTAAACCCCAAGACGTCCTGACCACGGAGAATCTCACCAATGCATACGGACTGGGATCCCTACATGAGCACCAATCCACGGACCTCATATTGCCTGCCGAGCACCACCTCGGTGACCATTCACATTAAGGTCTCTCACATGGCAACGGTAGGAATCCGCACCACTAAGCAGCGCACGGCGGTCTCAGAAGCCTTAACTGAATTAGACGATTTTCGGTCAACCCAAGAAATCCACGAGTACTTGCGGGAGCGTGGTGACAGTGTTGGTCTTGCCACGGTGTACCGCACTTTGCAGTCACTCAGCGCAGCGGGAGACGTAGACGTTATCGTGCGCGAAGATGGCGAATCGGTTTACCGACTCTGCAGTGAAGCGCATCACCATCATTTAGTGTGCCGCAAATGCGGGTTCACCGTTGAAGTAGAAGGACCGGCTGTAGAGCGTTGGGCTGAATCCGTCTCAACAACCCACGGATTCACTGAAGTAAGTCATACATTTGAAATCTTTGGGCTTTGCCCCAACTGCAGTTAGGTGGCCCCGCCATAACGCCGATTCCGGGAGGCGTAGATCTCACATGCTTCCCACAATTGCCGGCGATCAAAGTCTGGCCAAAGCGTCTCGAGGAAAACAAATTCGGCATAGGCGGACTGCCAGATGAGAAAATTACTCATTCGCTGCTCACCAGAACTGCGCACAAATAAATCTACGTCAGGCATGTCGCTTTCATCCAGATGCGCTGCAATCATGCGCTCAGTAATTTTTCCTGGATCAATTTTTCCCGCTGCAACCTTGGCGGCAATTTCCTGAACAGCATCGGTGATCTCAGCTCTGCCGCCATAGTTGACACACATGGTGAGGGTTAATTTGTTGTTCTTTGCCGTTAACGCTTCGGCTTCTTCTAGCTCTTTGATCACGCTTCGCCACAGTTTGGGTCGGCGACCCGCCCAACGAATCCGGACGCCGAGGTCATTTAGTTCATCGCGTCGCCGACGTATGACGTCTCGGTTAAATCCCATGAGGAAGCGCACTTCCTCCGGTGACCTGCGCCAATTCTCCGTAGAAAAAGCGTAAGCGGAGAGCCAACTTACCCCGAGTTCAAGTGCGCCATGCACACAATCAAGCAGGCTTGCCTCACCAGCTTCGTGTCCGGCCGTTCGCGGTAATCCACGTTCTTGGGCCCAGCGTCCGTTGCCATCCATGACGATTGCAATATGTGCGGGAATCGCATTCTTCGGAAATTTGGGAGGCTTCGCTCCACTGGCATGGGGCGGTGGCGGTGTGAAAGATTTCTTCACGCCACTCCTCCCACGTTTGCAGATCTCGCGGTCTTACGGTCAACCAGTGGGAGTGATTTCAAGCCACGATCAAGGTGCCATTGCAGGAATGCCGCGATCAGCCCACTTGCTTCCGTGCGCGAACGCGCTTCACTAGAGTCCACGCGCTCCCATTCACCGGATAACAGTGCTCCCAACAACTCGATAGTTTCTGGTTTGGGCGCAGCGGAGCCGGGTGGCCGACACACATCACAGACAATCCCACCAGCAGCAATTGCAAAAGCCCGATGCGGACCGCCACTCCCGCACTGGGCGCAGTCATGAAATGAGGGTGACCATCCAGCTACAGCAAGTGATCGAAGTAGGTAACTGTCCAATATGAGTCGTGGGTCGTGTTCTCTGGCGGTAAGTGATCGGAGTCCCGAGACCAGCAACGCAAATTGTGGAACTGCCGGTTCGCCTTCTTGTGGTGTGAGTCTTTCGGCAGTTTCAAGCATGGCCGTACCCGAAGTCCATGCAACGTAATCTGATGAAAGTTGGCCACCCATTGCAGCAATGCTTTCAACCTGGGTAACACTCTCCAGGGACTTACCCGTGTGCAACAGAATGTCGACGTGGGCAAAAGGTTCTAATCGCCCACCAATTCTGCTGGAGGTTTTTCGCACCCCGCGGGCCACCGCTCGAACTCGCCCATGACTACGGGTCAACAGAGTGACGATTCGATCAGACTCGCCTAGTTTTTGAGCGCGAAGGACGACTGCTTCATCACGATAAACTGGCACACTACATTCTAGGCGGCTATGTACCGGATATCCGCGTCATATTTCCAGTCAGGAGTAGCATGTCTGAAGAGCCTAAGCGCAATATTTCATTTATTGCCTTTGAACCGAAATTCTTAAGGAAATCGATTCTCTTGGTTCTGATCGGCGTCCTGATTTTTCAGGTAGTGTCTTGGTCGTTCGCTCTGCTGGCTGGGTTCCTATTCAACCTGCTGCTCGCCTGGTTGTTGGCAATCTCCATTGATCCGATCGTTACCGGACTCGCGGAACGCGGTATGCGAAGAGGACTGGCAACCACGATTGTTGCCGTCACCGGACTCGCTTTGATTGGCGGATTTATTGCACTATTCGGAGGAGCACTCGCCACCCAGATCGCTGAACTCATTGCCGCAATGCCAGCTTTGATTTTGGACCTGGTCCGATGGCTCAATTCAACTTTTGAGGCCAATATCGACCCCGTTGAAATCACCTCGAACCTCAACCTCACGACCGAACAGATCACCACAATCGCTTCGTCACTCGCCGGTGGGATCTTCGGGGTCGTGTTTAGTGTTCTTGGTGTTGTATTCAGCCTGCTGACCGTGCTGGTGTTTAGTTTTTACTTCGCAGCAGATAGCCCGAGAATTAAGCGCTTCATTGCCGGTTGGCTGCCCCACAGTCGACAATTAGTTTTTATCAATGTGTGGGATATATCAGTTCAAAAAGCCGGTGGATTCCTGATCTCCAAGCTGGCGCTCGCTTCACTTTCAGCAGCGGCTCATATCGCATTCTTCTACTTGATCGACATCCCGTATTGGCTACCCATGGGAATATTTGCAGGATTAGTAAGCCAATTCATTCCCACAATCGGGACATACATCGGCGTTGCGCTCCCTGCGCTGTTTGCGGCATTTGAGCAACCCATAGATATCTTATGGATCGCCATTTTTGCCACGGTTTACCAACAAATTGAAAACTATGTTTTTACCCCGAGAATCTCAACCGCGACAATGGATATCAATTCCGGTGTTGCCCTTGCATCAGTCTTCGTGGGCGCTGCACTCTTTGGACCCATCGGAGCGATAATCGGAATCCCATTGGTGGCGATCGTGACCGCCGTCGTTGAGGCTTATGGCCAACGATATGAACTGCACCCCGAGGTTCAAAGACGAACGCTCACACGGCGGATGAGAACACCCGTTGAAATTATTCTTGATCGCAATGATTCAGAGCTAGAACCAGAATCAAAATCCGAGGCGACGTAACTGCTTTGGATCTCGCTGCCAGTCTTTGGCGACTTTCACCCGCAGATCCAAGAATACGGCGGTGCCTAGAAATTTCTCAATTTCAATCCGGGACTCAGTTCCCACTCGCTTCAGCCTTGATCCGCCTTTACCAATCACAATCGCTTTTTGGCTATCGCGCTCGACGAAAAGGTTTGCGTAGATATCTGTCAGTGGGAAATTCTCCGGACGGTCTTCACGCAATGACATATCCTCGATAGTCACGGCTATGGAATGTGGTAGCTCGTCTTGGACACCTTTGAGTACTGCTTCACGGATGAGCTCGGCAATGAAAATTTCTTCGGGCTCGTCGGTCAGGGTGTCTTCTGTAAAGAACTGTGGACCCGGGGGCATCGCATTCATTAATTCATCAACCACTACATCGACCTGATCATTTGATTTTGCGGACACCGGAATAATCGAGTTCCAATTCAGCCCAACTTCCTCACCCAACTTGGCAACTGCAAGCAACTGCTTCATCAGTTGTTCGGGGTTCACGAGATCTGTTTTAGTGACGAGTGCAAAGTTGATGCTTTTTGATAATGCCGCAATGGATGTAGCAATGAATCGATCACCTGGTCCAATCGTTTCATTCGCTGGAATGCACAATGCCACTGCGTCAACCGTTGAATAGGTGTCCTTGACTTCGTCATTGAGCCTTTGCCCCAGCAGGGTTCGTGGACGGTGAATTCCAGGAGTGTCAACCAGAATCAATTGGCCATCGGGTCTAGTGATGATTGCCCTGATCACCCGGCGGGTTGTTTGTGGACGATCTGAAGTGATAGCGACCTTGCTGCCCATCGCGGCATTGAGGAAAGTGGATTTTCCAGCATTTGGGCGCCCGACTATTGCCGCGAAACCACTCTTGAAATCTGCACTCGTCATCCGGTGACTACATCCGATCTCTGCGTATGTGGTGCCTGTGTTGTGACCGATCGCGAAAGGAGGAGAAGTGCTAGGAGTATCAAGACACATCCCACAACGCCAATAACTGATATTGCCTCGCCCAAAATCGTTACTGCCAAGATAGTGGCAACGAGTGGCTCAGCCAAATTCAACGTTCCTATTGTTCCCGCCTGGAGTACGCGCATTCCCCTACCGAACAACCAATAGGCCGCGGTAGTTCCGATCAACCCCAGCCATAGGGCCGCAGCAATACCCTCAGCGCTCAGAATCCATGAGCCCATTGTGAGAGCAAATGGCAGCAGAATCAGCGCGCTCAAGGCAAATGAAGCAGCTAATACTGACGTTGAAGGAGCCCCCTCACCTGTGAGCCGCGTGCCGATGTTGGTGAAAACCGCATAACTTGCAGCGGCAGTTAGGCCAGCCGCAATTCCACCTATTTCAATATCGCCTTCAGGCGGTCTGCCCACAAGCAAAGTGAGACCAATCACGCCAATGGCAGTTGCGGCCCACCACGCTCGACTGGGTCGGACGCGATTCCACGCCCAGCCAAGCAGTCCCGTGCACCAGGGAGCCGCCGAAACGGTGATCAGCGTTCCTACCGCCACCCCTGCGAGTGAGACGCTGAGAAAAAAGAAGAATTGAAACGCGGCAACTCCCAGGCCCATTAGCCAGATGAGTGGCAGCCGGTAAAGGTGGAAAAAAGAAAACCCACGGGTTAACACCACTAGCCCAATAGCACCAAGAATAAGCCGCCAAGCGGCGATAGAGGCTGAACTTGCCTCAGGGATTAATAGTTGACTTGCCGTACCCGAGGTGCCGAAGAGAACAGCGGCTCCCAAGACGGAGAGAACTCCAGTTCGCGAACTAGTCTGCGTCACGAACCAAGTCTGTCTCGTTCATGCCCATATCTTCCAGTGGTTCACTAGGGATTACCCGAACAAAACCAATGCGGTTTCTGCGATTAGTCCCTATCTCGGCAATTAAATCCCAACCTTGAACAGCAATATGTGATTCTGCGATCGGGACCCGGCCGAGCCTTTTAGCCATGAGGCCCAAAACCGAGTCGACCCCCTCTTCCTCAGAGTCAATATCAATGTCAATCAGGTCTGCGAAGTCATCAATGTTCATCCGTGCCATCACCCGGAATCCGCCATCTTCCAAGACTTCGACTTCGGGCGCTGCCGTATCGTATTCATCAGCGATCTCGCCCACGATCTCTTCAAGTATGTCTTCAATCGTGACAATACCCGCAGTACCACCGTACTCATCAACAACAATTGCCATGTGAACACGAGCCGCTTGCATGTCGCGCAATAAATCGTCAGCTTGCTTACTGTCCGGCACAAAATAGGGAGGTCGCATGAGGTCTTCAACTTTTTCCGTGTGCTCTGCATCACGGTATTCAAAAACTCTTTTAACGATGTCCTTCAGATAGATCACTCCGACAATGTCGTCAGCATTCTCACCAATGACAGGAATTCTTGAGAACCAAGAGCGTAGTCCGAGCGAGAGGGCCGAGCGGAGTGACTTACTGCGTTCGATAAATACCATTTCGGTTCGAGGAACCATAACTTCACGTGCAAATGTGTCACTGAGTTCAAAGACCGAGTGAATCATCGCGCGTTCGTCGTCTTCGATTAACGAGTCGCTTGACGCCATGTCAACCAGATCACGCAAATCCGCTTGGGAGTCGAAGGGGCCCTGACGAAATCCCTTACCTGGTGTGAGCGCATTTCCCAGGTGGATCAGAAGCGTTGCGATCGGGCCAAGAACTGCAGCGAGGAATCGCGCTAGTCCTGCACTCGCTAGCGCGATCTTTTCTGAATGAATTCGGCCAAGAGTTCGAGGCGCCACCCCCAGCCCAATGTAAGAAATCAAAATCAAAATTGCGGCAATGATTGCGAAAGCCCCGAGTAAAGGTAGTTGGCCTTGGTCGGTCAACCAGTTCACACCGTGATAACTCACCAGAACAAAGGCCGTGATACTGGCGATTGTTGACACAAACAAAAGCACGTTGACATAGCGCGGACGGTCATCAATGACTCTGAGAAGTCGAACAGATGCCTTACTCTGATCTAAATCCTCAACTCGCGAACGTGAAATGCGACTGATCGCGGTCTCTGAACTAATCAAAAGCCCGGCTATCACGAGTAAAACGATTGACACTGAAACAATTACAATCATTGATTGTGCCAATCATTGATCAACGTGTCGGTCAACGTAAACATAAACCTATGTTCCTCTTCTTCTTGGTGATCTAGACCAAGTAAATGTAAAATACCGTGAGTAACTAAGTATTCACACTCCTGGTGCAAGGTTCGACCAGATTCAATCATTTGAGGTGGCAAATATTCGGGACAAATAACTATGTCCCCAAGGAAACCGCTCTCGCTGACAAGTCCCTCGGCCGGTAACGTGATTTCGTCGATAGGAAATGACAACACGTCGGTCGGACCGGGCTCCTGCATCCAGTCTTCATGCAAAGTGGTCATTCGTTCAACGTCAATAAAGGTAATGCTCATGCGGGTATCCGGGTGAATCCGCAAGTATGTCAAATGATGTGCCGCAAGGTGACCGATAACTGCCAGGTCGATCGCAGCTCCGGTTTCATTATCAATTTCAATGCATGTGCTGGTCAAGAGTCGGCGCTCACGGGTTTGATCGATCTCCTGAAGTCTTGCTCAGTTGCACCTCGTCATAGCGCTCGTAAGCGGCCACGATCTCCCCTACTAGGCGGTGGCGAACAACGTCACTCGTAGTGAGCCGACAAAATGCAACATCGTCGACGTTTTCCAAAATTTCGGAGACAACCCTCAACCCGCTGATAGTTCCCGAAGGCAGGTCCACCTGAGTAACGTCACCGGTCACCACCATGGTCGAACCGAAACCTAACCGGGTCAGGAACATTTTCATTTGTGCAGCCGAAGTGTTTTGTGCTTCGTCGAGAATAATGAAAGCATCGTTGAGCGTTCTTCCCCGCATGTAGGCCAGCGGTGCGACTTCAATTGTTCCACTTGTGATCAGTCGAGGAATTGAATCCGGGTCAATCATGTCGTGCAATGCATCATAGAGAGGCCGCAAGTAGGGATCAATTTTCTCCGACAAAGTTCCCGGAAGGAACCCAAGTTTTTCGCCAGCTTCAACGGCAGGTCGGGTTAGTACAATTCTGGTGACCTGCTTCGCCTGTAGAGCCTGCACTGCTTTTGCTACAGCCAGGTAGGTCTTTCCGGTCCCTGCAGGTCCAATTCCAAAAACGACCGTATTGTTATCAATCGCCTCTACATAGTTTTTTTGATTCAGCGTCTTAGGTCTAATTGTTTTGCCACGACTGCTCAGAATATTGGCGGTCATTAGCTCACTTGGCCGAGTTCCCGACTTCATGAGTGAGATCGATCGATGAACCGCATCCGCGTTCAGACTTTGGCCGGTGCGGATCATAGCGAGCATTTCACCCACCAACGTGTCAATAGTGTCAACTGACTTGTCTTCACCCTCGAGTGTGATTTGGTTACCGCGCACCAAAATATCGACGTCGGGAAAGGCTCCTTCAATTAATCGAAGGTATTCATCGGATGCACCTAATAGAGCCACCATTGGTTGTGACGCAGGTACTTCAACTACTGTTCGGCTCATCCGGGTGGCCACCCCAGATTGCGTCCACCAAGGACATGCGCGTGTGCGTGAAAAACACTCTGGCCAGCTTCCGGCCCAGTATTAAACACGGTTCGATAATCGGTTAAACCCGCTTCTGCGGCCACCTTTTGGGTTGCCGCCAAAACAGCGGCTGCCTGTGCGGGATTGTTTTGGGCCAAGGCTGCAGCATTTTCATGGTGCTCCGTGGGGATCACCAAAATGTGGGTGGGTGCCTGTGGATTGAGATCCGTGAAAGCGACTACTTCAGGGGTGCGCAGCACAACATTGGCGGGGATATCCCCGGAAACGATCGAACAAAAGATGCAGTCAGGCATTGGTTAATCCTTGCACGCTGCCTCCGCTTTCGCTATCCCACTCCCCAGAGGTGGAAAAAAGGTACGCCACACCAACGACTCCGGCGGTTTCTGAGCGAAAAACATTGATTCCCAAGCGCAAAGACACTGCGTTGGCAAAGAGCTCATGCTCGTGGGGACTCACTCCACCTTCAGGCCCAACGATGAGTAACAGGGAACCTGAATAAATCTTTGGTGAATATGGAGTTCCTGATTCACTCAACACAACCACATGGTCGTAGTCGGAGAATCTTTGAGCCAGCGCCTGGGATGTCATTGGTTCGTGAATCACGGGCATCCATGATCTGCGGGATTGCTCGGTCGCAGCACGGGTCACGTTTCCCCATTTCAACAACTGCTTTTCCGACTTTTCTTTATTCCACTTGACCACACTGTGATCGGCTATCCATGGAATAAGCCCGGTGACACCAACTTGGGTCAACATGTCCAATGAGTTTTCAAGGCGGTCACCCTTGATAAGTGCCTGAGCCACATCTATGCGAAGCGCTGGTAACGGATCCAGCATCACACTCCCAACCTCGAAGAGCCCCTCAAGGTTGACCGTCCCACTCATTCTTTTCCCGCAGCCATCAACGAGTTCAATCAATTCGTTGGATTCAATTCGCATCACCCGAATGTGATGATCAACCGATTTAGGCAGGGTCAATAGTGACCCAACGCCCGAGTCACTCAAGAGTTCGGGTTCAACGAGGAAAACGGGTGCGCTCACTTGTTGGTGAACGCCTCTTTGAGTCGCGAGAATACGCCCGTTCCGTCAGCGCGGGTCACAACTTCATTCGGTTTCTCATCGCGCATTTGTGCGAGTTGTTTGAGGAGGTCCTGCTGTTCGGACGTGAGCTTGCGTGGAGTTTCAACATTGACGTGCACAAATAGATCTCCACGCGTATTGCTTCGAAGCCGCGATGCTCCTCTGTTCTTAACGGTGACGATCGCGCCGGACTGTGTACCGGCTGGGACTGTTATATCTTCCGGTCCATCGAGGGTCTCAATGTTTATTGAGGTACCTAAGGCAGCCGCTGTCATCGCAATAGTGATCACGCAGTGGAGCTGATCACCCTGCCGCTCAAAAAGCTCATGCCCGCGAACAACGATTTCAATGTAGAGGTCACCCGCTGGTCCCCCGTTAGGACCCGCCTCGCCCTGGCTCTGCAGTTGAATCCTCGTTCCCGTATCAACACCTGCCGGTATCGCAATTGTGAGATTCCGACGATGACGAACCCGTCCTTGTCCAGAGCACTCGATACAGGGGTGCGGGATGGTCGTTCCATGTCCCTGACAGGCAGAGCACGGGCGCGATGTCATGACCTGTCCCAAGAAGCTTTGCTGCACAGATTGAATTTCCCCGTGACCTTTACATATGATGCAGGTAACGGCTGCGGTCCCAGCAGATAAGCCCGAACCAGTGCACTTTTCACAGGCGATAGCGGTATCAACCGCAATTTCTTTTTCTTGCCCAAAAACGGCTGCGGGCAAATCAATCGTGATGCTGATGAGTGCATCTTGACCCCGGCGAGCACGCCCACGTGGTCCACGGCTTTGGCCACGACCACCAAAGAATGCGCCCATAACATCGCTGAAATCGAAGCCACCCGAGAAACCTCCGCCACCACGGTTACTCAAGGGATCCCCACCCAGGTCATACATTTGACGCTTTTCGGGATCGCTCAAAACTTCATAGGCCGCTGTGACCATCTTGAATCTCTCTTGATGCTCAAGATCAGGGTTGACATCAGGATGAAGTTCGCGCGCCAGTCGACGATAAGCCTTCTTAATCTCCTCGGGGGTGGCCGTTCGGCTCACTTCGAGGAGTTCGTAGTAATCAGTTGCAGCGGTACTCATTTAGCTCACTTAAGTTCGTTGTCGGAAAGGAATCGGCTCACATACTGGGCTACTGCTTGCACTGTGCTCATCGAGTTGGCGTAATCCATATTGGTTGGTCCAATCACACCAAGGGATGCCACCGGTCTACTTTCTTGTGCATAGTGCGAACTTACGATGGAAGTTGAGTTCAAGCCCTCGACCTCATTTTCGTGACCAATGCGCACGGAGAGTTTAGTTTCTGTACCGACCTCACCCAGTAGCCGCAACAGCACTACTTGCTCTTCGAGTGCTTCAAGGACCGGCTGAATGGTCATCGGAAAATCTTCGTTGTAACGGGCCAAATTAGAAGCCCCGCCCAACACGACGCGCTCATCAAGTTTTTCCATTACCGTTTCCAAAATTGCCGCGATGACTGCATGTACCAGCGGACGACTCTCCGCTGCGAAAGTCTGCTCAAGATCCTCAACTCGTTGGGGAACAGATGAAAACGGTTGGTCAGCAATTGCAACCGAGAGCCGCTCCCTCAGGTCAGCCAACAAAATTTCGTCGATAGAAACCGCGCACTCAACAATGCGTTGCTCGACCCGGCCACTGTCAACAATCAAAATGATCATGAGCCGGTGCTCATTAAGTGGAATTAGTTCGATCCTGCGCACCTGGCTGCGCGAAAGTGAAGGGTATTGAACAATCGCGACCTGTTTGGTGAGTTGAGCCAGAAGCCGAACCGTTCGCGTCATGATGTCGTCTAGGTCAACCGCGTCAAAGAGAAAGCGGTCAATTCCCTTGCGCTCGGCTGCACTGAGCGGCTTTATTTGAGCTATTTGGTCAACAAACATGCGGTAACCAAGGTCGGTGGGAATGCGACCGGCCGAGGTGTGCGGAGCCGTGATGTAACCCTCCTCCTCCAACGCTGCCATGTCATTACGGATCGTTGCCGGGGAAACCCCCAGTTGATGGCGGTCTACGAGCGCCTTTGAACCAACTGGTTCATGAGTAGCCACGTAATCGGAGACAATTGCTTGGAGCACAGCGAGTCGGCGTTCCTCGAGCATGTGCACCTCCAACAGTTAGTTAAATCACCGACGAAGTGCCCTCTTCCCTCATAGGGGCCGGGTGGAAGTTAGCACTCTGGCAACCGGAGTGCCAGTCTACGCCCGATCCGCGGATCCGTCAGCCCAGGAGTTCACGAATCACGCGATCAGCGAGCAAACGCTCGGAATCTGTGACGCGCACCAGCCCATGGGCGAATTCGCCGGGGTCGATCACCCCTTGCAGGGCGAACTCCCGAGCTCGTTCGAGTTCCTGCGGATCGAGTTCAACCACCGGCAGCCCCGCCCGAGTCCGCAAGGCCAACATCACCTTTTCCACATGAATCTGCTCCGGGGTGAGTTCTTCCGTATCAACGTGCAGGGCATCGCCATTTTCCAGGGCTTTCGCATAGGTTGCCGGGTGCTTGTGGTTCACCCAACGTCGTCCATCGACATGGCTATGTGCCCCAGGACCAGCCCCCCACCAGTTTGCACTCGTCCAGTACGCCTGGTTGTGTGAACTTTGACCACCGGGTTTGGCCCAATTGGATACCTCGTACCAATTGAAACCAGCGGAGTGCAGCATCGTGTCAATTATGTTGTGGCGATCGGCACACTCGTCGTCATCGGGTGGCGGCAACACCCCTTGATTAACCGCTCGCGCCATTGCAGTTCCCGGTTCAACTATGAGCGAGTACGCGGCAACGTGATCAACTCCTGCGTCAATGCACACGTTCACCGAGTCACGAACATCTGAATCAGTTTCGCCAGGAGTCCCATAAATCAAATCCAGATTCACATGCTCAAAGCCAGCTTCACGCGCCCATAGAGCTGCCTGTTTGCTAGCGCCCGCGGTATGAGTGCGTTGAAGAGTTGCCAGTACTGCGGGGGCAGCACTCTGCATACCGAATGAAATGCGATTGAACCCACCTTCACGTAAATCCGTCAGCATTTGCTGGTCAACCGAATCGGGATTCGCCTCAGTTGTGATTTCTACATCTGGACTCATCGGAAAATAGTTTTCGATGCCCCGAAGAATCTGCGTCAATGAATCAGAACCGATTAATGTAGGTGTACCCCCACCAATGAACACCGTTGAGACGAGGGGTGCATCAAGTGTGCGTGATGCAAGTTCGAGTTCACGGATCAACAGCTTGTGGAAACTCTCTTGCGAAACACCGCCACCTAGTTGTTGAGCCGTGTAGGTATTGAAATCGCAATAACCACAAATGCTCGCGCAAAAAGGAATGTGAATGTAGAGCGAAAACGGGGTTTGGTTCTGGTGGGTCATTTCTTGGGTGATGAATCAGACGTCGAAAGAACCGCGATAAAGGCTTCCTGGGGGACTTCAACGCTTCCCACCATCTTCATGCGCTTTTTGCCTTCTTTTTGCTTTTCAAGAAGTTTGCGTTTTCGGGAAATATCTCCGCCGTAACATTTGGCCAGAACGTCTTTGCGAACTGCCCGGACTGTTTCACGGGTAATAATTCGTGCACCAATTGCCGCTTGGATCGGCACCTCATATTGCTGGCGGGGAATAAGTTCCTTAAGTTTTTGAACAATAAGGACGCCGTAAGCCTGTGACTTATCACGGTGCACGACTGCACTAAAAGCATCAACTGCTTCACCATGCAACAGGATGTCCACTTTCACCAGGTCTGCTTCTTGCTCACCCGTTGGTTCGTAGTCAAGGGATGCGTAACCGCGGGTACGTGATTTCAATTGGTCGAAGAAGTCAAAAACAATCTCGGCAAGCGGGAGGGTGTAACGCAGTTCAACCCGGTCCTCGGAGAGGTAGTCCATACCAAGCAGCACACCTCGGCGCTGCTGACACAGTTCCATTACCGCACCGACGAATTCACTGGGCAAAAGAACTGTCGCTCGAACGACAGGTTCAAAGATCTTTGAAAGCTTGGTGTTGGGGAACTCACTCGGGTTGGTGACGGTAATTTCTTTACCCGCATCAGTGATCACCCGGTAAACAACGTTTGGCGCGGTAGAGATCAACTCAAGATTGAACTCGCGCTCCAACCGCTCCCGCACAATTTCCAAGTGAAGCAACCCAAGGAAACCGCAACGAAAACCAAAACCAAGGGCGAGCGAGGTTTCAGGTTCATAGGTCAATGCAGCGTCATTGAGTTTTAGTTTGTCGAGGGCGTCACGCAGTTCGGGGTAGTCCGAGCCATCAAGTGGATACAGTCCGGAGAACACCATGGGGAGCGGATCACGGTAACCACCCAATGACTCGGTAGCGCCTCGCAGAGCCGTGGTAACGGTGTCACCCACTCGTGACTGACGCACGTCTTTCACTCCCGTGATCAGGTACCCCACCTCGCCAACACCAAGCCCCTCCGAGGGAATCGGCTCGGGTGAAATCACTCCAACTTCCAGGAGCTCATGGGTGGTCCCCAGCGACATCATTTCAATCTTGTCTCGTGTCCCGATTCGACCGTCAACAACTCGAACGTAAGTGACCACCCCGCGATAGGTGTCATAAACAGAATCGAAGATCAAAGCCCGCGCAGGTGCTGATGCATCACCTTTGGGTGGTGGAACTTTCTCGATGATTCGCTCAAGGAGTTCAGAAACCCCCACGCCTGTCTTGGCAGAAACTTTGAGCACGTCAGCGGGATCACACCCAATGATGTGAGCGAGCTCGGCCGCATATTTTTCTGGCTGGGCTGCGGGCAGGTCAATTTTGTTGAGAACCGGGATGATCTCCATGTCGTTTTCCATGGCCAGATAGAGGTTCGCCAGAGTCTGGGCCTCAATACCTTGAGCCGCGTCAACCAGAAGGACCGCTCCCTCACATGCCGCCAAGGAACGGGAGACCTCATAAGTAAAGTCAACGTGACCTGGGGTGTCGATCAGATTCAAGATGTATTCGGTGCCATCCGGTGCTTGATATGGCAGTCGAACGGCCTGGGATTTGATGGTGATCCCGCGCTCACGCTCAATATCCATCCGGTCTAGGTATTGCGCCCTCATGGATCGGGCGTCCACCAGCCCCGTGTGCTGGAGCATCCGGTCAGCGAGTGTGGATTTTCCGTGGTCAATGTGGGCAATAATGCAAAAATTGCGCACCAAAGCTGGATCAGTGGATCCTGGGCGCGGACTACTCACGTTTTTTCCTCACATAAAGTTTCAGGGGCGGTGCCCGATGGCCCCTAGCCTAGGGGTACTCTTTGACGGTTGTACCAACGAGACCTCACGAACAAGACCACTCCAACAAAAAGAACTGAGAGCAAAGAACCACTATGGCAAATATTAAGTCGCAGAAGAAGCGTATTCTCACGAACGAGAAGTCACGCCTTCGCAACAAGTCGGTTAAGTCTTCCCTTCGCTCTGCCGTGCGCAAGTTCCGCGAGGCGCTAGCAACCGGTGACAAGGACGCAACGGTGAGCGCTGCTCGCGCTGCCAACCGCGAACTCGACATTGCAGTTCGCAAGGGTGTCATTCACCAGAATCAGGCCGCTAACCGCAAGAGTTCCATCTCAAAGCAAACAGCTGCTCTGTAAATCTTCACACTAACTTTTTGTGACCCGCGCTCAATGAGTGCGGGTCACAAGTTTTTCTAGCTCGAATAGTTTCTGCTCTGGGTCCAAAGCCGAACCAATTGCGATCCCGCCCTTCATGGCTGGGTCAGCATCTGCGAGCGCGACAACAATGGCCGCCAACTTACGTTGATCTCCACTCCAACGAGACCACTGTTTGCGCAGGGTCTTCACTTTCCATGGTGGCACGCCAGCTTCACGGGCAACGTCATTCTCACTCGCACCTGCCACAGACCCCCCGACCAAGATCATCGAGCGCAGTCCATTAGCCAGAGCGGTAATCGTGGTGACCCCGACGCGCCCCGGATCAGATTCCAATGTGCTCTGCCGTAACAACTTAATTGCCTCAGCTGTCTTTTTATCCCAGAGCGCATCAGAGATCGCATATCCACTAATTGGCGCAGTACCCTCGAAATAAGCGCGCACATGGATTGCATCAATTGGGTCCGCTTCTACGTCGCTGCACAATTGACCAATTGCATTTGTTAGCGCCGACAAGTCTTGCCCGAATGACTCAACCAATAGGTTCAGTGCATCGGGTGTCATCTTGCGCTTTCGCCGGGTAACTTCTTTGGTCAGGAAAGCGGTCGTGTCTGGCCCGCGTTTGATTTCTTTGCAGTCAATTTTCTCACCACCAGCCTTTATGGCCGCGTCAATGAGTGGTTTTCGTTTCACTCCACCAGGGTGGGTGAGCAGCAGCCACACATTTTCCGGTAGATCCGCCATGACTGCCTTAAGCGAATCAACCCCGTCGTCATTGAGATCATCGATTCCTTCAATAATCACCAGGACGTCTTCTCCGAAAAGTGTTGGTGCACACGCCTGGGCAATATTTGCCGAGACGTCCTCCTGTGCGGCGTCAACAATGATTCGAGTGATGTCAGGGACCTCTTGGCTGACCGATGCCGTTATGTTCACTTTGACCCGATCTACGAGCACGGTTTCACTTCCGACCGCGATGGTGATCCGATTAGGCACACCCAAGCATTGCACAAGCACTTCACCTTTGCGTGACAGCGCTCCAGACTCCCTCGGGAGATAGCGAAAGTGATACTGCGCCGTCTAGGTCCGTCCGATAAATCTCCGAACCACCCCAAGCGTCTAAGGCTTCAGGAGCTGGGTGGCCGTAATCATTGTCTTGGCCAACACTGATCAAGGCGATCTCGGCGTTTGCCCAAGTGGCAAACCCGGCATCAAGATTTGCTGAGCCGTGGTGGGGGACCTTGACCACGTCAACGTCTACTGAAGTTAATGCGCGCATAATCTCGGCCTGAGCTTCGCGCTCAACATCTCCGGTCAGCAGAATGCCGCGACCTTGAAGAGTCACAAGCACAACAACGCTGGCGTTATTCGGCATGGATCCCTGCTGGATGAATCGAGCCGGCCACAGGACTTTTACCGCCAGGTCCCCTAGCGAATATTCCTGGCCAGCTTTCACCTCAGATTGCGGGATCCCAGCCGGGATTTCACGCAAGACGTATTGGAATTGCTCAGCGGGCTCGCGGTAGCCCGTGGCAATAATTCGTTGAACATTTCGCCCACGTAGGGCGCCAGCTATCCCCCCAATATGGTCACGGTGGAAATGAGTGAGCACGATCGCCGAAATCTCAGTGACCCCCAAATCCTTGAGACAGTTGTCGATCGCCATGTCTTCACCACCAACATCAAAGAGCATGACACTGCCATTTCGATCTCGTACAACTAGTCCATCTCCTTGTCCAACATCACACATCACTATCGACCAGGAATCACCCGGCCAGTTATCCCATGGAGCTAAATGGGTTCCTTGAACTAATACAAAAAACAACAGTGCGACTCCCCCACCAACAGCAATCAATGGCTGTGAGAAATACCATGCCAGCGCCACAATTCCTGCAACAAGCATCAGCACCACAATTACTGCTAGCCCACTTAAGGCCGGCCAACCTGAGAAGAAATCTGCTAGCCCTGCGATCCACATGGCCGGCCAGGAACTCACAAGCGCCAAACCATGTGCAAGCTCAGGGCTTACCAACGAAATCATTGAACTCAGCAATCCACCAACCGTTATGAACACCACCATGGGCATTGCCAAAATATTTGCTGGAACCGAACCAAGCCCAATCGGTGTTCCCATAGCGATGAGAACGGGCAGAGTCGCAATTTGCGCTGAAATTGTCAACCCGGCAGCGACGAGAATTACCGGTGGAGTTCGCATCAGATATGGAGCGCGTTGCGCGTACTCCATCAGGATCGGGGTTAGTACAACAATTCCGGCTGTGGCACATACCGATAGCGCGAATCCCCAGGAGATTCCCAAACTTGGGTCAAAAATCAACAGGATTATGACAGCGATCGACAAGATAGAGGGCCCCGCGGTTCGGCCGCCAACAAGAAATGCAATCACCACAATTGCCCCCATGGTCGCGGCTCGAACAACGCTGGGCTGCGGTTGTACCAAAATCACATAAAAACCTAAAGCGCCCAGCGACAACACAACGCGGCCAACAAGTTTCACCCCAGCCAGCATGCTGACCAAAATCACCATGGCCAAAACGATGGCAACATTTCCACCAGAAACCGCTGTTAAATGCGCTAGACCACTTAAGCGCATCTGGTCACGGAGTTCAGCCGGCAATGCTGATTCGTCACCGATTGCGAGCCCTGCAACAAGTGAACCACCACGTTCATCGACGCCATTCAGTGCACGAGTCAAACCTCCCCGCATTGACTGTGCGAGTGAATCAACAAAGCCTGGACCACCAGTGACTTCAATCCCATTGACCGAGCTCACTCCCGCTGCGAAATTTCCGTACCGAAAAGACTGTCCCAGTTTTCCGGTAACAACAACAGATGATCCCGGTGGTGGTGCAACTACCTCGGCCGCTAATTCGACCGTAACCGGAACCTTTATTGAATAAGTCACTTCTCCAACGGTGATCGTGTCAGTCGCCAGTGTGACAACTTGAATCTCCGGAGACTTCCACACTGCGGCTGTTGGTGTAGCCCGAGTTTGTGCTTGCGTACTGATCACGCCACTGATCTGAGCGATCGGGTTTTGGTTGATCCACCCAGATAGTGGTTGACTCGTTTGGGCGCCAATTTGAAGAATTGCGACACCACAGCCAAGTAAGACAAAGAGCAGGAATATCCCACGAGCCCAAAACACTTGGGAGCCGAACTCGGTGGGTCGCCACAACCAAAAATAGGCAACCGCTGCTCCCAGAATGATGCACCCCGCAATAACAAGTACGAGGGCACTTTGTGCATGTGCGTTTCGAATAACAGGATCCGAATTCCTGCCAGTCAGAAAGAAAGTCGTTACAACACCCAGCCACAAGCCAATAGCAGGGAAAACTAGACGCAGATCCATGGGATTACGCCTTTAGAGTGTGGCAATATCGCGGACACTACCCATGATTGAGTCACCAATTCCGGAGACTTCTCCGAGCCCATCAATTGAAGTGAACGGGCCATTTGCCTCTCGGTAACTCACGATCCTCGCGGCAATTACAGGTCCAACACCGGGCAGGTCTTCTAGTTCGTTCACCGAGGCGCTGTTGATGCTGATTCCACGGCTCGTACCACCGGAGGAATTCTCACCCACAAGAATCTGTTCACCGTCAACAACCGCACGGGCTAAATTCACTGAATTCGCTGCGCTTTTTTTGCTTACCCCACCGGCAGCTTCAATGGCGTCAGCGATGCGAGCGCCCGCTGAGAGCTGGTACAGCCCCGGGTTCTTAACATAGCCAGCGACATGGACGACAACTTTCGTTGCTGAGTTTTCCGAATCTAAGACAAGTTCAGATTCTGCCCCCGAAACCACTGGCTGGACCTGCGACGGTCGACCGATAAACCACAGGCCAAGAACCACAATGATTATTGCTCCAACAATGAAAAACAGTGGACGGATACTTCGCCGTTCCCAATTGCCAACTCGAAAGCGTGGCTTGGCTTTTGTCTGTGTCGACTTCCCCGTTGACTCAGGTACTTCAACTAAAACTCGAGTGCCTCGGCGTTTGGCGGTCGAGGCAACGAAATCTCTCTGAGATGGCGCTACTTTCCAGTCTTCCAACGCGTGCTTGAGACGATCTGAGGCTTTTGTGCTCGTGGTTTTTCGAATTCCCAACATAGACACAAAATAGGGTGACCCACGTGAAATGCAAATACCGGATTTTCAACCTGTGGATCAAGGAATATGAGAAGTCTGCTTTGCCACTATGACTCCGACTAAACCGGGACCGGCATGAACTCCAAGTACTGGACTCACTTCACTGATTAACAATTCACTTCCGGGTAACTCTTGTGCAATTTTAAGCGCGCACTGATCAACCAGGCTTCGTTCGCCAAAATACTGAAGTCCTATAAGCGCGGGCTCATAGTCACGTGCACAACTCATTGCTAGGCGAACCAGTTCGGTCAGCGCTTTGGCCTGCGTGCGAACTTTTTCCTTCAACACCACCTCACCGTCAAGAATTGTCATGATCGGTTTCACCGACAGTGCCGTTCCCAACAGCGCGCTGGTCGCGCTGATGCGTCCACCACGCTTTAAGTATTCCAAACTATCGACATAGAAAAATACTTTCGAGGATGCGATCCCCATTTCGACGACCTCGAGTACCTGAGCAACACTCGCACCGGTTTGTGCTGCTCGCGCGGCATTGATAACCGGAAAACCCAGTCCCAAACCAATACTCAAGGAGTCGCATACCCTGACCGAAATAGGGCTTGTGCGAGCCGCGACAATCGCAGAATCAAAAGTTCCTGAGAGTTTGGAGGACAAAGTAACCGCCACCGCATGTTCATAGCCCTCGCTCGCTAACGATTCGAACTCTTTGGTGAATGCTTCGGGTGTGGAACGCGAAGTCGATACTTTCACTCCGTCTCGAACCGCTTGAGCAATATCAATTGAATCACCCTCAGGCAGTACAACGCCGTCCACAATCACGTCAACAGGAACGACTCGAATCCCCAGCTGGGCAGCGAGTTCCGTAGGTATCCCAGAACTGTTGTCGGTAACCAGCGCCACTCGTCCCATGCCAGCGCGTCCGACTATTTGAGAACAATATTGACGAGTTTGGGGGCTCGGACAACCACCATGCGAATTTCTTGGCCCTTTAGGGCATCAATGATTTCCGTTGATGCCATCGCCAACGCTTCCAATTCCTCTTGAGAAATATCGGGACTCACCTGAAGTTTGTCTCTGATCTTTCCAGCGATTTGGACCACACAGGTAACCGATTCTTCAACCAGCAGGGATGGATCAACGGTTGGCCAAGCCGTTCGGGCGACCGTGGGTTCGTGTCCCAGCAGCATCCACATCTCTTCCGCCGTGTAAGGGCACACAACGGAAAGCATGATGGCAACAGTTTCAACCGCCTCGCGCACTGCGGGGTCCGCCGGTCCGCACCCGGTGTCAATTGCTTTACGGGTTGCGTTGACCAGCTCCATTACCCTTGCAACCAAGACGTTAAAGCGCAGTGACTCAACGTTGAGTTCACCGTCACGGATTGCTTTATGGGTTGCTTTACGCAGTTGTTGGTCGCCTTGGGCTGGGTCAGCACCGACCGCACTTGTTACATCACCTGCCAGGCGCCACGCGCGCGCCAGGAATTTCCGGGAACCAGATGGTGAGACTTCAGCCCAGTCGATATCGTCTTCTGGCGGTCCAGCAAAAACCATGGAAAGTCGAATTGCATCGACCCCATTGATTTCGAGTTCCTCGGTCAACCGCACCAAGTTCCCGCGCGACTTACTCATGGCGCTGCCGTCTTTGAGCACCATTCCTTGATTCAGGAGACGAGTGAAAGGTTCCACAAAATCAACAAGGCCCATGTCGTGAGCAACCTTGACCCAGAAGCGTGCGTACAACAGGTGCAGGATGGCGTGGGTTACTCCACCGACGTACTGGTCAACCGGTAGCCACTCGGCCACTTTCTTGGGATCAAATGCAGCTTCTGAGTTTTGCGAATCGGCGTAGCGCAGGAAGTACCAGGACGAGTCAACGAACGTGTCCATGGTGTCGGTGTCTCGCAATGCGGGTTCACCACAATTTGGACAGGGAACATTTACCCAATCGTGTGCGGTTGCAAGCGGTGAAACACCCTTTGGGCTTAGGTCAAGCCCTTCGGTGCTGGGAAGTTCAACGGGTAATTGGTCTTCGGGAACAGCAACCTCACCGCATTTTTCGCAATGAATAATCGGGATCGGGGTGCCCCAGTAGCGCTGGCGGGAAATGAGCCAGTCGCGTAGCCGGTAGTTGGTTGCAGCCGATCCGGTACCCCGCTCTTCTAGTACTTCAATCATGCGCGGAATCGCTTCAGCTTTGGTAAGTCCGTCAAGGGGACCTGAATTAATCAAAACTCCATTGTCCGTTGTCGCGATTCCTGTTTCGCGCGGATCCTCATCACTGTCGACAACAACGGTTACCGGCAATTTAAATGCGCGAGCGAAGTCAAGGTCACGTTGATCATGTGCTGGGACCGCCATGATGGCGCCGGTTCCGTAATCGGCGAGCACGTAGTCCGCAGCGTAGACCGGGATTTTTTCACCATTGACAGGATTAATTGCATACCGCTCCAGGAAAACACCAGTTTTTTCGCGACCGGATTCCAGCCGATCCATTTCCGATGATGCTTTCACTTTGTCCAAATAGGTGGTGAACTCTGCTTCGGCCGGCGTTCCCGCAGCTAATTCAGCGGCAAGATCTGAGTCAGCCGCTACCACGAAAAATGTTGCACCGAAAAGTGTGTCCGGGCGAGTCGTGTAAACACTGACGGGTTCTTCACGACCTTCAACCACAAACTGAACGTGCGCACCTTGTGAACGGCCAATCCAGTTGCGCTGCATGAGCAGCACTTTCTCCGGCCACTTACCTTCTAGTTGATCCATGTCTTCCAGCAGGCGATCCGCGTAGTCGGTGATGCGCAAATACCACTGGGCAAGTTTTTTCTTGGTGACCTGTGAATCACATCGTTCACATAGACCTGCTACGACCTGTTCGTTAGCGAGCACCGTTTGGCATTGCGTGCACCAGTTGACCGCACTGTATTTGCGGTAGGCCAGTCCCCGTTTGAACATCTCTAAAAAGAACCACTGATTCCAGCGATAATAGGTGGGGTCGCACGTGTAAAGTACGCGATCCCAATCAAATGAGCACGCATAATTTCGCATCGACGCTTTTTGTTGTTCAATGTTCGCGTATGTCCACGTACCCGGATCAACATTGTTCTTAATCGCCGCATTCTCCGCAGGAAGCCCGAAAGCATCCCAACCAATCGGATGTAAAACATTGAAGCCTTTGAGAACCCAGTAACGGGCAATCACGTCGCCGATTGCATAAGCCTCCGCATGTCCCATGTGCAAATCACCCGATGGGTAGGGGAACATGTCACATACGTACTTTTTAGGGCGCGTGTCGGATGGGTCTCCGGAACGAAAAGGAGCGAGTTCATCCCATACCGGTAGCCAGCGCTGCTGGATTGCCGCGAAGTCGAAGCGTTGCGCATCGCGGGGATCCGAGCTAGGTGCTACGTCGGTCACGGGGTTTCAACCATCCTTTTACAGTTTCACTAGACGCCATTTATGAGCATCAAATTATGAGCATCAAATTATGAGAAACATGTGCGCGGGCAAGACTACCGATGCATAAAGCCTCGATGTAGGCCTCCCCTGAGTTACCATTGGTCACATGAGAAAATCCTTAAAAGCCATCATCACAGTGACTTCCGCAGTATTTATGGCCACAGGCCTGCTGTCCTCGCCGGCAAACGCCGCAAACAAAGACCTCACCCTCGTCGTCACCCAATTGCCCGCTCAGGTGCGACTGGTTCCCGGTGAATCCATTGCCCTGTCGCTCTCCACTAACACCACGACCGGCTACACGTGGGATACCAAAGTCTCCGGGGACGCAAAGTCGGTCAAGGTCTATCAGGGTGTTTACGCTGCTCCTGCTGCCACCGGGATGGTCGGGGTTCCCGGCACCACCGTTTGGCAGATCACCGCAAAGTCGGTTGGCAAAGCAGTCGTCACGGTCGTCACTACTGCACCCGGTGGCACGAAAAGCAATGTCGGCAAGTTAACCGTCATCGTTATGACTAAATAAGTTCAAGGGCACCCGCGAGTGCCTGGCCAACAGACTCGTGGGTTTCCCACGCCCAATGCATCCCATCGGGGTTTGAAATGCCGCTACCAAGGCCATCAAGAACATGATTTTCGATGTCCACAATGGGAACACCAATGGATGCCGCCCAGCGAAATGCTGATGCCCGCGCAGCGACGTGGTATTTCTGTGACGGGTAGTACGTGCTGTCATAAGGAGATGGCGTCATGGCCACGATCGGGATATCCCCGGAGACCGCCCGAATAGCCTGCACGATTCGAGTTAAGTACCGATCGGTTGCCAACTGCGGTAGTTGCCGCATGAACCCACCGGTGAGACCCACAATCTTGGGTGCGAGCTCGCGGTAGAGCCGACGGGTCCGGCGACGCAAGCCCCCTGGCCGCAGATACGGCATGCCTTCACGCAGGTATGTGGGTATCACGGCGGGCAGTTGGTCCATACCCCCCACCTCGATGATCACCGCGCTGGCACGGGGTAGGTAGGTGCCAAAGACAACCGGGTCCTTTGTTAGGGCCCACCACGAATCACGGGAAGTCCACCCTTCACGCGCGACCAGGTCAACCTCGAAGGGTGTGCCCAATTGGACCGCCAGGTGGGCTGCCGCAATGTTGGGAAACAACCGTGGATCAGATGGCGAGACAATCCCCTGCGGACCTTGGAATGCGAGTGAGTCACCTAGCACCAAGAGATGGCGCACGTTCTCCGCTTTACCCACTCCCCTAGTGTGCCTTTATGTCTCGACGCGGTTTGATCCTGTTCCTGAGCTTGGGCCTGATTTGGGGTCTGCCCTATTTACTCATAAAGGTCAGCGTGGAATACCTCTCCCCTGAGGTAATCATTTTCCTTCGAGTTTTCCTAGCCGCGATCATTCTGCTGCCGGTCGCGATCAAGCGAGGCTACCTGCGTGAGCTCACAGGACATTGGAAATGGGTCTTCATCTTTGCCATCATTGAGATTGCGTTCCCATTTGGCGCACTCACTTTTGCTGAAATCAAACTCAGTAGCTCAATGACCGGATTGCTGATCGCCGCGGTGCCCATCGTGGCCGCAATCATTGCGTGGCGATTGGGAATTGACGACAGGATCACCGGAATTAGGGTCGTTGGCCTAGGTGTTGGAATTCTCGGTGTTGCCGCCCTAGTAGGCCTTGATGTGACCGGCGCCGAACTCCTTTCGGCAGCGCTTCTCATTATTGCGGTGGTCGGGTACGCGTTAGGGCCCATCATTGTTTCCCAGAAACTTTCGGAAGTCCC
>Ga0247839_1002114_pt1 | contig 30700 bp, 25 predicted proteins | sample LaCruzMarch2015__6_FD_192405 | JGI IMG/M metagenome (GOLD analysis project Ga0247839, IMG submission 192405) | Freshwater microbial communities from meromictic Lake La Cruz, Castile-La Mancha, Spain - LaCruzMarch2015_16m | ecosystem: Environmental > Aquatic > Freshwater > Lake | place: Spain... | reverse complement strand
CAGCGCCCTTGATCAAGCTGCGTGCGCATCGATAATCAATGAATCTTTAAAGGAAATCGGGGTTATTCCCACGTGGAATGAGTTACTCCTTCCTATCCTGAAAAGTATTGGTGAGATGTGGGAATTACGCCAATGCGGTATTGAAGTCGAACACATCCTTTCAACCGCCATCCAGTCCGAGTTTTCGCGCTTTGCATATGAAGCGAAGACAAAAACTTCGCGGTCAACGGTCATATTGGGGTCAATGAGCGGTGATTCGCATCAACTTCCTGTGTGGGCCGTCGGCGCTGGCTTGGCCGAGCAGGGAATTCGCTTCGTACATCTGGGCGGCGGCATTCCACTGGAAAGTCTGGGAGATGTCATCACTCGGACCGGCCCTCGGGCGGTCTTTTTGTGGTCCCAAATCAAAGGCGCATCCAATTGCGACGAACTCACTAAATTGCCCTCACTTCGTCCTAACCCCAGAATCGTGATTGGCGGACCGGGCTGGTTGAACGAGGCGCCTCGCGGGGTCCACATGGCAAGTGACCTTATGACCGCGGTCGCGCTGATCAGCGAAGTCGCGAGCGACTAACCTAGGGCTTTATCCTCGAGGAGGCCCTGTGGTTGAGCGAACGAGCAAGGTTGCATTCTTGGGCCTCACTTTTGATGATGTCCTGCTGTTGCCGGGACTCTCAGATGTCGTGCCGAGTGAAGTAGACACGTCCGCTTTTGTCTCTAAAAACATTTCGATCAAGATGCCACTGGTATCCAGCGCAATGGATACTGTGACCGAATCCCGCATGGCGATTTCCATGGCTCGCCAAGGGGGCGTAGGTGTTCTTCACCGAAATCTGCCAATAGAGGCACAGGCCGCGCAGGTCGATCTCGTAAAACGAAGCGAAGCCGGAATGGTGCACGACCCAATTACTTGCTTGCCGACCGACACTTTGGCTGATGTTGATCGTCTGTGTGGTCGTTATCGAATTAGTGGCGTTCCCGTTGTTGACTCCCACGGAATCTTGGTAGGAATCGTCACAAATCGCGATATGCGATTCGAAGAGAATATGTCGCGCTTGGTCAGCGAAGTAATGACTCCTATGCCTCTGGTAACTGCACCGGTGGGTGTAGCACCGCTCGACGCACTGAACTTGTTGGCGACAAAGAAAGTTGAAAAACTGCCGCTCGTTGATGGTGATGGAAAACTACGCGGATTATTCACGGTCAAAGACTTTGTCAAAGCCGATAAATACCCACACGCGTCAAAAGATGCGCTTGGTCGGCTCGTTGTGGGCGCAGCAATTGGAGTCGGTGATGAATCGTTTAAACGGGCAGAAGCCCTCGTTGCAGCGGGTGTTGACTTTCTCATAGTTGACACGGCTCACGGTCACTCGCGAGCGGTATTGGACATGGTTACTCGAATCAAAAAAGAATTCACAGTTGATGTAGTCGGGGGAAATATTGCCACCAGAGAAGGCGCCCAAGCCTTGATTGACGCTGGCGCTGACGGGGTAAAGGTCGGGGTTGGCCCAGGCTCTATCTGCACAACGAGGGTTGTTGCTGGTGTCGGTGTCCCTCAGATCACCGCGATCGAGGAGGCTGCCTCTGTCGCGCGGGCTGCTGGAATTCCGGTAATCGCCGATGGTGGGATTCAATACAGTGGTGATATTGCTAAAGCAATTGTTGCGGGTGCCAACACGGTTATGTTGGGTTCACTTCTGGCAGGTTGCGAGGAAGCACCGGGTGACGTGGTTTTTGTTAACGGCAAACAGTTCAAATCCTATCGCGGCATGGGTTCGCTTGGCGCCATGCAAAGCCGCGGCGAAGCACGTTCTTATTCAAAAGATCGTTATGCCCAGGACGATGTTTTAAGTGATGACAAACTTGTGCCTGAAGGAATTGAAGGTTTGGTCTCCTACCGGGGACCCCTTGGGGCAGTAGCACACCAGCTTGTTGGCGGACTTCGAGCCGCCATGGGTTACGCCGGTGCGCATAACATGGTTGAGTTGGGCGAGAAAGGCCGCCTGGTGCAAATCACGGCAGCCGGGTTACGCGAGAGCCACCCACATGACATCCAAATGACAATCGAAGCACCAAACTACTCGGGGCGGTAATAATGGTTGATGTCGTAATCGGTGGCACGAAATCTGCCCGCCAAGGCTATTCATTTGATCAGGTTGCTATCGCTCCCCAGCGTCGCACTCGTGACGCATCCGAGGTATCAACGAATTGGAACATCGACGCCTACAAATTTGAGACCCCACTGATTGCTGCACCAATGGATTCGGTGGTGTCCCCTCAAAGTGCTGTCACAATCTCGCGCAATGGGGTACTCGCCGTACTCAATCTTGAAGGCCTATGGGGACGCTATGAAGATCCAACCCTTTACCTGCGTGAAATAGCAAACGTAAGTTCGGATCAAGCAACGTCACTGCTCCAGCGGTTGTATTCGGATAAACCGGTAGACCACGAATTAATCAAGAATCGGATTACCCAACTCAAAGAAAGTGGAATCACGGTCTCAGTAGCGGTGTCACCGCAACGCACAGCAGAACTAGCGCCCATCGCCGCAAGTAGTGGTGCGGAAATTTTAGTGATTCGTGGAACAACCGTCTCTGCCGAACATGTGGCCGCAAGCAGCGAACCACTGAACCTCAAAAGCTTTATTCATGAACTGGATATCCCGGTAATAGTTGGGGGTTGCGCGACAGCTCAGGCTGCCCTGCACCTGATGCGAACGGGTGCTGCCGGCGTTCTTGTTGGTTTTGGTGGCGGTTCCTCGCACACGACCGCGGAGGTCCTGGGTGTACGTGTACCCATGGCAACCGCGATCGCTGACGTTGCCTCAGCGCGCCGCGACTACCTCGATGAATCCGGTGGACGGTACGTACATGTGATCGCCGATGGGTCGATGGGTAACAGCGGAGACATAGTTAAAGCATTTGCATGTGGCGCTGACGCCGCCATGATTGGTTCTGTTCTCTCGCGCGGTACAGACTCACCCGGTGGGGGCACCCACTGGGGGTCAGAAGCTTGGCACCCAACCCTTCCTCGCGGGGAGCGTCACCAAATGAAACAGGTGGGGACCTTGGATCAGATTTTCAATGGTCCAGCCACAACGGGTGATGGAACCATGAACCTCATGGGTGCATTGCGTAAAGCTATGGCCACAACGGGCTATAGCGACTTGAAAGAATTTCAGCGGATCGAAATGATCGTTTCCTAACCATGGCCGGGGTAATTGAAGAACTGCATTACTGGCCGCGGGTTGTAGCGCTGCCAACCAATACTTCGAAAGATCGGGTAGATATCCGTTCACCCTACGGTCAAGAGTTGTATTCACTCAATGTGTCAACCGAAGGTGATGTCACAACCGCTATACAGGCAGCTCGAGCAGCACAACAAATCTGGGCAACTCGTTCACTACGAGAACGCGCCAAGGTGATTTTGGCCTTTCATGACTTAGTCCTAGCCAGCAAAGGCGAGCTACTTGACCTAATTCAATGGGAGACAGGCAAACCCCGGCGTGATGCAAATGAAGAATTACTCGATGTAACGCTGAATGCACGTTATTACGCTCGACACCTTGGTGCGCTCAAAGATCGAAGGCACCCAGGGGCATTTCCCTTACTCATCAGTGCAATCGAGCGTCATGTTCCAGTAGGCGTGGTGGGCATAATTGCTCCGTGGAATTACCCGCTGACCCTCGCTGTCAGTGATGCAATTCCAGCCCTACTTGCCGGTAACGGAGTAGTCCTTAAACCCGACCCCCTCACAAGCGTCACAGCACTTTACGTGATTGATCTGCTCTACCAAGCCGGATTGCCACGTGAACTCTTCGGTGTGGTGATCGGTGACGGAGCGCAACTGGGGACGCCGTTGATCAACCAAGTGGATTTCTTGATGTTCACCGGTTCAACCAAAGTTGGACGGATTGTTGCCGCTCAATGTGGTGAGCGCTTGATTGGTTCCGCATTAGAACTGGGCGGCAAGAACGCAATGATTATTCGCGCAGACGCCGATATCGAAAAAGCAACTGAGATTGCCACACGCGCCTGCTTTGGAAATACGGGTCAACTCTGCATCAGCATTGAACGACTCTATGTCCACAGCAGTATTGAACAAGAATTCCTTGATGCCTTCATTCGAAGAACTCGGGCAATGACCTACCAAGGCTCGGTGGGTTGGGGTGGCTCTTACGGTCCACTGATTTCACCCGTTCATGCGGCGCGTGTCATGGCTTTTATCACTGATGCTCGTGAGAAAGGAGCCACAATTCACACGGGTGGTGAACTCAGCGGTAGTTCTACTATTGCACCAACAATTCTTACGGGTGTCAAAGAAAACATGAATGTGTGTCGCGGGGAAACTTTTGGCCCGGTCGTTTCGGTGAGTAGTTTTTCAAGTGAAGCCCAAGCGATTGAATTGGCTAACGACTCCGAATACGGACTTAATGCGAGCGTGATTTCCCGGGATAAGAAGCGCGCGTTGGCAATTGCCAAGCAACTTAAGGCAGGCACGGTCAACATCAACGAAGGCTATGCCACAGCGTGGTCAACCCTTGGATCACCAATGGGCGGATTTGGTGCATCAGGACTTGGTCGTAGGCACGGGTTGGCCGGGATTGTGCAGTACACCGAGTCGCAAACAATAGCCACCCAAAATGCACTGGGCTTTGGCCCACCATTTGGCCTCAGCGACGAAACGTGGGGAAACCTTCTCACCACTTCACTTGGACTCATGAAAAGAATTGGCTGGCGTTAGAAGTCTTGCGTCTGGGATGCAAGTGCCTCACCCGGGTGATTATGGTTAGCCAATGGAGACGGCCCCAAAGACGTATCTGCGATCGTCTCTCATTGCCGCAATCTTGTTCTTCCTACCCACGGGGATAGTCGCCGTTTCATGTGCTTTGACGTCACGAGGTCGACTTGAGAGCGGCAATGAAAGTGGAGCCGTTAGAGCTGCTCTCTGGGCTCGCAGATTTATGGTGCTGACATTCGTTGTTGGTGGGGCTATCTACCTCGTGCTTGTCATGGCATTCCTAGCACTTGGTGCATTCAGTAGCTAACCGGTCCGCTACTACGCTTAGCAAATGCCTGCGAACCCCTCTGGACCTGTGCTTGTTGTTGATTTTGGCGCCCAGTACGCGCAATTGATCGCCCGACGGGTTCGCGAAGAAAACATCTATTCTGAAATTGTGGCCCACTTTGTTACTGCCGAAGAAGTAAGGGAGAAATCTCCATCGGCAATTATTCTGAGCGGCGGACCATCCAGTGTTTATGCTCCAGGTGCCCCATCATTTGATGCGGAGATCTTTGATTTAGGGATTCCGATTTTCGGGATTTGCTACGGCTTTCAACTGATGGCTAAATCACTGGGCGGGGAAGTCGCACGCACGGGCACCAGCGAATATGGCCGTACCGATCTCACTACAACAACGGCAAAGATTTTTTCTGATGTTCCGGAATTAATCTCGGTCTGGATGAGCCACGGGGACGCGGTTAATTCGGTGCCAGCAAATTTTAATGTGTGCGCGATCTCAGCGGGTGCCCCTGTTGCGGGCTTTGAAGACATGGAGCATTCTCGCGCAGGAGTGCAGTTCCACCCTGAAGTAATGCACTCGCAGTTCGGCCAGAAAGTACTTTCGAATTTTTTGATTCACCTCGCTGGGTGTGAACGAAACTGGACCATGTCCAATGTCATTGATGAGCAGGTTGCCCGAATTTCGGCTCAAATCGGTGACTCGGAAGTGATTTGTGGGCTTTCTGGCGGAGTTGACTCGGCTGTTGCTGCCGCATTGGTTCACAGGGCGGTGGGGGATCAACTCACGTGTGTGTTCGTGGATCACGGACTGCTGCGTGCAGGTGAAGCAGAGCAGGTTGAACGCGACTACGTTGCGGCAACCGGTATCAAGTTGATTGTTGTTGATGCAAAAAAAAGGTTTCTTGATGCACTCGCAGATGTTACAGATCCGGAGACGAAGCGAAAAATTATTGGCCGTGAGTTCATTCGAGTCTTTGAAGACGCGGCGGCACAAGTTGTTAATCAGGCTGGGAGTACCGGTCGGAAAGTTGAATTTTTAGTACAGGGAACCCTTTATCCGGACGTTGTTGAATCCGGCGGTGGTTCGGGTACCGCTAACATTAAAAGTCATCACAATGTTGGTGGCTTACCAGAAGATCTCGAATTCACTTTGGTGGAGCCTTTGCGCACATTGTTCAAAGACGAAGTCCGACAGGTTGGCTTAGATCTCGGCTTGCCACCAGAAATCGTGTGGCGCCACCCATTCCCCGGTCCAGGATTAGCAATCCGAATTATTGGAGCTGTCAACGAAGAGCGCTTGGAGATTCTGCGCCGAGCAGATCTGATTGCCCGCGAGGAGCTCAGCGCAGCAGGCCTGGATCGCGAAGTGTGGCAATTCCCCGTCGTGCTGTTGGCCGATGTCAGAAGTGTTGGGGTGCAGGGCGATGGCCGCACATATGGACACCCGATTGTGCTGCGACCAGTGTCAAGTGAAGACGCAATGACCGCGGATTGGGCTCGTTTGCCCTACGACCTGATTGCAAAGATTTCCAACCGAATAACCAATGAGGTTGCTGAGGTGAATCGAGTAACCCTCGACGTCACGAGCAAACCGCCGGGAACCATTGAATGGGAATAACTATGTCAATCACCGCCGAGAACGGCTAATGTTGCTTTATGGATTTCATTTATAATCTCGTTGTCATTCTGCATTTCATCGGCCTTGCCAGTTTGGTTGGCGGTTTCATCGTCCAGATGTCAAGCCCCACAAAAGGCGTCAATGCCGCGATGTTCCACGGTGCGCTCACTCAACTCGTTACTGGTGTCATCTTGGTTGGCATGGCGGAGAGTGGCATAGTCGACGAAGAAGTAGACACCACGAAGATTGCTGTGAAACTCGTGATCGTGTTGGTCGTAACGGCATTGGCATTTATCGGCCGCAAGAAAACCCCACCGCAAGTTGCATTGTGGGGAGCAATTGGCGCGCTGAGCATCAGTAATATTTTTATTTCAGTCCTCTGGAACTAAGCCACCAAGCCAGTCACGCTGTATTAACTACCCGAAAACTTTCAGCGAGTGCATCGGGACCGAAGCCGGCTTGAATAGCGGTGGCGCTCATCCAGGTCCTGATACGTCCTTCAAGGTCTTCCATGTGTGCGGTTTGTGATTCGTGGGCCTGTAAGGCGGCCAACTTGTGCGGCAACATGTCGGTGACATCCTCATAGTGATTCACCTCTGGTGCGCCCATCACCCATACTTCATCAACTGTCCAGGCATCAAGTCCTTCTTCGTCGAGTAAGACTGGATGGGCGAACGGATTGCGGGCATCGGGGTAGACCGAGAAAATTGCGGCTTCACCGGCAGCAAGATGATCGGGGTGTGCGGAATAAATCCGGTCCCAGTTGCGTTCAGGGGATTGCATCACAACCCGCTGGGGTTTGACCTGGCGGATGACCCGACTGATATCCCGACGCAAGTCCTGGGTTACCTGCAGATCCCCGTCGGGATAGCCCAAGAAATGAATATCGGACACACCCAGGGCTGCACCAGCGGCCCGCTGCTCAGCCTGGCGAATCTTGGGAATCTCACTCCTGGGTACATCTCGGTCGGCCCCACCGGCATCCCCATTGGTGCAAATACAGTAACTCACCGCTATCCCAGCCTGGGTCCACTTACGAACCGTGCCTCCTGCGCCGAAATCGACGTCGTCGGGGTGGGCGGTGATTACCAGAATGCGTTCGATTTCCATCAAATTCCCTCTATAAATCGTCGGATTGTGCATATTTTACGAATTACACGCGTGTTCTTACTCGTGTGGATTAGTCACATCCGTCACTTTCGTGTCAGAGTATGCATGTGCTTCCCCACAGTACAGGGCGCCTCGCCCTGCCTTCCTTGCGCGCGCTTCTGCGCGGCGGAGGCATTTTCCTGTGCGCGAGTGCCTTGATTTTGCAGGCTAGCCCGGCAACGGCCGACGGCAGCGGTTGGCAATCAACCAACTGGACCGGCGTGCTGGCCGGTGCGCCGGTTCCGGGTGTCGGTTTGCCTGCGGCTCCGGTGCCAGTGGGCGCTCCGGTCGCACTTCCTGCTGAGTACGACATTCACCCCGAATACGAAGGGCAATCCCAGTGTGACCCGGTTGCAAAACCAGGAACCCAACGCTTCGCTGACTTGATAAAGCAAACATATGGTTCAGATGAAACTGTGTGGATCCCGCGCGACTGCGGAGTGGGAGGCCAAAGTGAGCACAAGGAAGGCCGTGCAATCGACTGGATGGTCAATGTGCGGGTTGCGGAAGATCGCGCCGAGGCTGAAACATTTCTGAATTGGCTGATGGGACCGGATCAATTCGGTGTCGAGTACGGCAATGCAATTCGACTCGGAGTGATGTACATCGGTTGGAACGATCGGATTTGGCGGGGCTACGACATTGGTAAGGGGTGGACCGAACTCAAAGGCTGTTTTGCAAAGCCGGATAAGGGATCGGATAACACCTGTCACCGCAACCACATTCACATTTCACTGACCTGGGATGGTGCATCTGGTCGCAGTTCATTCTGGGACGGCACTCCTATGAACGCGCCTTTTTGTGCGCGCGATAAATCTTCAACGGCTGGGGCTCCGGCTACCCGTGTTGGTGGAGTAGTCGCCGTTGGCCCAGTTCGAGTTGTAGACACTCGAAATGTCATCGGAGTGAAAGAACGTTGTCGACTGCAGCAGGATCGTTGGAATGGAGATAGTAAGAGAATTTTTGCGAAAGTCACTGGTGTCGGTGGGGTGCCCACGGATGGTGTTGCTTCAGTCCTGATTCGCGTCTCAGTCTTGGGGGCTAATGCGCCCACGACTCTGCGCGCCTGGGCCCCGGGAGCAGGTTCTAGCGTTCCCGTGGTGAAAGCGCCGATTAACTCTGATGCATACGGGGATGCGATCATCCCTGTTGCAGCCAATGGAACCATTGCAATTGCCACTACGGCCGGTGCCACAGATGTCACCGTGGACGTTTTGGGTTATTACCCGATTGGCTCCGAAGTGGAAAACAAGGCTGAGGTTGTCAGCGATACCTTGATCGCGCCAATGACCGAATTTGGTCCGCTCCCTGCACAGGTGCCCGCGCCGTTGGCACCGACTGTGCCAACGCCGGCACCAGGCGCTGCTCCAGAAGAAGGTGAGTTCATCGGTATCGGAGCTGAACTCGGCTATGAATCAATAAGCCAAGGGGCAATACAGCCAGGTGAGACCCGCACCGTGACCCTCGCAGGTTTACCGGTTGGTGCGACGAGTGCGCTTGTCACCGTGACGACCAGCGAATCAACGAAAAAGGGCAAACTTCGTATAGGTCAAATTGGTGAAAAGGTCAATGCGGCGACGGTCAAGGTACGAAAAGCAGTAACTCGAACCGCCATTTTAGTTGTCCCCGTAGTTGGCGGAACAGTTCAACTTTCAGCTTCCAAAAAGCCATCGGTGCAGGTGAAGGTTGAACTGCTGGGATACCAAACGAGTACAGTGCCGCTGAAAGCTCGCGGTATGCCCTCCAAAAAACTGACAACGGATAAATTTGACGGTACCGAAGTGAAGTTGGTCAAAGCAACCGGGATCGGTGACGTGCCGAAGAAACAAAAAAAGGTGGCAGCGGTAATTCTTCGAGTCACCACCAGAGGCAAGGGCACTGATGGCCGCTTGGCCGCTTATGCCGTTGGCGGAGTTGATTATGGGTCACGTTCAGCAACCGTGACCGCGAAAGGTAAGACCACATCTATTGTGGTTGCCGAAGTCGGGGAAAAGGGACTGGTCGCACTTGCCTCAAATGTCCCAGCAAGAGCCTGGATAAGCGTGATTGGCTTCATCACACGCTGATTTTCGCCGAGTATTCAGGTGTCGGCGGTTGGGCCTAGACTGCATCAGTGTCTGATTCGAGCCAATCCCAGTTGTTTTCTCAACGTGGGGATCAATTACTCGAAGACCTCAACCCGGCCCAACGAACGGCAGTTGAACATCGAGGCAGCCCACTTTTGATTGTTGCTGGGGCAGGTTCGGGGAAGACTAGAGTTCTTACCCGCCGAATCGCACATTTGCTGGCCACCGGGAATGCAACCCCCGGACAAATTCTTGCGATCACATTCACCAATAAGGCCGCCGCCGAAATGAAGGAACGTGTGGTCGACATTGTCGGACCAGCCGGACGCACAATGTGGGTCTCAACGTTTCACAGTGCCTGTGTACGAATTTTGCGCGCGGAAGCGCACCGACTCGGGGTCAAGTCGAACTTCACAATCTATGACACCCAAGACTCACTGCGCCTGATCACTTTGATCCTGCGCGATTTCAATATCGATGTGAAGAACACACGCCCGCGCCTGGTGCTCTCCCGGATATCAGCGGCGAAAAATGAATTGATCGACCACGAAACTTTCCTCACAAATACCCAACTGTCCTCTGACAAAGACGCTGCTATTGAGTCTGTGATTGCCCAGATTTACCGCGAATATCAAAACCGATTGACCCTTGCTAACGCATTTGATTTTGACGACCTCATTGGTTCAACAGTTGCACTATTGCAACTTTTCCCCGAGGTTGCCAATATGTATCGGCGTCGATTCCGTCAGATCTTGGTTGACGAGTACCAAGACACCAACCATGCCCAATACATGTTGATCAAGGAACTTGTGGGCACAATTGCCGCCTCACCGGATTCACCACCACCGGGTGAATTGTGTGTGGTGGGTGACGCCGATCAATCGATTTATGCGTTCCGTGGCGCCACGATTCGCAACATTGAGGAATTCGAGCGGGACTATCCCAATGCCACCACGATTCTGCTTGAGCAAAACTATCGCTCAACCCAAACAATTTTGAGTGCCGCTAATGCAGTCATTGCAAAAAACACGTCGCGTCGGGCGAAAAATTTGTGGACTGACTCGGGCGATGGCGACCTGATCAAGGTATATGTGGGAGACGACGAACACGACGAAGCGTCATTCATCGCTCGCGAGATTGACCGCATGTCCGACGAAGGAATCTCGCGGCCCGGTGACACAGCAGTCTTTTATCGCACGAATGCCCAGTCGCGCGCAGTCGAAGAAGTATTCATTCGAACAGGCATGCCTTACAAGGTAGTGGGTGGTGTTCGCTTTTATGAACGCAAAGAAGTCCGAGACATTTTGGCCTATCTGCGCACAATTGTTAACCCCGCCGACGAAGTATCTCTACGTCGAATCCTCAACACCCCCAAACGCGGGATAGGCGACCGAGCAGAAGCAATGATCGGCGCTTTTGCCGAGCGAGAACGCATTACTTTTTATGAGAGCCTGCAGCGAGCAGCTGACGTGCCGGGACTAGCCACCCGTTCCATCAGCGCTATTGCAAGTTTTATTGAATTGATGCAGGCATTACAGACACTGTTTGAATCTGGCACCGAGCCGGCAATGGTTGTCCAAGCTGCAGTTGAGCAAAGTGGTTATCTCTCTGAACTACGAGCATCAAATGATTTACAAGATGAAAGTCGTATTGAAAACCTCGCGGAGCTCGAATCAGTTGCCGCCGCCTTCCTAGTCGACAACCCTGAAGGAACACTGATTGATTTTTTGGAGAACGTGGCATTGGTCGCTGACGCCGATTCAATCCCCGATGGTGAGGACCATGGAGGTGTAGTCACCCTAATGACGCTGCACACCGCTAAAGGTCTTGAATTCCCAACCGTCTTCCTTACCGGTATGGAAGAAGGAATCTTTCCCCATTCGAGGTCTCTAGGGGAGGCGCGTGAATTGGAAGAGGAAAGACGTCTGGCATATGTCGGCATTACCCGTGCCCGTCAACGTCTGTTCCTGAGCCGGTCACTCACCAGATCTTCCTGGGGAAGCCCGGCGGCCAATCCCCAAAGTCGTTTCCTCGATGAAATCCCAGAACAACACATCAAGTGGGAGCGTGAGGCGCCTTCCATGTTTTCCCCGAGCTCTAGTTTTGGTTCAACCAGTTGGTCTGCACCCGATTCCTCATTCCATCGCGACAGCAAAAGTGTCAGTTCCAACACGATTTCACTGAGTGCGGGCGACCGTGTCACCCATGAAAAATTCGGCATGGGCACAGTTGTCGAAACGGGTGGAAGCGGAGACCGCGCTGATGCAACGATTGACTTTGGCGCCTCGGGAGTTAAGCGACTCTTACTGCGTTATGCCCCCGTTGAGAGGCTTTAATTAACAGAATCCTTTACTTTTGTTGCCGCAATGACCGCTGCGGCAACTGCGGGGGCAACATTGCTGTCGAAAACACTGGGAACGATGTAAACAGAGGAGAGTGCTTTCTCGCTGACACATTCCGCGATTGCCTCAGCCGAAGCCATGAGGACCTCATCCGTTATGTCGATTGCACCGCTGTCAAGTAATCCACGGAAAATACCCGGGAATGCAAGTACGTTGTTTATCTGATTAGGAAAGTCGCTACGTCCTGTGGCAACGACCTTAGCAAATCTTGCTGCCTCAATCGGATTGATTTCCGGGTCAGGGTTTGCCAGTGCGAAAACAATTGAATCTTTTGCCATCTTTTCAACGTCTGCTGCTGTAATCAAATTGGGTTGAGATAGACCAATAAATACATCGGCATCAACCAATGCTTGGGTGAGGGAGCCGGTGAACTGACTTAGGTTTGTGCGCTTGGCGAGTTCAGTGCGATTGGGGTCTAGGTCAGTCCTCAAGGGTGACACCGCACCTTTTAAGTCAAATAGCATGATGCTTTCAACGCCGGCGTGAAGTAGTAAATATGCGACGGCTGCACCAGCGGCTCCCGCACCCGACATGACAATTTTCATCGAAGATAGTTCTTTCTTTACCAGTTTGGACGCGTTCATCAGCGCGGCCAAAACGACAACCGCGGTGCCGTGTTGGTCATCGTGGAAAACGGGGATATTGAGGCGCTCACGTAGTCTGCGTTCAACTTCAAAGCAGCGCGGTGCTGAAATATCTTCGAGGTTGATTCCGCCGAAACCGGGGGCAATAATTTCAACGGTTCGCACGATTTCATCAACGTCCTGGGTGTCAAGACAGATTGGCCATGCGTCTACGTTGGCAAATTTCTTAAAGAGCGCAGCTTTTCCCTCCATGACGGGCATGGCAGCCTCGGGGCCAATATTGCCTAGGCCAAGCACGGCCGACCCATCGGTGACAACCGCAACGGTATTGCGCTTGATGGTCAGGTTGCGTGCATCTGATGGATTGTCTGCGATTGCAAGACACACTCGGGCCACTCCAGGGGTGTAAGCGCGAGCCAGGTCTGCGCGATTGCGCATGGGCACCTTGATACCAACTTCGATTTTCCCACCAAGGTGAACGAGGAAAACCGAATCGCTGAGTTTATCGACCTTGCATCCATCAATTCCGTTGAGAGTTTCCCGAATCGACTCAGCATGATCGGGGTCAAGAACGAGTGCGCTGAGGTCGACAACGGTGGTTTCGGTACCAGGATCTGAGACATCCAGCCCAGTAATCACACCCCCAGCATCACTCACTGCTGCAATAATTCTCCCTGAAGCATGGAGTTCGGGTGTGACGTGCATTCGAATGGTGATCGAGTAGCCGGCTGCCTGTGTCATAGCAATTAGCCTATAGCTGGGGTGAATCCAGGGTTAGGTGCCACGTCGAGTGTTGTGAGGCTTCGTTTCCCAACACGATAGCATTCTGCCCATGAGCGCAGAGGAACGTCCGATCCGAGTGGTGATCGCGAAACCTGGATTAGACGGTCACGACCGTGGCGCAAAAGTAATTGCGCGAGCATTACGCGATGCAGGTTGTGAAGTGATCTACACCGGGCTTCACCAGACCCCGGTGGCCATTGCCGCGACCGCAGTTCAAGAAGATGCCGACGTAATCGGGATATCGATTCTTTCCGGCGCGCACTTGACACTTTTCCCAGAATTGTTAAACGAATTGGCCGTGGCAGGAGCAGCAGATATCGTCGTTTTCGGTGGGGGGATCATTCCTGAAGCCGACATCCCCGTGCTCAAATCAGCGGGTGTCGCCGAGATTTTCACCCCAGGAACAACAACCCAGTCGGTCGTCGATTGGGTAAATGAGCACGTCTCGGTTCGTCGCTAGCAGTCAGTGCGTGCAAAATCACACAGGTAATGTCACAAAGCAGGTTAGCGGGTCAATAGGCTTAGGCCGCACCTCTGACGTGGAATAAATCATCGTGAATTAGGGAGTTTTTGTGGATCTGTACGAATACCAAGCCAAGGAACTTTTTGGAAAGCATGGGCTCCCCATTACCGCCGGTGATGTCGCACTTGATGTAGACGCAGCCGTCGCCATCGCAACATCCATCAATGGCCCAGTGGTTATCAAAGCCCAAGTAAAGGTGGGCGGCCGCGGCAAGGCAGGAGGCGTGAAGCTGGCAAAAAATCCCGCGGAGACACGTGAGATTGCTGGGGCCATACTGGGCATGGACATCAAGGGTCATACCGTTCACAAGGTGCTCGTAGCTCATGCGGCAGACATAGCTGAGGAATACTACGTTTCATTTTTGCTCGACCGTGCCAACCGTTCATTTCTGGCAATGGCCAGTGTCGAAGGTGGCGTCGAGATCGAAGAGGTCGCCGTCAACAATCCGGAGGCTCTTGCAAAAATTAGGGTCGATGCTCTAGAGGGTGTAACCCCTGCAAAGGCTCGAGAGATCGCTGCAGCCGCAAAGTTCGACGAAGCGATTCAGGGACAGGTCGCCGATATCTTGGTCAAAATGTGGGAGGTCATGGTCGCCGAAGATGCAACCCTGGTCGAAGTGAACCCATTGGTCCTCACTCCAACCGGTGAAGTGCTCGCACTTGACGGCAAAGTCACCATCGATGACAACGCGGGCTACCGCCAACCCGACCATGCTGGTTTTGATGACTCGGACGCCGAGAACATTGAGACCCGTGCAAAAGCGATGGATCTGAATTACGTCAAGCTACAAGGCGATGTTGGAATCATCGGAAACGGTGCCGGGCTTGTTATGAGCACACTTGATGTCGTCGCTTACGCGGGTGAGGAATTTGGTGGCATTAAGCCGGCAAACTTCCTCGACATTGGTGGCGGGGCATCGGCTGAAGTCATGGCAAACGGTCTCGACATCGTTCTTAATGACCCCGAAGTCCAAGCTGTCTTTGTCAACATCTTCGGTGGTATTACTGCCTGTGATGCAGTAGCCAACGGGATCCTGCAGGCAGTTGATCAACTAGGAGACAGTGTCACCAAGCCGATTGTTGCTCGAATCGATGGCAATAACGCCGTCGAGGGTCGGGCAATTCTCAACAAAGCAAATCACAAATTTATTGAACTAGTTGACACCATGGACGCAGCAGCGCGCCGGGTGGCTGAACTCGCAGCAGCTCGAAAGGGAGCGTAATCCAATGGCAATTTGGCTTAATGAAGATAGCAAAATCCTTGTGCAGGGAATGACGGGAGCAGAGGGAACCAAACACACACGCCGCATGGTTGCAAGCGGAGCCAAGGTTGTTGCGGGCGTAACCCCCGGCAAAGCAGGCGCAGATGTTGACGGTATTCCCGTGTTCAACGACGTTGCCTCGGCAATGGCCGCAACGGGTGCAAATGTTTCTGTGGTTTTCGTGCCACCCAAGTTCGCTAAGGCTGCAGTCGAAGAGGCAGTTGATGCAAAAATTCCTCTGTGTGTAGTGATCACGGAAGGAATTCCCGTTCATGACACCGCGCAGTTCTTCCAATATGCGGTGAATGCAGGAACCACGAGAATTATCGGACCAAACTGCCCAGGAATTATTAGCCCTGGCGTATCCAATGCCGGGATCATTCCTTCTGACATTACCAAGCCCGGTCGGATCGGTCTGGTCTCAAAGTCAGGCACCCTGACCTATCAGATGATGTACGAACTACGCGACTTTGGCTTCTCCACCTGTGTGGGAATTGGTGGCGACCCCATCATCGGTACAACCCACATCGACGCACTTGAGGCATTCCAAAATGACCCCGATACCGACGCGATCGTGATGATTGGTGAAATTGGTGGCGACGCTGAAGAACGGGCCGCTGCTTACATCAAAGACCATGTGACTAAGCCTGTAGTTGGCTATGTCGCCGGTTTCACCGCACCAGAAGGAAAGACCATGGGTCATGCTGGCGCGATTGTCTCCGGTTCTTCTGGGACGGCCGCCGCAAAGCAGGAGGCTTTGGAAGCGGCCGGAGTTAAAGTGGGCCGCACACCAAGTGCAACCGCTGAACTCATGCGCAAGATTCTGTCCTAGGGGGCTGTGCGCCTTCGCCCGAAAATGGTCAGGCGAAAGGTAGATTGTTCTTGTGAGTCAGCAGGCACCGCCAGAGACGGGAGTACCTGCTGGTGAAATGAATGAATCCGCGTCGAGCTCTCGTCGTGGGTCGAGCGCAGCAAGTGACCGGTTAAAGGGATTCACTGGCAGCACTACGGTGGGTTCAATTACGTGGTCAATTATTTCTTGCTTTTCGGTGATCCTGGTAACGGTTGCTCTCGTTTGCGTGATTTTGTTGCCTTCCCTTTTGTTTAGTGGTGAGCGACCCGCTGGCATCAAGGGATATCTTGATGCAATTACTTGGGGTTGGTTGTTGATTAATGGCGTGCCACCAAAATTGGGTTCAGCGACCATCACCTTGATTCCTTGGGGTCTGGCCATAATCCCGTGGGCACTGCTATTTCGCGCAGGTAGGTCCGTTTCACTTCGCATCGCACACGGAGTCCTTTGGCGGGTAATCGGTGGCGCGATCATGGTGTTGATTTATGTGGGGGCGATCGTTGCGGCGGCCCATTTCACCACTTCTGTAAATGTGTCATTTGGTGTTGGGTGGGCGCTGATCGTGTCGGTGGCCATGGGTGTCAGCGCTGTCACAGCGGGGATTTCGCGTGGTGCTGGCGTTCAATTGGGTACAACAATCCCAACCCTGGCCGTTTTCGTATTGCGATGGGGATTTAGCGCAGTCGCCGCTCTTATGGGAATCGCAGCGATTGCGTTGGCGTTACGCCTTCTCGTTAATTTAGGTGGCGCAATGGATTTGTTCATGGGTCTGAATCCTGGTTGGAGCGGAATTCTGGCATTGCTGGCTTTGACGATCGGATACATGCCGGTGCTTCTGGTGTGGAGCGCAGCCTATGTTGTCGGTGCTGGTTTTAGTATTGGCCCTGACGTAATCGTCTCTCCATTCATTCCGGTGACCGCTCCCACTCAACTTCCGCCATTCCCACCATTAGTCGCGATTCCAGAAACTGCGGGAGCGCTGGTGTGGCTGCTACCGCTATTGGTGGTTGTGATTGGCATTTTTTGGGGTATTGGTATCTCAAAAAGTCTGGGTAAAGAAAACGCATTGATTCGGATTCTCCTCGGTTTTGCGGTGGCATTCGTGGCAGCAGTGGTCTTTTATGGCTTAGCTGTGATATCACTGGGCGATTTGGGTGATGTTCGTTTGGTTTCCTTGGGGCCGGATCCATTACTTTCGGCGTCTCTATTGTGGATTCTTCTGTCGATTGGAATCACTCCAACGGCCGTGCTTCCGGCTAAAACATTTATGCGAAAACGTCAAGCTAAAATTGTGATAGTCCCAGACGCTGATCCTGGGGAAGTACATCGCGGTCATGAATAGCGACATGGATGGCGTCCGATTCGGTGCCGCAGTGGGATGGGCGCGCATCGCCTTTACGAAAAACGCCATGACATTCATCGCGCTATCGGTTGTGGTCATGATCTTGCAATTCGGACAACAGTTTGTGTCCAATCCATTCACTGAGACATTTAGCCGCTGCATTGAAGTTGGTGGCGCTGCTGAAACTTTGGACTCAGTAGCAATGACGGCTTGTTTTGAGTCTGAGATGGGATCACTCCTGCTGGTTATTCTCTTGGCGGTACTTTTTGTCGTTGCGTCTTTCTTAGCCACGGCAGGCGTTATCCGCGGTTCTCTCTATGTCACGCAAGGCCGAAAAATTGGGTTCGCTGACACATTTACCGGTCAATACTTTGGGGCATTCTCCTTGACCGTACTATTAATCATGATCACTTTTGTGGCAGGGCTTTTCCTTTTCGTCGTGCCGGCAATAATTGCTATGTTGTTATTTCAGTTCGCACCATTTTTTGCCCTGGATCGTGGTCTATCACCATTTCAAGCATTGAAATCAAGTATCCGATTGGTGCGTCTCAACTGGCCACTGGCGATTCTGGTCTTGCTATTTAGTGCAGCTGCGTATTTACTTTCGGGATTGTTCTGGGGGATCCCCACCCTTCTGTTTTTGCCATTAGCCGCGTTGGTGACCGGGTATGTGTACCGAACACTTCAAGGCGAGATGGTTGATCCGGCCTCGTGAGTGCTCGTGTAGTCGTTTTAGCTTCGGGTGCGGGAAGACTTTTTGAGGCGCTTCTCGATGCAGGGTTAACACCCAGCGTGGTTGGGTTGGTCACAGATAAACCGGGTGCAAGGGCAGTTGAGGTTGCCGAGAGCCGTGGGATTCCGGTACGAAAAATACCGCTGAATGATTTTGGTTCCCGTGATTTGTGGCAGAGCGAATTGCTGAGACAGGTGAAGGAATTGAACCCGGATTTGATTGTGGCAGCAGGGTTCATGCGAATTCTCAGCCCCTTATTTGTCAATGCATTTCCCGGTCAAATAGTTAATGTGCACCCATCATTGTTGCCCCTATTTCCCGGTGCACATGCCGTGCGTGATGCCATGGAGGCCGGGGCCACGGTCACAGGGTGCACGATTCATTTCATTGATGAGGGAGTCGACACCGGAGAAATAATTGCTCAGGAGCAAATAGAGGTAATCCCGGGTGAGAGTGAAGCTGAGTTGAAAGAAAGAATAAGGAAGGCGGAATTCATTCTCCTTCCCCAAATTGTTGAACAACTATTGATCGAGCGTTTTGGTAAAGGGTTTCAGTGACATTTCGGCCGATCAAACGGGCGTTGATTTCGGTGTACGACAAGACCGGAGTTGTCGATTTAGCTCAAGCCTTATCGCGCAATGGTATTGAAATAGTTTCTACCGGGAGTACCGCTGCAACCATCGAAGCAGCCGGCATACCGGTCACCCCAGTACCTGCGGTCACAAATTTCCCAGAGTGTCTTGATGGACGGGTGAAGACACTGCACCCTGGTATCCATGCCGGTCTACTCGCTGACCTACGCAATCCTGATCATGTTTCTCAATTGGAAGCCCTCGAGATCAAGGCATTTGATTTAGTCGTGGTGAATCTCTATCCATTTAATGAGACAGTTGCTAATGGCGCGAAAATTGATGACTGCGTTGAACAGATTGATATTGGTGGTCCAGCCATGATCCGCGCCTCTGCAAAGAACTATGCCAACGTCGCGGTCGTTGTTTCCCCGACCAACTACCCAGAGGTTCTCGCGGCCCTTGAAGCCGGAGGCACCACACTTGTTCAGCGAGCACTGCTTTCGGCGCACGCTTTTGCGCATACGGCAACTTATGACATTGCGGTTGCAACCTGGATGTCAAATGTAGTGGCCCCCGAAGAGAACGAATTTCCTCGTTGGCGAGGTTCGGCATGGACACGAAGTGAAGTACTTCGATACGGAGAGAACCCCCACCAGAGTGCCGCTTCTTATGTCGGAATTGGTCTAGAGGTGGGAATCGCAAACTCAGTTCAGTTACACGGAAAACCCATGTCATACAACAACTTTATTGATGCTGATGCGGCCCGCCGAGCTGCTTTTGATTTCTTGGAACCATCTGTGGCAATTATCAAGCACGCAAACCCGTGCGGTATTGCCTCTGGTCTTGATATTGAAAAGGCCTACAGCAAAGCTAACGCCACCGATCCCGTCTCAGCTTTTGGCGGGGTGGTCGCCGCAAATCGCACCGTAACGAAGGAAATGGCAGAGTCACTGTCGAAAGTTTTCACTGAAGTCGTGATTGCTCCCGATTTTGATGCTGATGCCCTCAGCATTCTTAAAGAAAAAGCTAACCTGCGAATTCTGGTTTCACCCGGACCTCAACATGGTCGAAGGGTGGAAGCCCGCACGATCTCGGGCGGCTTACTCGTGCAAAGTGTAGACACCGTAAACGATGACGGCGATAATCCCGCTAGTTGGACACTCGTCTGTGGTGAGCCAGTGTCTGCGGCGACCATGCGTGACCTCGAGTTTGCCTGGAAAGCCTGTCGGTCCGTGAAGTCAAATGCAATTCTTCTTGCAAAAGATCTGGGTGCTGTCGGAATCGGTATGGGTCAGGTCAACCGGGTCGACTCTGCGCATCTATCCGTGACGCGCGCTGGGGTACGGGCCGCTGGCTCGGTAGCCGCCTCTGATGCTTTCTTCCCATTTGCGGACGGGCTGCAGGTATTGCTGGATGCAGGAGTGAGCGCGGTCGTGCAACCTGGCGGTTCCGTGCGAGATGAAGAGGTTATTGCTGCCGCTCAAGCTGCGGGAGTCAGTATGTATTTCACGGGGACCCGTCATTTCTTTCACTAGCAAGGGACACGGTGCAGCCAGCGCCAAAGTTTTTCTTCCGATCACGTTCATTGCCGGATCGCTGACAGCTTGGCAAGCAAGGGCAAATGGTGAACTCGCCGTATTGGTGGGTAGCGGTCTTGAAGCAGCGGTCTGGAGCTTTGGTTCTGGCTTAATCATGCTGACAATTCTGTTGCTGGTAAATCAGCGTATGCGAGTCGGTGTGAAAAAAGTGTTTCGGGGATTGCGCAACCATGATTTCCCGCGCTGGTACATACTGGGTGGCCTGCTTGGTGGGACCTTTGTTGGCGTACAGGCAAGTGTCGTCCCACTCATTGGTGTCGCACTATTCACAGTCGCTTTTGTTGCCGGTCAAAGCTCTAACGCGCTCCTTGTTGACCGAATTGGGCTAGGTCCAGCGGGTAGTACGGCGATTAGCCCGATCAGAGTAATCGCGAGTGTGCTTGCCGTGGGTGGTGTTATCGTCGCAGTGTCAGGTCGGTTGACCGGCGAAATCTCACTCATGCCAGTGGTTTTGTCCTTCCTTGTGGGTGCACTCGTAGCTGTCCAGCAGGCCATCAACGGTCGAATCGGGATCACCGCGGGAAATGCGTTTTCTTCGACGTGGTTCAACTTTGTTTTTGGAACCAGCGCCCTACTGGCTGCTTCATTCACCCAGGTTTTCTGGGGTGACATGCAGGTCTCAACCCTTCCCAGTGATTCATGGTGGGTGTACACCGGGGGCATCGTGGGTGTTATCTACATTGCCATGTCGGTCTGGGTGGTTCCCAAGGTAGGTGTGTTGATTTTCGTCCTGATTTCTGTCAGCGGGCAACTCACGGGAGCACTTTTCCTCGATGTGGTGATGCCAACCAGTGGAACAGTGATTACACCGACGCTGTTTATCGGAGTCGGACTCACCTTCGCGGCGGTCGCACTATCAGTTTCGCCGCGACTGCTGTCCACTAGACGTTAAGTTCGCGTTGGGAGTGCAAAATGTTATGTGTGAAGCGCAGTCAGGACCTGATAGGAGTGCGGACCTCGCATGGGAGAGACTACGTCCATGATTCTTGACGGCAAAGCAACCGCGACTTTAGTCAAGGCTGAACTTAAGGTCAGAGTCGATGCACTGAGGGCGCGGGGGGTCGTTCCTGGGCTGGGTACAGTTCTGGTGGGTGAAGACCCCGGATCACACGCGTATGTTGGCGGGAAGCACAAGGACTGCGCCGAAGTTGGGATTTCATCGATTCGAATTGACCTGCCCACTGATTCAACCCAGTCAGAAGTTGACGCACATATTGCTGAGTTGAATGCTGATCCAAGCGTTACCGGTTACATTGTTCAGCTTCCACTGCCCAAGCATTTGGATGCTAATCGGGTGCTTGAACTGATGGACCCGGGCAAAGACGCAGACGGACTGCACCCGATGAATCTAGGTCGACTCGTCTTGGGAATTCCTGCCCCGCTGCCGTGCACTCCCGCCGGAATTGTTGAACTGCTCAGGCGTTATGAAGTGCCGATAAATGGCGCCCACGTGGTCATTGTGGGCCGGGGAGTCACCGTTGGCCGACCGTTGGGTCTTCTACTTACCCGAAAAAGTGAAAACGCCACCGTGACTTTGTGCCACACCGGGACCAAGAATCTTTCAGAAGAACTCAGGCGAGCAGACATTATTGTTGCGGCGGCTGGAGTCCCTGGAATAGTCACGGCAGCCGATGTAAAGCCTGGCGCAGCGGTTCTTGATGTTGGGATTACGAGAACGGATACTGGTTTGGTAGGGGATGTGGCACCCGATGTCATTGATGTGGCAGGTTTCTTGGCACCCATGCCGGGCGGTACCGGCCCGATGACCCGTGCCATGTTGCTGGCAAATGTTGTTGCCCGCGCCGAGGAATTGGCCAAAGGCTGAATCAGATGGCAAATTCACGCGAGGAAAATGTGCACCGGCTTCCCCGGTCAAGGTTTCGGCAATGGCCAATCTCGCTCGTTCTTCTCGGGATCGCAGTTTCTATGGTTTTCGTGGCTACGGATCACTTTCGACGGGGATCCTTGGTCCTCGCGGTGAGCGTTGTGCTGGCCATTTTTCTGCGGCTTTTCCTGCCGGAAAACCAGGCCGGAATGCTTGCTGTTCGCTCGAAAAGCGTCGATGTCGCCATTTTGACCGTTTTGGGTGTGGGATTGGCCATATTTGCCCTATGGGTACCTGCCCCAAACTAAAAATAGAAGGCATGAGGCGGTATCTTGACGTCAAGATATTTTATTCTGCCCCGTATATCCACGAAGGAGATAACACATGGCTCGCTCTGGCAAGGTTTCAGTAATTGGCGCAGGTTTCTATGGTTCAACGACGGCTTTGCGTCTGGCTGAATACGACATCTTTGAAACGGTTGTTCTCACCGATGTTGTTGAGGGTAAGGCTGAGGGTCTCGCACTTGACATTAACCAGTCGCGCTGGATTGAAGGATTTGAAACCAAGATTGTTGGGCAAACCACGGGGATGGACGGCAGTGGCTATGAAGCCATTTCCGGTTCCGAGATCGTTGTCATGACCGCAGGCCTTCCGCGCAAGCCCGGCATGAGCCGAATGGATCTGATCGAAACGAATGCCAAAATTATGCGCGGTGTCTGCGAAAACATTGCCAAGCATGCGCCAAATTGCGTTGTGATCAACGTGGCCAATCCACTTGATGAAATGACCGCACTTGCACAAATTGTCACCAAGTTCCCTTACAACCGCGTGATTGGTCAAGCGGGAATGCTTGACACGGCCCGCTTCTCCCACTTTGTGGCTGAGGCACTCAATGTCCCCGTGGGGTCTGTCACAACGCTGACCCTTGGTTCACACGGTGACACCATGGTCCCTGTTGCATCGGCCTGCAGCGTTGACGGCAAGCCACTGAGTGATTTGCTGTCACAGGATCAGATTGAGGAACTTGTCGTGCGCACTCGTAATGGTGGAGCCGAAATTGTTGCCCTGTTAAAAACGGGGTCGGCCTACTATGCCCCGTCGGCTGCAGCAGCTCGCATGGCTCGTGCAGTCCATGAAAACTCGGGCAAAGTAATGCCCGTGTGCGCATGGGTTGATGGCGAATATGGTCTCTCCGGTGCCTACCTCGGGGTTGAAGCGGAAATTGGTAAAGAGGGGATTAAGAGGATAGTTGAAACCCCGCTCACCGATTCAGAAAAGGTTCTGCTCGTGGAGGCCTATGAAGCGGTTAAAGCCAAGCAAGCCGACGTATCTGCCCTTTAAGAACGAATAGTCTTATTCACTAAGCCCACACTCAAGGAGTAATTCGCATGTCGCAGAAAATCAAGGTTGTTAATCCGGTCGTTGAGCTAGATGGCGATGAAATGACACGAATCATTTGGCACTTCATCAAGGCCGAACTGATTGAGAAATATCTTGATGTTGACCTTAAGTATTACGACTTGAGCATGGAAAACCGAGATGCAACGGATGACCAAGTCACTATCGATTCAGCACATGCAATTCAGAAATATGGTGTTGGTGTGAAATGCGCAACCATCACCCCTGATGAAGCGCGTGTTGAAGAATTTGGTTTGAAAGAAATGTGGAAGTCACCCAATGGCACGATCCGAAATATTCTTGGTGGCGTTATATTCCGTGAGCCGATTATTATTTCAAACATTCCACGGCTTGTGCCCGGTTGGACCCAACCGATCATTATCGGTCGTCACGCATTCGGTGACCAATACAAGGCGACAGATTTCAAGGTTCCCACCGCGGGCACGCTGACCATGACTTTCACTCCAACCGATGGTTCTGAACCGATGGAATTCAATGTTTTTGACTTCCCATCCGGGGGCGTGGCCATGGGTATGTACAACTTGGATGAGTCAATCCGCGCCTTCGCACGAGCCTCAATGCGTTACGGCCTCACTCGTGGTTACCCCGTTTACCTCTCCACAAAGAACACAATTCTGAAGGCATATGACGGTCAATTCAAAGATATTTTTGCTGAAATCTTTGAGACTGAATTCAAGGCCGAATTCGAGGCAGCAGGAATTACCTATGAACACCGGTTGATCGATGACATGGTGGCTGCTGCCATGAAATGGGAAGGTGGCTACGTCTGGGCCTGCAAGAACTATGACGGTGATGTCCAGTCGGACACGATTGCCCAGGGTTTCGGATCACTGGGCTTGATGACCAGTGTTCTCATGACACCCGATGGCAAGACGGTTGAAGCAGAAGCTGCCCACGGCACGGTTACCCGGCACTACCGCCAACATCAGCAAGGAAAGCCAACGTCCACCAACCCAATTGCCTCAATTTTTGCGTGGACACGCGGGCTTGAGCACCGAGGAGTGCTCGACAGCACCCCCGAGGTCAGCGAGTTTGCTCGCACGCTTGAGCGGGTCTGTATTGAAACGGTTGAGGCGGGTGACATGACCAAAGATTTGGCTATGTTGATCGGTCCGGAACAGAAGTGGCTCACAACACAGGATTTCCTGAGCGCAATTGACACCCGTCTGCAGGGAGCAATGCGTTCCTAACGTGAATAAAGATCTAAGGTTGAGCCTGTGAGCGAGATCCTGGTCAACTTTGGTGTGATCTTGATTTTTGTTTTGATCGGTGGTTTTTTTGCTGCCGCCGAACTCGCTTTGGTTTCCGTTCGGGAGAGCCAGGTCACGCGTTTGGCGGAGACTTCAAAGCGTGGACGCATTCTTGCCGGTTTAACCGCCGATCCGGGGCGCTTCCTTGCGGCGGGTCAAGTGGGGGTGACCCTCGCCGGGTTTATTTCAGCTGGCTTTGGCGCGGCCACTATTGCGCCGGATCTTGCTGTCCCGCTCGAAAACTGGGGGCTCAGTGAGGCAGCCGCCAGCACGATCGCATTTGTTTTAACCACGGTCGTGATCGCCTATATTTCGCTGGTTTTAGGCGAGTTGGTTCCCAAGCGAATTGCATTGCAGCGCGTTGAGCAGGTCGCATTATTTGTTGCCGGGCCAATTGAGCTCACTGCAAGGATTACCCGACCATTCATTGCCGCATTGGGTGTGTCAACAAATCTGATTGTTCGTCTATTGGGAATCGACCCCAAGGCGGCCAAGGAACAGATGAGCGGTGAAGAACTCCGGGACCTCGTGGCAGCACATGAAGACCTCAGTGTTGAAGAGCGCGAAATGATTGACGACATTTTTGCCGCAGGGGAGCGTGAGCTCAGGGAAGTCATGATGCCTCGTACAGAAGTGTCCTTCCTGGATGCTTCGTTGTCGGTATCCAAGGCGATTCGTTTAACCTCTGACCAACCTCATTCACGTTATCCGGTGATTCGTGGTAGCGCTGATGAAGTGGTCGGCTTTGTCCATATACGCGATCTACTCGATCCCGACCTCAACGACCCCAGCATTCTCGTGGGCAGACTGGCACGGGAAGTATTAACTTTCCCAGCGAGTAAGGAAGTGATCAGCACACTAACTGAAATGCGTCGAATGAGGGCGCACTTAGCCATGGTCCAAGACGAGTATGGAGGCACCGCCGGTCTAGTCACCATGGAGGATCTAGTGGAAGAACTCATCGGTGACATCAAAGATGAATATGACGTTGAGTCCCCAGCCCACGAACTGGGCGCCTTGGGCGAAGTAAGCGTTGATGGACTTCTTAATCGCGATGACTTCGAGGACCGAACCTCAATTGTGCTGCCAGAGGGACCATTTGAAACGGTTGCCGGTTTCATTATTTCCGAGCTGGGGCAGTTGCCCCAGATTGGTGACAAAGTCGAATTAGACAATCACGAATTTGTTGTCACCGAACTCGACGGTCGCCGAGTGTCGAGAGTGCGCGTTCTGACCCACGAAATGAATAGTAAGGAACAATACGACGGTGACAAATAGCAACCAGAAACCACGGGTCTTCTCCGGTATCCAGCCGACTGCTGATTCTTTTCACATAGGCAACCTCTTGGGGGCTTTGCAGGCTTGGGTGAAACTCCAGGAGACCCATGATGCTTTTTTTTGCGTGGTGGACCAACACGCGATTACCGTTGATCACGATCCCCAACTGCTGTGTAAACGCACACTCGTTTCCTTTGCCCAGTTGCTCGCAATCGGGCTAGACCCAGAGAAGTGCACGGTTTTTGCACAGAGTCAGGTTGCGGCACACAGTCAACTTTCGTGGGTCCTGCAATGCCAGACAGGATTCGGTGAGGCAAGTCGGATGACTCAATTTAAGGACAAGAGTTCGAAGGCGGGTAATGACCGTTCAACAGTCGGTCTGTTTACCTACCCAATCCTGCAGGCCGCCGACATTCTGCTGTACCAAGCGAATGGTGTCCCTGTGGGAGAGGACCAGCGACAACACCTTGAATTGACACGTGATTTAGCACAACGGTTTAACGCCAAATTTGGTGAAACTTTTGAAGTACCTGAAGTGATGGTGATGAAGGAAACTGGTCGAATAGTTGATTTGCAAGACCCCACATCCAAGATGAGCAAATCAAGCCCTCCTGGTTGCGTATTTCTACTTGACGACAACAAAGTGGCCGAAAAAAAGATTAAGAGCGCAGTCACCGATTCAGATTCCGAAGTTAGTTTTGATGAAGATATGAAGCCCGGGATTTCTAACTTATTGACTTTGCAGAAAGCCATCACGGGAAAGTCAATTGATGTGCTTGAGTCGGACTATGCAGGGCGTGGTTACGGTGACTTAAAAAAAGAAACTGCTGAAATTGTTTTGGGAGTAATTGAACCGATCCGCACAAGAGTCCATGAACTACTGACTGACCCGACTGAATTGCAAACCTTGATGAATAGGGGAGCGCAGAAAGCCCGAGATGCTGCTGCACCAACTCTGGACCTGGTGTACGAGCGGGTGGGTTTCACCGCTAATTCTCGAGGGTGATTTTGCCGTTTCCTGAGAGTCGCCCTCGGTTTTTTCGCTGGGTGAAAGCCGACCGAACCCCGTAGAGAATAAATGCGACCATGGCCGCAAAAAGGATCATCCACCCGATTGCTAAACCGCCGAGGCCTGAGCCGGCGGTCATAGTGCTCGTGGGTTGTGAGGCAATTTTGGCATCAGCGAAGGAATCCATATTTGATAATGGTGTGGAATCTAAACTCGCGGCAGGCAAAGTGTTTTGTCCAAGTACACCGACGGGCGCTACCTTATCGCCGTTAGCAAATGCCCAGGCTAAGAGTTTTTCTGCGGCCGATGAACTCGCCTCTTTAATGCCCATCAGCGAAACAATGTAGGTCGTCCCTTTGCGTTCCGCCGCCCCGATAAAGGTTCGCCCGGCATTCGTGGTGTAGCCGGTCTTGAGTCCGATTGTTCCATTGAAATTGCCAAGTAACATCCTATTTTGGGTGTAGATGGTTTTTGACTTTTTCTTGTTTGCAAACTCATGCTTTTTGGTGGCAACAACTTCTCGGAAGTACGGCAAAGCCAATGCCGAGCGGCCTATTGTCGCTAGGTCGTATGCGCTGGACACTTGGCCCGGAGCATCAAGTCCACTGGGGTTTTTTACGACGGTATCCAGCGCACCGACTGAGTCCGCAATTTCATTCATTTGCGCCAAAGTCGTTTTCACGCTGCCGGCGCCTTTAGCCAATGCCATCGCGGCATCATTGGCGCTCGGAAGAAGCATTGCGTAGAAAAGGTCATTAGCGGAGTAATCGCGACCACGAACCAAACCAACTCTGTTGCCGTAAGTATTGACCGCTCGCTTTTTTGCTTTAATCATGGTGGCAGGGTCCATTTGGGGAATCAACGTTAATGCGGTCAAGGTTTTCAAAGTGCTGGCAGGTGCGCGTAACACGTGAGGGCCTTTCGCCGCCAAGATTTCACCCGTGTCAGCATTAGCAACCACCCAGGTCTTTGCCCACACTTCGGGCAACGGATCAGCTCCCTCACCCAATGCGACGATTTCCCCCTTTCCCGTGAGCAGCTCTCCGCCTACGGGGATGTCACCAGGGACGGCAGCCGCCGGGACCGCAACAATGCTCACTCCCAGAACCAGCGCCGCGGCGCCCGCCAGCACGAAGGATGCGAGCAAACTGTGCCGCTGGGAATGTCGTGGATGCATAACTTGTCAACCCTAACCCCATTGCCCCAATAGGGGAAAAGGCACCGCCGGATGTCAATGGGGATACACCCTGGCCAAAGCCCAGGTCCTGAGGCTAAGTTTAGGTCACAGTCCCCGCCATGAAAGGCCCTAACTTGAGCACAACAGCCCTCTCTGGTGCACTGCCTCCCAACACCCCAACCCGCCTTTTGATTGGGGGAGAGTGGGTGGCGACGGCTGCAGGGCTCAATGTGATTAATCCGGCCTCGTACAGCACTTTGGCCACTATTGGAGACGCTGGTGTTGTCGAGGGCATTCAAGCGGTTGACGCAGCCCACGAGGCATTCCAAACGTGGTCGATAACCCCAGCCCGCGTTCGCGCTGAAATATTACGAAAAGCATTTGAAATAATGGTCGCCGAAATCGATGACTGCGCTCGACTCATTGCCCTTGAAAATGGCAAAGCCTGGCGTGATGCTATGGGTGAAGCGATCTACGCCGCTGAGTTCTTCCGCTGGTTTTCTGAAGAAGCACCGCGGATTGAGGGTGGATTTCGCTACGCGCCCAATCGTGACAAGACCATCATTACTGACCACAGGCCAATGGGTGTTGCTTACATGATCACTCCGTGGAATTTCCCTGCAGCCATGATCACCCGCAAGTTGGGCCCTGCACTGGCTGCCGGCTGCACCACCGTTGTCAAACCACCGGCTGAAACACCATTGACCGCATTGTGGATTGGGAATGTCCTTGAGCGTGCGGGTGCACCGGCCGGTGTTGTCAACATAGTGACCACCTCACGATCGGGTGAAGTATCTAGCGCCATACTCGCAGACCCACGTGTTGCCACTTTGTCATTTACTGGATCCACCTATGTTGGCAAGATGTTGCTCAAGCAGACCGCAGATCGAGTACTCCCAAGTTCAATGGAGCTTGGCGGGAATGCGCCGTTCATTGTTCTTGAAGGGTCCAGTGTTGATCACGCTGTTGAAGGAGCCATGATTGCAAAAATGCGCAATGGTGGTTCAGCATGCACTGCGGCCAACAGGTTCTACGTTCACGAGTCAATTAGTGGCGAATTCGCCGACAAGTTTGAGGCAGCATTACGCGGACTTAAAATTGGTCCGGGTACTGACCCCGTTAACGAGTTGGGCGCAATGGTGAGTGACAAGGAGCGCGACAAGATCTTGGAGCTCATCGGCGAGGCGGAAGGTGAAGGAGCGCAGATCACCCTGGCCGGCACCGCACCCGATAAGGGTGCATTCGTTGCCCCACGAATTGTGCGTGGAATTGAGCACGGATCAGTACTGACCCGCAATGAAATATTTGGTCCAGTTGCACCGATTGTGACGGTTTCCAGCACCGATGAAGCCGTTCGCATGGCAAATGACACGGAATACGGACTCATGTCCTATGTCTATGCCAAGGACAACGGTGAGGGAATCAAAGTTGCCCGCCGAATGGAGTCCGGCATGGTTGCAATCAACCGCGGAATCGCATCTGACCCGGCCGCACCTTTTGGTGGCATGAAAGAGTCAGGTTTAGGCCGTGAAGGTGGTTTCGCCGGAATTCACGAGTTCTTGGAGACCCAGTACTTCGCCGTTGACGTCTAATAGTGCGTGATGCCGGTTAGATTCGGCGGAAAATGAGTGCCTGTTTGACTTCGGCGATCGCCTTGGTTATCTCAATGCCACGGGGGCAGGCATCGGTGCAGTTGAAAGTCGTACGGCAGCGCCACACACCCTCTTTGTCGTTAAGGACTTCAAGGCGAGCGTTTGCTCCCGCATCACGGCTGTCAAAGATGAACCGGTGGGCCGCAACAATTGCAGCTGGGCCGAAGTACTGCTCATTGGTCCAAAAGACGGGGCATGAAGTTGTGCAGGCAGCGCACAGTATGCACTTTGTTGTGTCGTCGAACCTGGCGCGATCTTCAGCGGATTGAATGCGTTCTTTGGTGGGCTCATGTCCCTCGGGGATCAAGAAGGGGAGAACCTGGCGGTAGGCAGCAAAGAAAGGTTCCATGTCGACCACGAGGTCTTTTTCAAGGGGAAGACCCTTGATTGCTTCAACGGTGATGGGCTTGCTGATATCAATGTCCTTGACCAGTGTTTTGCAGGCAAGGCGGTTGCGACCGTTGATACGCATAGCGTCGGATCCACAAATTCCATGTGCGCAGGAACGGCGAAACGTGAGTGATCCGTCTTGCTCCCCTTTAATTTTTTCCAAAGCGGTGAGAACCCGGTCGGTTGGGTACAGC
>Ga0247839_1002105_pt1 | contig 30773 bp, 23 predicted proteins | sample LaCruzMarch2015__6_FD_192405 | JGI IMG/M metagenome (GOLD analysis project Ga0247839, IMG submission 192405) | Freshwater microbial communities from meromictic Lake La Cruz, Castile-La Mancha, Spain - LaCruzMarch2015_16m | ecosystem: Environmental > Aquatic > Freshwater > Lake | place: Spain... | reverse complement strand
ATGTGTTACAGAGGAGGCTGTAATAGGGAGCTTTTTGAGTTTTGGGTAGAGAAATTTTTGGTTCCAAAATTGGTGCCAGGCCAGATTGTGATTATGGATAACGCAAGTTTCCATAAATCAGAAAAAAATGAAGAGATTAATAATTAATGCCAGTTGACATAAGGACGGTGTAGCGACGTTTGAGAATTTGAGTTATGCGTACAAACTGGTCTATAGAGTTTTCTCATTCCTTGCGTCAACTGGCATGACTATAATAATTGATGCCAAATGTAGCGTTTTATACTTACCCCCATATTCGCCGGCATTAAATCCAATCGAGAAATTTTGGGCGAATTTAAAGAGATTTGTTGCGCGAATAATGGTGAATTTCGAAAAATTGAGCGAGGCTGTGGACTGCGCTTTCCGCTCGCTATCCCAACTGGCATGACTATACACTAGCAACTACCAACAATCTCAAATATATGTCGTTAATTTTTTTTATTAATGGCGTCATGCTTCTTCGATTCTGCGATTTTTGCATCGATCTTATCTCGATAGAGGTAATAGATAAATTTTTCTGTAAAAGAAAATTCACTATATTTCTTAGTGGGATCAAATCTTAGCTTAAAAAGCGCCTCCTGACTATTCGGCTCTTTTGTCTTAATGGGGTTACTTCCATATTTTTGATATGCACCGTAGACGCAATACAGAAGTAATGCTATTGACAAATACTTTATCGTCTTTCCATTAAAGTTTATCATATTGCCGCGCAAAAAACGATTTTAACTATTTCGGGTTCTCTCTATTTTTTTCTTCAGAGGGTGTTGTAGTTGTCCCGCTATCGCTTTCTTCAATCAGATCAACATTTAAAGCCAGAGATCTAAGCTCTTTCACCATTACGTTAAAGGATTCTGGAGTTCCACATTCAAATAGCTGATCTCCTTTTATGATGGATGAATACATCGCAACTCTGCCATGGACGTCATCCGATTTTACGGTAAGCATTTCTTGTAGGGTTCGTGCAGCGCCATAGGCTTGAAGTGTCCAACATTCCATTTCTCCAAAACGTTGTCCGCCGAAATAAGCTTTGCCACCGAGTGGTTGTTGTGTGACTAAGCTATAAGGGCCGGTTGAACGTGCGTGCATTTTATCTTCGACCAAGTGATCGAGCTTCATCATGTAAATGGAGCCGACCGTCACCTGGCGCTCAAATGGCTCTCCCGTCCGCCCGTCGAAGAGCGTTACTTGGCCAGAGGTATCAAGCCCCGCTTTTTTAAACCATTCATCTATATCGGATTCTTTTGCTCCATCAAATACCGGACTTGATACCGGAACACCTTTCTTCAAATTTTTGCATAATTCAAGCAACTCAGTATCATTGAGCGAATCAAGAATTGGATAGATGTTTTTGTTTGAAGGGCCACCTATGTTGTAAATATCTTTAAGTTTTGATCGTAAAAATTCCATTTTGAGGATATTTCGTTCGTAATCTTCGAGCATGGACTGAATTTGTTGTCCGATATTAGAGCACGCCCACCCCAAATGTGTTTCTAAAATTTGCCCAACATTCATACGCGGTGGAACGCCAATAGGATTTAATACTATGTCAACTGGAGTACCATCTTCCAAAAATGGCATATCCTCTACCGGGACAATTTTAGAGACAACCCCCTTGTTTCCATGCCGTCCAGCCATTTTATCCCCCGGTTGTAATTTTAGTTTTGTGGCAAGGTAGATCTTGATAACCCTCAATGCCCCTTGAGGCAAATCTTCCCCGCTTTGTATTTTATCTATATCGCGCTTTAATTTATCGTGCAACTCATTCACCGTGTCTGTATATAGTGTTTTCAGTTGCTCAACTTTTTTTGTGACGCTTTGGTCTTCCAAGGTAATTTGCCACCAAGATGCCTTAGGAAGGGCCTCTAGCATCTTCTTCGTTGCTTTACCATCCGCATCTTTGCCAGTGCGTTTATAGGAGGATGCAATCTTTTGATCAAGTAAGATGTTTTCGAGCTGCGCATAGATAAAATCCTCTATGATCAGCATTTTATCATTTTTGTCTTTTGTGACTTTCTCTATTTCTATTCGCTCTAGAGCGATTGCGCGCTCATCTTTCAACACGCCTCTTCTTGTAAAGATCCGAATGCCGATCACAGTACCGCTGACCCCGGGTGGGGCATATAGAGAAGAGTCCCGAACTTCTGTGGCTTTCTCTCCGAAAATTGCGCGCAACAACTTTTCTTCTGGCGTGAGATGGGTTTCTGCTTTCGGCGTAACTTTTCCTACCAAAATATCTCCAGCCTGCACCTTTGTTCCAAGAATTATAATGCCAGCTTCATCCAGATTCCGGACGTTAGTAACGTTGGGAATATCACGAGTAATTTCTTCCGGGCCCAATCTGGTATCTCGGACCACGGCCTCAAAGACCTTGATGTGGATAGAGGTGTAGAGATCATTTTGTACTACACGCTCCGAAACAACGATAGAGTCTTCGAAGTTATATCCCCTCCAAGGTACAAATGCAACTTTCACATTTTTGCCAAGAGCCAGCTCCCCTAAATCGGTACAAGATCCATCAGCGATTATATCTCCCGCCTTTATGATATCTCCGATTTTGACAATTGGGGTCTGATTAATACAATTCCCCTGATTAGATCTTTGGTATTTGACTAACGCATATATATCTACTCCTATGGGTGTGTTTTCTTCGTGCGCTGTTTTTAAAACTATCCTGTTTGCGTCAACCTGGGCTACTACACCGTCACGTTTGGCAATAACGACGGCCCCAGAATCTTTCGCAACAAGAGCTTCCATACCAGTACCAACAAGTGGGGCCTCACTGAGTAACAAAGGAACAGCTTGGCGTTGCATATTCGCTCCCATCAGGGCCCGATTAGAGTCGTCGTTTTCTAAGAATGGTATAAGTGATGCAGCTACTGAAACGACTTGTTTTGGAGAAACATCTGCATATTGAATCTCGTTTGGGGGTAGAAAAACGAAACTTTCTTTGTGTCTACAGCTAACTAAATCATTTGCAAAACTGCCGTCTGGTTTTAGAGAGGCGTCTGCTTGTGCGATATTGTACTTCTCCTCTTCTATGGCAGATAGGTAACATACTTCGTCCGTGACCCTTCCATCAACAACTTTACGATACGCGCTTTCGATGAGACCATATTTATTTACACTGGCGTAGGTTGCAAGCGAGCTGATGAGGCCAATGTTTTGCCCCTCTGGCGTTTCCAGTGGGCAGATTCTACCGTAATGACTTGGATGCACTCCGCGAACCTCCAGCCCAGCTCTTTCGCGCATCAGGCCTCCGGGACCCAGCGCAGATACGCGCCGCTTATGGGTTACTTCGGCTAGCGGATTCACTTGATCCATGAACTGTGAGAGCTGTGAAGTCCCAAAAAACTCATTCACTATCGACATAAGTGCTTTATAATTCAACAGATCCTGTGGCATCATGACCTCCAAGTCCCCGCTATTCATCTTTTCCAGGATAGACCGTTCCATTCGTATCAATCCAAGGCGGAATTGATTCTCTACTAATTCCCCAACGGTCCTCAGTCGCCTATTGCTTAGGCTATCTATATCATCGACTTCCCCAGCTGTGTCTTTCAGAAAGACAAGATGTTTTATAAAGGCGATGATGTCCTCTTTTCGAAGATAAGAGAGATTCTCGGGCGTGTTTAGGTTGTGTTTGATGTTAATTTTCATTCTTCCAATTGGTGATAGGTCATATCTATCTGGATTAAAGAACGCATCATGTAAAGCTGCTGTTGCCGCCTCAACTGTTACCGGCTCTCCTGGACGTAATACTCTATAGATTTCGCATAAAGCATCTTCATGAGTTACATTTTTATCTGCAAATAAACTGTCTCTGATATGTGATCCAACCCTTACATCATCTATGTTCAGTATATCAATTTCAGCTAGGTTGATAGAGTTCGTGATGAAATCTACCATGCTCTGTGTTAGCTCGGTTCCGGTGGGGATTAGTACTTCTTTGGTTTTTGGATCGATTAACGAGTTTGCAATATATTTGCCGATCATATCGGCTACTTCCACTAGGTAGCGCTTTCCATGTTCTACGGATTTGTCTTTTATGACTCTTGGGGTAATTTTAGTCCCAGCCTGCAATAATACTTGATGGGTCTTTGAGTCGACGATATCTGTTAAAATTTTCCGATAGCGAAAATCTTCTATGTCAAATGCGGTTTGCCAATGACCGTTCTGATACCCATACGTTTTTGATGTATAGAACTCAGATAAAATGCTGTCAGAGGTATATCCAAGAGCACGTAGCAGGGTTGTTACGTACAACTTTCTTTTTTTATCTATTCTAAAAAATAGAAGATCTTTCGCGTCGAATTCAAAATCTAGCCACGAACCTCGATATGGGATGATGCGTGAAGAGTACAGGTACTTACCCGTCGAACTACCCTTTCCGTGATCATGGAAATAGAACGCTCCTGGAGATCTGTGCATTTGTGAGACGATAACGCGCTGCGCCCCATTAATTATGAACGTGCCAGTCTCGGTCATCAATGGGACTTCACCCATGAACACTTCCTGCTCCTTAATGCTTTTGACTTCTGGTGGACTCTTCGCTCCAGTATCGTCCTCGATATCCCACATTATAAGTCGCATCGTTACGATAAGTGAGGAGGCGTAATGGACGCCTCTCTGTAGGCATTCATTGATGTCGTATTTGGGAGAGGTCAAAGTATACTTGACGTATTCGAGAGTTACTCGTCCATCTTGATCGGAAATCGGAAAGATTGAGCGGAATATTGATTCTAAGCCTTTATTTATCCGTTTGGTAGGCTCGACTTTCAGTTGCAGAAAATCCTCGTAGGATTCCTGTTGGACACATATCAAATTTGGTATTTCTGCAATGTCGGGGACTTTCCCGAAGCTTTGCCTGATTCTTTTTTTTGTAGTGAACAAAGATTGTGACACAGTCCGAACTTAATACAAGTTGTTAACAAAAGTACACATGCGACTCAATAACGGGCGATCTAAATCATGCTCTAATCGAAGAGCCTATACACTCAGATCCAACTATTATCCTGGAATAGAATTACTTACTACAAGTGACACCCTCCCAATTTAAACACGAAAAACGAACCTTATGCATCAGGCTCCAAGGCTAAAGACAACGTTTTATCAATCAACGAGGCAGGTTATATGATAAAGTAAATGTTGGCAAACACTTTTTTAGCACTATTGTTTAACAGAGTATAGCGATTTGATGCCAATCAAGGCAACGTAGGGATAAGGGTCATCATAACTTCTTTCGCTATTGTCGCTAACTTTATATTAGGTTTCTTGTTGCTATTGTTGAACCTTATGTTGTAACACAGGAATATGTTAGATGCGAAATGCGATATGGGGCAAGGAGTTATGCATACTGTTAGGGTTTTTGTACGTACTGTTTTGTTTGTGCTGTCAATCTGTAATTTTATTCGTTGCGAGGAGGTAAGTGCAGATTTGGACCTATTAAACGGCAAGATAGCATTGCCACCGATTCCATCGATTTCGGAAAATCAATCGAAGACACCCGATACTTTGCCAACGACCTATAGAGTCCCTGATAAGGTTCTGAATGTCACCACACTATATCCAGAAAATGTCTGGTATCCAACGGGTGATATCTTGTGTGTGTACTTTAACAAAGAATTTTCAAACCTAGGGTTACATTGTAAATCTCATAAGACCACGGATTTTGTTGAGGCGTTTACTGCATTGAGAAGTGGTAAAACTGACTTCGTCTTGACTACTGAGGATTTAGGAGAACTCACGTTTAATGGAGTGGATGATTTTGATAAGGGTGTTGGATATAAAAAGTTGAGATTTGTTTTTGCCTTAAATGACGCCCTCCTTGTAATGCTTGCAAAGCGTAGCGCAGAATTTGATGATATAGGTGTTTTGGGGGGAAAGGTGATCGGCGTGAATAAAAGTAGCATGGAGATAAAGCGAATTTTCCAGACTATATCAAGCACCGAAAAATGGGGAAAGCCAGTAAGTTATATGGACTTAAATACCGCAGGAGAAGACGCCTTATGTAATGAAAAGGTCGATGTGGTGGCGATATTTGTAAAAAACCCTAATGTAGATGTTCAGACTATTACAAAATCTTGTGAAACGAGGTTGGTTGAGATTCATGATGATGATATTGAGATTCTTAAGAAAAGCAATCCGATGTATTCTAGTGGCGTGATAAGTGGGGGGATGTATATGGGAAGCCCCATGGACGTAAAGACTATTGGTATTCGTAGTGTGGTCTTGTCATCAGCGGATGTGCCTGAAGAGACTGTGTACAACCTCACAAAGGCCTTTTTTAATCATGTCGAGAGTTTTCGGATGTTGCACCCTGCCTTTGAGGGTTTGGCAATAGAGTGGGCGACAAAAACAAGTGGGGTTACTCCGATGCATGATGGCGTAAAAAGATATCTGAAAGAAACCCATTTAAATACGGTGGATGTAAGTACCCAGAAGGGAGGTGGAGATCAAGTTACTAAGGAGGGGGTGGCGGTGAAGAAGTAAAATGAGCGTATCCTCATCGATCAAGCCTTGATTTTCTATGAATAGCTCCAGGCAAAAAGCTTCTTCTCCAGATATTTCTGCATACATTTCTGCATCTGCCGGAAGCGGCAAAACCACGATTCTCATAGACCGCATACTTAGATTATTACTTCTCGGGCATGAGTTCGATCAAATTTTGTGTCTGACATTCACTAACGCCGCCGCTAATGAAATGTTGCATCGTCTCACAAAGAGGTTGGAGTGTTGGGCGTTGAGGTCAGATCAAAGTGACATGATAGAAGAGCTTAAATCGTTATGCGGAGTAATGCCGACCCACTCTGAACTTGCCTTTGCAGCGAGCCTATATGAAAAAACCTTTGCATCGGGACCAAAAATACACACGATTCATAGCTTTTGCGCGGATATACTTCGATCCGCTAAATTTTTTGTTGATGAAGAAACCCTTCTAACTTCACCGGCAAAAAAACGTCAACTAATAAAGATGGCGTTTGATCAGGTTTTGATAAAAAGTAATGGAGTTGAGGCTATATATAGGAGTCTCTGTACCATGTCATCTTATTATGATTATGATGTGATATTGAATTTGATATGTGATGCTCTGTCACAACAAAACAGGATAAACAGATACTTAGAACGCTATGTTGGAAACGAGGCTAATTCCGAGATAAATAAGGAATTTAGTTTGATTTTACAGGAGGTATATGACGATTGTATTCGTCGTAAAACAGGAAAAAGATCTTTATGCGCGTCTAGCAAAATAATAGAAGAGTATGTCATAAATGTGGACCAAGATGTCTGCATCGAGATTCTGTCCGCCCTTCAGGGTGAGGGGGAAAGGATACATTCTTTGTTCCAAAAATGGGTTGAAAGCGATATCAGCTCTAAAATCAAGATGTTTGGGGAATATAGTGATATTTTTTTGACGCAACAGGGGGAGGAAAGAAAAAGGATAGTCAGCACCTCATTTATGTCTAAATTTCCCGAATTTATGGAGATCTTAAGGTCGCATCAAAAAGAAGTGTTATCCGTATCGAAAATTTTGGCGCACCAAGAAAGTGTAGCTTTGACCGCTAGTCTTCAAGTGTTGGTGACCGCGACACAACTTCTATATCTTAAGGGAAGGGGAGGGCTTTTCGAATATGACGACGTACTATCTAGGGCTATAGGAGTTTTAAATGAGGATTTTGGGGCCAACACAACGATGTATGAGTTACACAGGACAATAAAGCACGTGCTTATAGATGAAGCGCAGGATTTAAGTGACTTGCAGTGGGATTTAGTCAAGATTTTGATAAACGAATTTTGTGCGAGTGAGGATGCGGTTGACCACACACTCTGTATAGTGGGGGATTTCAAGCAGTCCATATATGGATTTCAAGGTGCCAAACCCCAACTTTTTTTGGAAATCAGGGATTTTTTTCATTCTAAATTCCTGGAAAGCCAGAAGTCTTTTGAGCTTTTAGAGATCAACGAATGCTTTAGATGCCCGTCTAAAATTACAAACCTTGTAGATAGTGTGTTAGAGCGCGTAGGGTGGATTTGTCAAAGGCATCTCTCTATGTCTCGTGAAATAGGTGTCGCGGAATTATGGGACATAGACCATGGGTATGCGAAGCGATATGAAAAAAATGGAACGAATCGAGCTGAAGGAAAGATAAGAGTTTCTTGGGATAATCGCAGAAAAGATCGCGCTAAAGAGAGTGGAAATTTCACCGAATCTTTTATAGCAGAGCAAATAAAAAGCCGTATCCTAAAACGCCTCGAAAGTGATACGCCTGTAAGAGCTCTTCCGGGAGAGATTATGATCTTATTTAAAAAGAGATCTCTTTTACAAAAAGTGTTGATTGAGCAGCTAGATGGATTGCCTGTGCAGGATCTAACTTCCAAGAGCTCTTTAGACCATATGGCTGTGTACGATTTATTAGCGTTAGCGAGATTTGTGATATCACCATTTGACGAAATGAATTTGGCGATTTTACTTAAATCTCCGATTATAGGCGTTACCGAACAGGAATTACTCAATCTATCTTATAACAGAGATCAAAATTTATTTCATCGCGTTGTTGGCTCTACAGGTGGATTCTATGGAAAATATCTAAATTCTATTATTGAAGCTTATAAAGAATCCTTATCTGTGACCGATTTTTACATCAGGTGTCTTTATGAGCATGGAATCTTGAATAAATTAACGGACGAGTTTGGAACCCATGTTCTTGATGTCATTCATAATTTTGCTTTGGTTACAGAAGAGTTTGATAAGAAAAATTTTGGTGGTTTGTATAGATTTATTTCATATATTGAAAATCAAGAATTTGAGAAACAATCCAAAATTTTAATGGACGAAGAAAGCATAAAAATAGTTACGGCACATGGAGCAAAAGGACTTGAATCAGAGATAGTGATATTAGCTGACGCTGGATATAGCGAGCATATGAGAAGAGATTCTATTGTATGGGATCAGTGGGATCAGGATTACTCATTAAATCGCACAAACTCTGTCGTGATGGATACCGCTGTGAAACATCACAGGAAAGAAGTCATGAAGGAAGATATGCGTCTTCTATATGTAGCTATGACACGCGCAAAGCGGGAGTTGTACGTCGTGGGGAATAAAGACACCAGCTCTAACGCGAGTAGTTGGTATAATGTTGTACGCCAATCTATGAGTGATGGATGACGAGGGGGGGCAAGATAAATATTGTTGCTCGTAAGCCTCAAATCTTTCTAAATTTCATATCAACCCAATTAGTTACTTGACAACCATCCCATATCTTAGTCTGATCTCAGCTCAGAGTCTTGTCGGCTACAAATCTGAAGCATTGTATCGTAGCTGGTGTATGTTGATTGTTAATTATGAGGTATAGCTATGAACTTCTCAAAAGTTCGGTTATCAAGTTTTTTAATAGGTTCTGCCGTCTGCTCTGCCCTTCTTTTTGAATCGGCTTCTTATGGGTACTCAGCAGCAGTTACGGCTGTTGACGAAATAAATATGGGGAAAGATTTACCATTCACTCATCCTTATGTGGAGATTCCTCAGCCGCCAAGTTCGAAAGATTACACGATTAAGACGCCAGGTGATTTTAACTTGTCGATTGGTGGATATCTTGGCGCAGAAGTAGGGGTGATAAATCAAGAAGATATCTTTAAGCAAACGGGATTGGATAGGCCACCATTGACAAGCCCCCCTGGACAACGCGGATGGAGTCCGCAGAGTGGGTTCGAAACTTCTGGTAATCTTAACATTAGCGCTTCTAAGAGGTTTGATGACCAGGAATATGGCGCCGTAGTCCAGTTGAATGCTAATCCATCCCCAACCTCTGGTGGTAACACCGATATTGGCAGCATGGCTTATCTATATGGCAAAGGGAAATATGGTTTGTTTGAAGCTGGTAGTAGTGATGGAGCAGAAAACACTTTAGTAGTAAGTCCGCGCAAAATAGCGAGAGCTACCGGCGGTATTGATAGTAACTGGACAGACTGGATTAGATCCGTTGCTATGTTTGGAGCTGACAATCAAAATGTCTCTTTTCCGTCATTTATCATCTTTCCTTATTTGCCATACACTTTGGATTTTGAAAAATCTGCAAATAAGTTCACGTATTATACCCCGATTTATAACGGATTCAGTTTTGGACTGAGCTATGTTCCAGATGTCAATTCTGTTGGCACCAGATACGTACAGAACTACAAGTACTCACCCCATGGGTATGGGAATGTGTGGGAAGGCGGAGTAAAATATGAAACCTCAGTTACAAAAGATCTGGGTGTTAAAGTCTCTCTGACCGGGCAATTGGGTGATGCAAAGAGCTTTACTTATCAAAAAGATCCAATTTCAAAAAGTGGGACATGGACAAATCCAGAAGAGGTGAATAGTCTTGGGTCTTATGAGCTTGCTGGGCAGCTGAGTTATCGCGGCTTAACCTTTGCCGCTTCCTACAGTAACTGGGGAAATTCTGGTACGTTGAAAAATAGACCTCTTTTATATGGAATGAAGAAGCAAGGAAATTTCTGGACAGCTGGCGTTGCTTATGTTTACAACGAAAAGCTCGGTGTCAGCGTTACCTATATGGCTAGTAGAAGGGCTGGATTTCCCACCACAGTTGCCAAGACTGCGACCGAAAATATTGTTTTGGGATATGACCCAGATGGCGGTTCAACTGTAAACAACTCTAACAATTATAATGGATTCCAGAACATCTCGGTTGGTGTGGATTATCAAGTTATACCAGGTTTGATGCCATATTTGGAATGGACTGGCTTTAGATTATCTAGCCCTATACCACTTGTTAAGACCAACAAAGGTGGAGTGATTATGTGTGGAGCGAAGATAAAGTTTTAGTGACAATATGTATGATCGATTTTATATAGGTGATTTTAAGAGATGGGATTCTCTCGCCTCTCTGTAGGGATCTGGGGTACTTCCTTGTAAGATCGTAATGGGATTCTAGCGGAGGGGCGTATGAGTGTGTATCTGATGCCCGCATTATCGATCAAGTTTTTGGCGCCTTGTAAAAAGATTGCTGACTGTAATCGTTGTAAAGTAGTGATCAAAAATCTATTAGTCGGCGTCATACTTTTGTCCCATCTAGTCAAGTGCGAGCTGATTTTGGCATATAATAAAGAAAACCTCTATTCATTTCATGAAATCACTTATTCTCAATATAACGTGAAAGATGAAAATGTTGACTATATGCGGGGCATAAGCAGAGATTTCGATTTTAGGCACACACTGAATGGTAATCTCGTAGAACAAATCAACGCAGATGGAGATAGCGGTTCTGTTATCTCTATCAATAAAGACACTATCCTTCTTGCTATGACACAACCCATTGGCAACATTGGAACTCACAACTTTGGGTCAACCAGTTCTTCGGCAAGGAAGACGCCACAAGATATTGGGGATTCTACTAGTGTCGGCGAAATAATGGATAAGATCCGTAATTTTGACATATCGATATCGGGTAGTTTAAACGCTGAATACGGGGTAATCTCACAGCCGGAGAAATTCCGACGACCACTTGGCACAACTCCACCGGGACGGATAGGCTTAGAAGATCAAACGGGATTTGAAACGGATGGGATTGGAATCAGGTTATCAATGAAGAGTCAGGCATATAATCAGACAAAATACGGCGCAATACTAGAGCTTAATTCCTATCCATCGCCATCATCGGGTGGCGATACCTCTCCGGCGAAAAGGGCGTATCTAATTGCAGAAGGATATTGGGGGCATCTAGAGGTTGGAAGTAATATAGTCCTGCCAGTTGACATAAGGACGGTGTAGCGACGTTTGAGAATTTGAGTTATGCGTACAAACTGGTCTATAGAGTTTTCTCATTCCTTGCGTCAACTGGCATGACTATAATGGAGCGGAATGCGCTATGAAAGTTAGTGCAGACAAGATTGCTAGGGCCACCGGCGGCATTAACGGAGATTTTTTGGATTGGGTCCCCAGAAGCGCGTCTTATTTCAACGATTTCAGCACCGATCTATCTGAGTTATTTATAAATTCCCCATATTTACCAAGGATTGGACAATACATCAAAGAATCTAATAAGATTACCTACTATTCTCCGATGCTGAACGGGATAACTTTTGGCATAAGTTATACGCCAGACGCGAATAATATCGGGACTACATATTTTGAAAATAACACGTTCTCCCAGAGTGGATACAGGAATGTTTTTGAGGGTGGTTTCGTTTATTCGACACCTTTGAGTGAAGATATCAGATTATCATTATCTGGAACGGCTCAAATTGGATCTGCAAAAAGCTTTGCGTATCAACGGAACAAGGGACGGTGGCAGATATTAGACGTGAATAACTTAGTAGCATGGGAGGGGGGAATAGAATGCGAATACAAGGGAGTCGCTGTCGTTGGGTCTTACGGAGATTGGGGAAAATCCGGTACCCTAAAGGATAAGAAGTTGATATCAGGTATGTTAAAGCAGGGGCGATTCTGGACCGTCGGCGCCGCCTATACTTATGGTAAATTGGGAGTTAGCATAACGTACATGTTAAGTCATCGTGCTGGAGGCGTTATATACGATAAGAATACTCAGGCCCTTGTTGGCCGATGAGAATTCAGAAAATGTGAGAAATGTTGCCAAAACTCCCTACAACACATTTGATTTGGTGTCCGATTGGACTTGATTATCAATTGATGCCAGGGTTAATGCCATACATAGAGTGGAATGCTTTTAGATATAGAACGCCGATTCCAACGATAGAATCCAATATTGGGGGCCTCTTACTTTTTGGAGCAGAAGTGCAGTTTTAGATGTTTTTTACCTGAAGTTATTTTTTTTAATGCTATAATCCTCATTTTGATTTACAGTCCGGGTCAGTTTGTTTCTGTGGTAAATAAATGCGTCTTGTTCTTGCATCCTCTTCCAAATCTAGACTTAGGTTGCTTGAGTATATCGGATATATTCCAGCTATTGTGCATCCAGCAGATATAGATGAAACCCCTCTTTCAAAAGAGTTGCCGAAGCAGCTTGCGGAGCGTCTGGCGCGCGCGAAAGCCTCGGTGATCCAAAGGTTATATCCGTCAGATATAGTTCTGGGGGCTGATACAGTTTGCTGCACTGGGCGAACCATATTGCCAAAAGCGCTTTCAGAGGAAGATGTTCGTTTTTGTATCAGTAAAATCTCGGGTCGTAGACATCGGATATATACCAGCGTTTGTGGCATATATAAAGATAGAGTTTCGGTTAAAACCGTATGTTCACTCATAAAATTTAAGAAACTATCATCAGAAGAGACAAAGTCTTTTGTAGAGTCTGGGTCATGGTATGGCAATGCTGGTGGATACACTTTGCACGGGTTCGCCGCCGCTTTCATAAGTTGGATTTCTGGGTCAGATAGCAATATTATCGGCTTGCCTTTGCATGAAACTTATAATATACTCGCCGGGCTCGGTATAAGTCCTTCTGCCGAAATTTTATCTAGGCAAGGTGCTGCGCAACCTGAACTCTATTCGTAAAATGAATTTGTGGGTAATTAATTGTGGGTAATTAATCTTTTTATAGGTCATGTAATATATGCATAGTCATTCAAGCGGTCTATCTACTGGTTTTACGGGTGCTTCCAGCGGGCAACATGGCGTTGGTAATAATCTACCAATAATTCATCATGGGCCTCAGCCGTATCAAGGTGGGTATATTCATGCCTTCGGAGCTCCCCAACAACACGGCGTCTACCCCCACCCTTTGGGATTTTCGCCAGCAAATGTATTATTGTCCTATCAGCAGCACCAGCAGCAGCACCAGCAACAGGAACAACAGCAGCAGCCGCAGTTACAGGGAGCGGATGTTGTGAATCCAAATAATGACCAACATAATATTGTGCTTGAAGGGCATGAAGGAGACGTTGCGCAGGCAGGTTGTTGCGCGCAATTTTTGCAATGGCTTTCTAATTTGCTTTGATTAATTCGAGCATAGATGAAATGTAGGTGCAAATTTAGAGTCCAGAAGCTCGTTCGTGATAAGATGGCCATGATTATCGTCGGTAGTGAAGGCGAAGCAATCGTTTCTCAGAGAGAGATGGATGATCAAGAACATACTCAGAGGTTGGCTTGATAAACTGACCGAAGAGGCTCGTGAGGTTATCGAAAGTAAGTGTAGCAATGAGTTGTTAGAAGAATTATCCGATTTATTGGAAGTAATGTTAGCTATTGCTAAAAGACACAAGATCTCGCTTGCCGATATTGACGAGAAGAGATTGCGAAAACTGGCCCATAGGGGGGGGTTTGAAGATCGTGTATATGTGGATTCAATAGAGATGAATGAGGACCATCCACTATTCACCTATTTTAAATCGCAGCCCTCAAAATACCCAGAGGAGATATGCTCAAAGGCAAAAAAAGATGGACACAAATAAAAGTTTGTTTCATAAATTGTAGTTTAGATGGATCCTTGTCGGTTCCTAAATCTTAATGTTGAGCATAGGTAGTTGGTATGATGAAACGTGTACTCATTAAACTGTCCGGAGAAGCATTAGGAAATCCACAGGATGGTGGTTTTAATTTAAGGGCTATCGATCAAATTTGTACCGACATTGCTAACGCGCACCATAAGCAATATCAGATTGGGATTGTCATAGGCGCTGGCAATGTTGGTTGTAGAGGCAGTGTTTTGGGAGCAATGGGTATTGACCCAGTAAGCGCAGATTATGTTGGAATGATGGCAACCGTCATGAATGGGATCGTCCTACAAAGTAAGTTGCAGTCTATGGGTATTGGGACGAAAATTTGCTCTAGCATTTTCATTAATTCCGTATCAGAAATATACGATAGGTATAAAGTTATTCGTCACATGGAAAAGGGAAAGGTCGTGATTTTCACTTGCGGGACTGGACAGCCATTCTTTACAACCGATACCGCCGCTGTTTTGAGGGCTGCAGAGACGGCCTGTGACGCGGTGTTAAAGGGTACGCAAGTAGATGGGGTGTATTGTTCGGACCCCAAGATTAATACCGGGGCAAAACGATATGACTCCCTAACATATGATGAGGCGATAGAAAGGGAGTTGGGGGTTGTGGATAAAACAGCTCTTTTTTTAGCTGCGAAACAACGGATGCCAATCGTTGTGTTCAACATACATATTGGCGGTAACTTGCTTGATGTCTTAGAAAATAAGGGTAAATTCTCGATCATCTCTTCAAAAATGTCCTGAGTGCAATGATGGTAAATTATAGATTCGGTATCAGATTTTTATCACTGCTGTTTAGCGTCGCCGTCCTATGTGGCTGTGATTCGATAAAAGAGTGGCTGGCGGAAAAAAAGGATCCGGTTTTTGGTGAACGCATTTCTATCGCAAAAACCAACCCACAAAGAATAAGTGTTGACGAGAAGAAGGAGCTGGGCAATAAGGTCTTGCCCAATGGTGATGTTATTGGGAATCCGGATTCCAAGCTTAGTCTGTTTTCGGCAAATAGCTTTAGCACTGCCCGCTTAGGGGGCATTGGAAATCTCGCATTTAATTGGCCAAAAACCAAGTTAAAGTCCATTTTCACAATCGATACTCGTGGTTGTCACGGAATTTCTCCAGGTACATTACCTGTATTAAGTGATCCTGGGTCTGGGGTGCAATCAATTAACGTGCTTGATAGCGTTGGTGTTTTGAGGTCATACCATGCCGATACAGGAAAGTTGATTTGGAAGAATGATTTCTTTTCAAAGCTGCATACGATAAAGCTAGATAGGCCATACACGACTGGTGGACTTTTAGTAGATGGGAATGTCCTGTTTGTGACCGCTGGAGTGAAACATGTTGGAGCATTTGATTTGGGAACGGGAAAGATATTGTGGATGACAAAACTTGCGGATATGGCTTCTTCTGTACCGTTAGTTTTGGGGGATAAATTAATCGTACAGAGTGCTGGAGGCGTCTATGCCCTATCTAAGTCAGGTGGATCGATGATATGGAAATATTTTTCGGCAGATGTTAGCAAACCTCAATCCATTGTTGTGTCAACCCCCGTTAAGGTAGACAGAGGAAATAATACAGAAATTGCTATTCAGGCAGCCCAAGGCTTGGTCATCGTTAACTCTGAGACTGGCGAAGAATCTTGGAAAATGTCTGAATTGGGCTTTAGATTTGGAATTTATACAGAGAGCATGGCTATAAGTTATTCCCCAGTGTACGAGGAATCGCTCCATATGCTGTTTGTTTTAACTACTGACGGCAAATTGATAGCGATCCAGACGAATAAGCAACGCGTTGTCTGGGAGGTGTACTTAAATGCCAGAACCCCAATTTGGGTTGGCGGTGATTTGATATACTTAGTGAATAGCGCTTCGCAGTTGATAGCTGTAAACAAATTAAGTGGAAAGATACAATTTATCAGGAATCTAGAGGATAAGAGCGGTAGATTGAGGTGGTCTGTTCCTGTATTGGCGGGGAACAAAGTGGTCATTACGCGTTCCGATGGCACAATTCTATGTTACGACCCATTAACCGGCGAATTTCTAAACAAATATTCGGTGATTCGTAGTGCAGATCTACCAATTTTTACGAATACCGAAAAATCAATGTACGTCTTTAGTAGGGATGGTACACTTGTTAAATACAGCTGATAGCATGATTTGTTACAGAAAATGGATCCTAAATTGAAGTTGGTGAAGGCGTTTGAGACCCCACCGAATACCTCTGGCTCCGAGGGTCACAAAGTGTCTGTACCAAATGCCCAGATCCTGCGCACGAAGGCTCTTCCAGTTGAGAATGTTACGGATTCCACAAGAAATTTATTGGATGGCATGCTGGAAATTATGTATCAAGAACGTGGTATAGGGTTGGCGGCCCAACAGGTTGGCCTATTACAGCAGCTGATCGTGATCGACATAGACTACTGGGCTCGGAAACAGCGGCAAGAGGATCCTAATAATCCAGACATATTAGGCGCGAAGAGTGTGCATGGGGATCAGCCCTTATATATTGTGAACCCAAGAATACAGGCGATTTCCCCAAATCTAAAGCCATACACAGAGGGCTGTCTCTCGTTTCCTGGGTTGTTCGTAGATGTAAATAGACCCGATGAAATTACAATTAGCTATTTAGATTATCATGGAAAAAAGCAAACCCTGCGCGCATTCGGTTTACTAGCTGTGTGCGTACAACATGAGATTGACCATCTAGCTGGGGTAACCATTAATCATCACTTAAAAGGCAGTACCCACACTAACCACCTCGTTGAGTTATTTGAAGCTAGATCGTGAGGGCGAGCTGTGATTCTTGTATGACGTGGCGGGGATGTATCGTCTCGCTTATATGGCACCGTTATAATCATGCCAGTTGACGCAAGGAATGAGAAAACTCTATAGACCAGTTTGTACGTATAACTCAAATTCTCAAACGTCGCTACACCGTCCTTATGTCAACTGGTATGACTATAGAAGAGAAGATGAGTTGGTGTTGTGTATAGGGATGTTTACGGTTGCCCACAATGCTACTACTATCCTAATCAGCTATTTTTGAGACCGATATACATCCCATACTTGCCATCGCCGCTTTGGACCAGCGTTAAACTCCCATACTCATCTTTATGCTTGCGTCTTAAATCACACAATGAGGTGTCGGTCCTTTCTGTGTGTTCAAAATAGATATTCCTAGCCTTAATTGTGTGCTGAAGATCTTGCCTTGCAGAGAAAGACAACTCCATTTGCGTGATGATGATGGCAATGTCGATATTGGCTCCTTGAGACAGCTCGTGTTCAGACTTGAACTTGCGTGCTAATTCCAGAAATTTTATCATCGTTTCTCCCTCCCGTAAAGCCGACAGGTTATATAAAAAATCCGTTTCCTTAGGCCAAGTTCCTCGTTGATTAAGATAGGTGGGAGGTGGGTTTTCTTTCCCAAAGTTCTTTATTGGAAATATGAGAGATTGATATATTTCCTCGGTAACATGTGGCATGAAGGGGGCTAAGATAGCTAATATTGCATATAAAGAGAAATAAAGAGTCAATACCCCACTATCTGCGTCATGTTTTTGATGTTGTGCGTTATATATTCTGTATTTTATGAGTTCTATGTAATTATCGCAAAAATCTTTCCAAAACAACTCTTCTATAGCGATTCTGGCTCCATGATAATCAAAGTCTGTCATTCTATCTGTAACAAATTTTATCAAATATTGTATTTTACTCAAGATCCAGAGGTCAGAAACATGAAATATCTGACCTACTTCATGAGCAGACAACGCCGTTGCATTCCATAATTCAATTGATTCAAAATGCGGTTCACAGAACCTAGCAACATTCCAGAGTTTGTTCAACAATCTTTTTCCTATCTTAAATCCTTCTTCACTATACACCACATCAGTTCCTAGCGCTGCGCTTGAAGCCCAATAACGAACAACGTCAGCTCCATGTCTTGATATCAGATCTTGAGGTGTAGTGACGTTGCCCTTTGACTTACTCATTTTTGTTTTGTCTTCAGCTAAGCACCACCCGCTTATCACAACGTTTTTCCATGGCACAGAATCTTCATGAAGCAAAGCTTTCACCATTGTGCCAAATGTCCAGGTCCTAATAATTTCATGTGATTGGGGTCTCAGATCAAATGGAAAGAGTTGTGCGTGCCTATCTTTGTCAAGCTTATATTGATTTGCAATTTTCCATGTTGAAAGCTGCGGAGTAAGCGAGCTTGTAGCCCATGTATCCATGATGTCCTCATCTGGAATAACCTCATCTCTCGTATATCCATTTGGTAGGTCGATCGTTGGATCTACTGGTAACTGATCTATTGGGGGTAGGATAATTTTGCCTTTCTCGGTGATTCTTTTCGAATACCATACTGGGAATGGGACCCCGAAGTATCGTTGTCTAGAGATGCACCACTCCTGGTTTAATCCGTTGATCCAGTTTTCCAGTCGTATTCTCATGGATGCTGGGAACCACTTACATTCGCAAGCCTTATGAAGCAAATGTGCTTTTTTATTTAGCACATTCACATACCATTGAGATGTGCTAATAATCTCAACTGGCGACCTTGATCTCTCTGCGCATTTTAAGACCTGCCGCACCTCTGTTTGCTTTAGCAAAAGACCCATTTCTTTTAGTCGCCCTACAATCTTAACTCGCGCATCTTTCACCTTAAAGCCGGTCATTAACTCTCCAGCATTTTCCATCCGACCGTCCAATGTGAGACATGAAGTTAGAGGTAGGCCATATTTACGCCACCAAGTAATGTCCTGTATGTCGCCAAATGTGCAGCACATAACAAGACCAGTTCCTTTTTCAATCGAAACATCGTGATCGCCAATAATGGGTACTATTTTTTCAAATATAGGAACGATCGCCTTGATTTGCGGATTTTTAGCGAAGTGCACATATCTAGGATCATGTGGATTATATAAAACAGCGCCACATGCTGGAAGCAATTCCGGTCTAGTGGTTCCGATAACGATTTTTTCGCCATAGGTGGTTTTAAACTCAATATCATTCATCACCCCAATTTTTTCCATATCTTCAATCTCCGTTTGAGCGACCGCCGTTTTGTCAACCGGATCCCAATATACTGGGCCATGACTACGTGTAATATGTCCGCTATGATATAAATCCAAAAAAGACATTTGTGAGATGGCGCGTGATTTGTCGCTGATGGTTTGATATTCTTGATCCCAATCAAAACTAAAGGAGATCGATTTAAACAAGGTCCTGAATGCAGTCTCGGCTTCAATTACGGATTCCCTACATATGGTAACGAACTCATTCCTGGGTAGGTCAGACGCCCTTATCTGCTTTATTTTTTCGACAAATCTTTCGGTTGGTAGCCCGTTATCATCGAAGCCTATCGGATAAAACACGCTTTTTCCACACATCCGGTGATAGCGTGCATAAAAATCTGTGTGAGCATAACTGAATATGTGACCCATGTGTAACAGCCCGGAAACGGTTGGGGGGGGGGTGTCAATCGAAAACTGATTCTCTCTTGGTTCTGTCTTATCCCATTTGTATATCCCATCACGTTCCCACGCTCTTTGCCATTTAATATCGCAAATTGCAGGATCATAAGCGATCGCTAGCTTGGTAAGATTATCCATAAACACTACCAATTTGGTTTAACTATTTTTGAGGACATGTAAAAATATAACGACGTAGGTCCACAATACATAAATGGGACAAAGAAAAATTTTTATATGATTCTATATATTTCCATGTAGTTGCATCTTTTGTTTTAGGACGTTGGCTACACTTTTGGGGACCAATTGCGTTATATCCCCCTTACATTGAAAAATCTCCTTAACCACAGATGATGAAATAAAATGCCCCTCTTTTGTTGCGGGCAAAAATATGGTTTCCACTGTACTGTTCATTTGGTGATTAATGTAGGCCATTTTGAATTCGTACTCAAAATCACTCAATGCTCTTAAGCCGCGGATTATAACATTTGTCTTTTGAGCGACGGCAAAATTGATAAGAAGGCCAGAAAACGGGATTACTTCAACATTACTCAAACCAAGCTCGCGTACTTCCTCCAAAACAAGAAATTCGCGCTCCTCGGAAGATAGCAATACATTCTTATGATGCACATCTTTTGCAACGCCAATAATCAAAGAATCCCATATCTTGGAGGCACGCTTGATTATATCGATATGTCCAAATGTAATCGGATCAAACACACCAGGATATAAAGCCGTTCTCATTAAAAATCATGAATCTAAGAGTCAGACACACTTGGAGCCTCAACAGTTCGAACGTCGGTCAACTCAGTGGACTTAGCTCTTTTTAAAATTTTTCTCCGCAACACTCTAGCTTCTGGACTGAGTTTGGAAAGTGGTTGTGACAAGAGATAATTATCTATTCCCATGCAATGCTCGACAGTTCTCATCCCCGCAACAGATAGCTTCAAGCGGATAGCTTTTCCGAGGGAGTTACTCAACAACGAAAACCGCTTCATATTTGGTAGAAATCTCCTCCGTGTTTTTCGGTTTGAGTGCGAAACATTGTTCCCGCTCAGGACCTCTTTTTTTGATATCGGACACCGTCTTGCCATATTATCTACCCTTTGTTCTTATCAAACTCGCTCAGCAGAAACTTTATTACAGCGCTCACATAAAGTCAACTCAGATCTTATGACTTTTCGTATTACACAATATAGGGTCTTGATATCGACGGGGCTTATTAGTGGCTCGCTTTTTGCTTCCAGTTTGAAATTAATACCGCCTCAGAAGCAGTTTTAAGAGTAGAGCTTACTAGAATGATTACGGCACAAAGAAAGATGGAATCGGACCTTCTAAGATATCAGCAGGAGCAAGGACAAAACTATGAGGGAAAAGAGGCTAGTGCCGCAGCTAAGGTTATTTTGGGGATTCCTGGCATCAACAACTTCCAGGATTACATTGGAGAGGCAGCGGCGGCAGAATTGAGCTACCAGAAGTCAACAAACCAGGGTTCTTGGAAAGAGATGTTCGACAAGCGAAATTTAGCGCGGCCGCAACAGCAACAGCAGCAACGTAACGACCAAGGCCAACAGTACCAGCAGCAAAATAACAACAACGAGCAGCCCCGTCAACGAAGCGACAGCAACGACCAAGGCCAACGGTACCAACAGCAACAGCAGCCCCGTCAACGAAGCAGCGGCCACGGAGGATATTCCATAGACTGATGGCCAACGGTGCGTTATACACGAATGTATGACGCATAAAACGGACGTCTATAGATGAGTTTATTTAGAATCTATTCCCCTTTTTTGCCAGCTGGAGACCAGCCGAAGGCGATCACTGCTCTTATTCATGGATTTCGTAGCATGCAGAAAGAGCAGGTGTTGTTGGGTGTGACTGGCTCTGGTAAAACGTTTACAATGGCGCATGTGATAGCAGCACTGGGGCTACCAACCCTCATAATGGCCCCAAACAAGACTTTAGCGGCCCAATTATACGGCGAGATGAAGGCCTTTTTTCCGGAAAATGCAGTTGAATATTTTGTATCCTATTATGATTTCTATCAACCAGAAGCGTATATTGCAAAAACGAATACATATATTGAAAAGCAGGCGGTAATTAATGAACAAATAGACAGAATGAGGCATTCCGCAACCAGAGCGTTAATTGAGCGTCAGGATGTTATTGTGATCGCAAGTGTATCATGTATCTACGGTCTAGGATCTGTTGACTCATATAGCACAATGACTTTATCTCTTAAAGTGGGTGATAAAATTGGGCAGAAAGCAATCCTCAATACCCTCGTACAATTGCTTTATAAGCGAAACGATATTGCTTTTTCTAGAGGGGCTTTCCGGGTAAGGGGAGACAGCATATACATATTTCCGGCACACTATGAAGATAGAGCTTGGCGTGTCGTGTTATTCGGAGATGAGATCGAAAGAATCACAGAAATTGAGGCCTTAACTGGAAAGCACGTTACTAATTTGGATTGTGTTAAGGTATATGCCAACAATCATTACATTACCCCTGGCAACACAATCAATCAAGCGATAGTCGAGATACAAAAAGAGCTTGAAAATCGTGTGATTGAATTAAAAGCGATGGAAAAGTTGGTCGAAGCCCAGAGGTTACAAGAACGAATTTCGTTTGACATAGAAATGATGCAAATTACCGGGAGCTGTCAGGGTATTGAAAATTATTCGCGTTACTTATCCGGACGCGCTCCAGGAGAACCTCCTCCAACCTTATTTGAATATCTACAAAAAGATGCATTACTGATTGTAGACGAAAGCCATGTTGCGGTCCCACAATTGGGTGCTATGTATGTTGGTGATGCCGCACGAAAATCTACTTTATCGGAATATGGCTTCAGACTCCCTTCTTGCGCAGATAACAGGCCGTTGAAATTTCAAGAGTGGGAACAGATGCGTCCAAAAACCTTATTTGTTTCTGCAACCCCTGGGCCATACGAACTGAATCTTGTAAAGGGGGTCATCTCGGCTGAACAAGTAATCCGCCCGACCGGGCTACTTGATCCCATATGTATTATACGACCAACAGAAACACAGATTGACGATCTAATTGGAGAATGCGTAATTGAAGCAAAGAAAGGAAATTGTATCTTGGTCACAACCTTGACAAAAAAAACGGCAGAAACATTGGCAGAATACCTTTATGAATCCGGTATCAAAGCTAGGTATATGCATTCTGATGTAGAAACGCTTGAAAGAATAGAGATAATTCAAGATCTCAGAAAGAAAAAGTTTAATGTATTAATAGGGATTAATTTGCTTAGGGAGGGGCTTGATATCCCCGAATGTTCCTTAGTTGTAATTTTAGACGCGGACAAAGAAGGCTTTTTGCGCTCAAAAACTTCGTTAATCCAAACCATAGGTCGGTGTGCAAGACATGTAGAAGGTAGAGTTATCCTATATGCCGATAAAATAACTGGTTCGATGGCGTATGCAATAGAGGAAACTGAACGACGCAGACAAAAACAGGAACAATATAACATCAAAAATAACATCTCGCCAAAAGGTATACAGAAGGAATTACGTAATGTGCTGCCAGACAATCCATCACAACTCTCCCGAGATACTAAGCCAAACAAAGAGAATGTTGGGTTAGATAAAATTTCTGATAGAGAACGTACCTCAATAATAAAGAAATTAACAAAACAAATGCTCGAGGCCGCAAAGATACTAGATTTTGAAAAAGCAGCAGAGATTCGGGATAAACTTAATAAATTATCTGGCCTGGCTTGAATCTGAACGATCCGGGGCCAACTAGGAGAAGAAGGGGCGAAAGCGGCGATTCTGAATCTAGATATCAGATGCTACCAGAGGCGGAAAGGAGTTGGTGAATAAAGAAGGAGATGCAGCAGAGGTATTGGAATGGGCGGACAGTGGTGCTGGTCCAGTAAGAGGAGAAAATAATGCTGGTTGTCGCTCCAACGCTCAAAGGTAGCGGCGGGCACAGCATCTCTAATAACAAACTTCACCTTGCAATGAGGCCGTTATTAAGTCAGTATGTAGTGCTGAATACGCCCTAACAAATTAAGAAAGTCCTCATGGGAAGAATTAAAAAAGTTATATTTCCGGTTGGGGGTTTTGGCACTAGGTTTTTACCTGTTACAAAATCCATGCCAAAGGAAATGCTTCCGATTGTGAATGTTCCGTTGATCCAATACGCCTTCGAAGAGGCTCGTGAAGCAGGGGCCGAACAATTCATATTTGTTACCGGAAGGCATAAAAACTCTATACATAATCACTTTGACCATGCGTTTGAATTAGAGAGCGTTCTGCACAACAAGCTAAAGGTAGATGCGTTAGCCATTGCGAAAGATTGCATAGTACAGCCCGGTAGCGTTATATTTATTAGGCAGCAACGTTCTCTTGGATTGGGCCATGCTGTGTGGTGCGCTAGAAATGTTATTGACGACGATCCGTTCGCGGTTATTTTGGCTGACGAGCTTTTTATACAACAAGATAAGCGCCTTGGGTTATTGGGCGAAATGCTTAACATATACGAACGAAATTACGCTCAACACAACAGCAATCTGAGTCTAATATCGATTTCACCAGTTTCCAATGACGATGTTCATAGATATGGCATTATTGAGGTTATCTCTAAGGATAAGGATGAGTACGGTGGCGCATCATTAATAAACGATGTTCCAGAAGCTTCCGTATATGAAATTTCAAACATGATTGAAAAGCCTTCTTTGGAAACCGCCCCCTCTAACCTCGCTATAACTGGACGTTACGTTCTACATCCTGCTATTTTTCAATATATAGAGCGTCTCTTTCCATATATCATGAAGGAAACCACAGAGATAAATGAGAGCAGGGAGGTTAGCCAAAAAGAGATAGATTTGACAATGCCTATGTCTCGTATGCTAAAAGAGGGATATAAATATCATGGCGTGAGGATTGATGGCACACGTCTAGATTGCGGACATGTATTGGGTTTTTTAGAGGCAAACATACGCTTTGGATTGCGCGATCAAGAACTCCGTAACCCATTAAAAAAAGCGTTATACCAAATATTAGAGGATGAGCAATAAGAAAGAGTACAATGCATCTTGAATACACGAAATCTATACATGCCCTAGAAACGGGACTAAAGGCTGGTCGAGTTTTATGTCTGGCCACAGATACCTTGTACGGATTGATTGCAGATGCAACAAACGATTCAGCCGTTTCTAAAATATTAAGCCTGAAAATGCGAAATCAGAATAAGGGATTACCAATCTTCTTTACCAGTAAAAAACAAGCGGAGAAATTTCTAGACTTTAATCAAAATGCGTCCGTTATAGCGTCTCGATTTTGGCCAGGAGCCCTAAGCATCATATTGCCAATAAAGGCTCTGATAAACGGTGGGAAAGAGGGAGGAAAAAAAGCACTATCTAAATTTGTTTATGGTAACAGAGATAATAATGCTAAATCCGCATCAAATTTAACGCCTCCCATCACAGTTGCAGCACGAATCCCAGATAATATCCTTATTAGGTATCTCTCAAAACATACACCGTTGGTAGCCACAAGTGCAAACCTCAGTGGGCGGGAGAATATAACCAGTTATGAAGAACTAGATCAACAATTGGCCGATCAACTGAAAAACGAGACAACGGTATGTAATGAGCGGATTTTATGCTATAAGGCTAAGAATCCAGCGGCTACTGATGAAGCCATAGAGAGAATCTCTCAGTCGACCATTATCTCGTTCTCTAACGCAACTAACCCAACAAATACGATTTGCATTCATCGTCTAGGGCATGTTCCGATAAAAAATATTTGCGATACATTAACATAACTTAACTCACAGAAATAGAAAAAACGATGTAGTATTATTTTGGTTATTACTTCTTTGGTGGATATCGTCTATTATCCATAATCCTAATTATCATACTTTTGGATGTGCTCTGACACCATCTTTAATGCAATAGTATTAGCAAATATCCCCTACTAGCAAATATTCCCAAGTTTAAAACCCTCTTACCTTGGCTTCCAGTTTTTAACATATCCTCTTTCATCCCGGCCATCCCAATTTCAAGCCTTCCTTCAAGTTTAGTGATTCTTCCTTAAGCTTCTGTCTTTCCCACCCTGAACGATATCTTCCTTAAGGCCTCCTTTTTGTCTCAAGCGATTCTTCACGGGGGGTAGCAAAACCCTATCCATGTTCTTTCTGAAGAGATCGCACCCCCTGCTCTGTGTTCACCGATTGAGCTGTACCGTGTAATCCTTGACCTCTACAATTGGTTTTTTTAATCGCTTCTGGTCAAAACTTTTATCTCCGACGCAGATAGAGGCCCTGTGCTCGATTTTTGTGGCTTTTTTCAAGCTCAAAATACCCCCTCTTTTTGCGCGACCTCTTTATATCAAAACTCGGCCGCGCAACACTCTTCGCAACCTTTTATCCGTAGCTTTAGTTTACATATGTGATTCTACCTGTAATAGTTGTTGTTGATTAACAATGGTATTCAATCCATCCGAAACAATTTGAAGGCCGTCAGCCACAAATTGAATGACGGTTTGAATGATATTGGGTCTACCAATTTCATCAGAATGCTCGAGTGCATTTGCTGCGCTATTAAACAAAATCCCCGTATCCAAAAAGAATTGTAGTTGTTTTTGGGTTTTCTCATCCTGTATTTGCATCTGGTTTTGATCTTGATTCTGATCTTGATGAAAAACCATATTGCCCTGGATTTGTCCTTGTTTTTCGTTGGACATCTTAACTTCCATCATAGTGGGCTTTTCTTGTATGTTTTGTTGTTGAATGAAGGCTGGATTTTGCTGAAGGAATAGTCCCGCGCTTTCGAATAAGGTCCCGGTTTGTTGAAAATGCTGTAGTTGAGCAAACGTCTTTTCGTCTAGTTGAGTAAAAATTTGGTCGTTTATAATCTTAGTTTGTAGGGCTATTTGCATGATTTTTTTACTTATCATCTGACTGGTGGTTTGCGCCCCCTTCTTCTTCTCATAATAATGCTTCCTGAACTCATCCATCGTTTGCCCCATGGAAGAAAACTCGATTTGTAGTTGTTCCAGAAAAGGAGGAACAGGTGTATTGGTGTGCTTGAATAATATTAGTGATACCAATCTATCTATCGGAGTCGTTTGTATAAGTGAAGTCTTACATATTTCCGTGATTAATTGATTATTATTAGTTACAACTCCCTGTTTGAGGTATGCTAAGAGGGTATCTTGACAACCCTTTTGTTCTATCCGTGGTTTTTCTAAACTCGAAAGAAAGTTTTCTTCTATGCTATATGTTGAAACAGTGGTATGTAACATTGCAAATTTCACCTCTTTCTTGGCTAGTATACCCATTACATCTGTCTCTACAAACAACACGGGTTCCATGAAGCCAAAACCATTCTTAGAAGTTTCGTCTAACAGGACCTGAGCAAACTTCATGGGATCGGTAATTTGAAACTCTTTTGGAAGTTTAGAATCAATATCATTAATTAATCTAAAGCATGTATAAGTTAGAACCGGAAGATTTTTATCAAATTGACCAAAACTTAGTTTAGATTTTTGAATCTTAATTGGTATTAGAGATGTTTGTGCATACTCCAAGTTTATAGCTCCAGAAGCATTCCGCTTAAAAGTATAGATTTTCAATAACGCTTCCGTACACATTTGCATCAGCCCTTTTGCAATACCCAATGGATTTAGGACCTGTATTACCCTTTGCGTTGGGTTTCCTGAATAGCTTCCTTGAAACATGGTGGGTTTTAACTGAGCCGCACAACTCAATTCTTGAGATAGGATTGGGTCTACAGCCTGTAAACTTTTTAAGAAAAATTCTTGAGTTTCTTGGATCGCTATTTCTCTAAGGGTGTATAACAATTTCTGCCCCAGTTCTTTTTTGAGATTTTGTTGTTGTGCAAGCTGTAGTGCATTAATTCCTTCGGACAAATATATGATCTTGTTTGCCTCAAATTTATTATAAAGTTCTTGCGAGATTGATGTTTTCGCATTTTCTAAGAAAAAATCTTTGCAAAAAACAGGCTCCCTGTCGTTAAACAACTCGATAAATTTCAGTAAACTCAGTTTCGCCGCGTTGATTTTTGGGCCTTTCAGCAAATTAAGCAAATAAAATGCATTCATTTGGCATCCGCCATTTTTTAATGTTGGGTCAAGCGTTTTTGGGTCGCAATTTTGAAAATCAGCGCTTTTCTGAAATTGCTTGATGTCAAGCACTAAAGAAAATACCTCTTGGCCATTGTGAATAGAAATGGTGGCAATACCATTTTGTAACAAGCTATTTGAGATTTGCGCATTTTGGTTTTGATGTTCGACGTTAAGAAATTGATTTAGGTATGATTGAGAGCCTTCACAGCCTTTTTTACAGTTATAAAAGGCCCTTTCTATTTCATCTAGTCTCTGTAACTTGTTACTTTGCTGAGCTTGCTCTATCCCAAGTTGCTTCAATTGGTTTTTGTAGATTCCTTCTTGATAGAAAAGTGATATTTCTTTGGACATCACCTAATTAACCTGGCTTTGCTGCTTTATTGCGTTTTCTCTTATATAGAGCATTTCGGTGGTCATAGCTTCGATATGCAGTATCATTACAGAAACTTCCGCATTTAGGAAATTGGCTATACCAGCGTGTTTTTGGTTACCCTGAAAAAACATACCAGGAAATAACAAGAGCTTCTTTGCCATACCATTGAGTTTTTTGTACTGATCGCTTAAAAGCGTCCCTGGGATCTCTCCTCCCTGTAATGTATATTGCGGCAATGTGGCGTGCAGTAACTCAAATAAATTAACGCTTGGATCGTTGTTTAGTGCCTGTATAAAATCCTGATTCCCTTTTAAATTGAAGGGGGCTTTAAAAATCGAACTTTTCGCATTTATTACCCGAAATGTATCGTAAACTAAGAATAACTGACCTGTTTCGTCAGGCTTTAGTTCTATTAATTGGGTCTTTTGCTGTTCGTGGAATTTATAGTTTGAAATATCAGATAAAAACACCCGCCCATCTTCTCCTCTAACTAAAGTAAATAACGTGATTGCTATGGGAGCGCCTAACTCCTGCATACCATATCCGATTCCAAGTAATGGAAGGGCCTGCGTCACAACTTTTTCCTGGGTTTGCGAAAAATCATAATCGTATGTTTTTTTTAATTGCACGATATTTCCCTGAAGCATTTTTGCTATATCCACTTTGTTTTTCTGCCGTAGTTGATTTAAGAAAAACTCTTGAGATTGCTGAATTATGACGCCCTTTAGTTTTAGAATTAATTTTGCGATTAATTCGTCCTTTATGCCAACCTGTATATTTTTCACAATTGATGATTTTGTGTCCAAAAATTGCAAAAATTTTGATTGCGCCCCAATGACATCCAGCATGTCGCTATACTTCTTTTTAGTTTCTTCGGCCGCTATTAATCCTTCGAAATAACTTCTGTCGGTCAATGACGATAAAAGCTTCAGGATAGATAGAAATATTTTGTCGTCTTCGTTAATTTGTCCGTTTGTGCTATACTGCCTAGCTATGTCTAAAAGCTTATATCCCCTCAATTGGCATGTTTGCGCGACGATACTTGCATCTAACTTATTAAACTGGCCTTTTTGTATATCTTCAAGTGCCGGCGGTAAAAACTCTTTTTGGAGAATTGCTAGGTCACACTTAAGTGTATATGTTTTTATAGCTCCTTGTTGTCTCTTGTTGTAATTTCTGATTGCTTGCTGCACACTCTTTAATTGAGTTTTTAATTGCTCTCTCTCTCCTGTTAACGACTTCTGAATCTCCCCCTTTACTTGCTTTTTTTGCTTTTCTTGCTTCTCGTCCTGCGCTAACTTATTTATCTGCCCCCCTGTTTGTTTTTTAATCAGGTCTTTTATCTGGCTTATCTTATTTCTGATGCTTTCGCATTCTTCTAATAATTGCCGCAATTCTGGATCTTGGCACGCCTGTATAACTTCCATCTGCTGTGTCTGCATTTCCTGTTTTGTGTACTTTTGTTTCTGTTGCATAAAAACCTCAGTTAAAATTGATTTAAATTCACATAAATATAAAATATAGTCGAAGTATGCTCTTGTTTTTAGGAAAATCCTATGATTCACGCATGCTATTGTACGTTCTTTCCACTTGGTTTTTTATGGCAATGTGCCAAATATTGGCGCCAAATCAAAATTTTGGTCGCTAGTCTCCCGTAAACTCTCGGGTTATATTGGAATATGCGCCAGTTTCATAGCTAACCCATTGGCTTATTTAGCGCATTTTCCTCAAATGACTTACATTCGAAGTAATCGGGATGTAGTTAGATCTTGGAGAAATCTTTAAATACCCCTAATAACAAAGATATTAAGAATTTCCGGTCATATTATAAAACAAGAGCTAACAAATCAAGCTAACGCACTAGCTATAATTGCGATATGTAGAAAGATTTTTTTAATGGGGGATGACTTAACGTCGCCAAGTCAGAGATGGATGTTGATGGTGTGATAAGCAAGAATTGAAGGAGAGCGATTCAGAGCTAAAAAGCTGATACTCTTTTTGACCTATGCCTGAGGTCACATATTGGACAATCATACTGGGCCTCATAAAAAAATTGTTTTCATATGGTGATGTAACACACTGCCGGTGTTCTACGAAGATATTATCCATCGGTCAAGTAGGTTTTTCTCGTTATGCTTAATTTTATTGCAAACGTTGAGATTATAATCAATCCAATTGACATAAGGTGTTGGCTATGCTAAAAGCTACAATGAGAGGAGTTTATTAAATATATTTACTACAGAAGTTATGGCAAGGCCGTGCACAAAGGAATTTCGAGAAGAGATATTGAGTTATGTAAGCGAGAAGGGATGGGGCGTTGAGGAGGTGAGTGCGTTTTTTGATATTAG
>Ga0247839_1002093_pt1 | contig 30831 bp, 41 predicted proteins | sample LaCruzMarch2015__6_FD_192405 | JGI IMG/M metagenome (GOLD analysis project Ga0247839, IMG submission 192405) | Freshwater microbial communities from meromictic Lake La Cruz, Castile-La Mancha, Spain - LaCruzMarch2015_16m | ecosystem: Environmental > Aquatic > Freshwater > Lake | place: Spain... | reverse complement strand
CAGTCAAAAGGGCTCAAGTGGACATACACAATTTTCTGAAGAATCATAAATTGAAAACAGCCGAAATTGTAAGTGCCTTGCAAGGCGTGCTGAATGATTATGCAGCAACCAGTAATGTTGCAACAGGCAATGCCGCAACAACTGCTTCTACATTAGGGGCTGGCACAGAGCCAATGCCCACACCTGGTAGCCCAGCTGGTGGCCCCACAACATTCTAAAAAAATTATCCCTTGGTCTTGACCAAGTAATCATTGGCTGCTTCCTTGGCAAAATTCAGAGTAACTTTGAATGGCTTTATTGCCATGCCACCATCAAAACGGCGCACAAAAGAACTGGCCATGTCATTCAAGCTGGCCCTGAGGTATTGGTTCCTATTGTTACGAGAAACAATTATCGTAGCATAGTCCACGAATACGCTCACTCTTTTGAGATTCTTGATCTTGTCCTTTATTGAACTGGCAATAGGGCAATCACTAGGATCTGTCTTTACTCCATTTTTGATGTGTGTTTTGGTGATGTTAAGATTAACCTTCATTTAAATTATTTAGTCACCGAAATCTTTATCTTTACAGTGGAAATAACGTTTATGTATGTTATTATTATGAATATGAAAGGAGGATTTAAGATGATCGATTATAAAAACAAGGATCTTCGGCCGAAGACGTTCTTCGTTAAGATGGAGCGCTCTCGCAATGGCACGTTTACCGTGAAGCGTGCCAAAGTTTTGGAGCAATCCAATCAGCACTCGCGCCGTATCCGTCGGGTTGACGCACGTGACTTAACGCGTGCCATTCGTAAGAACGGATTGCAGGTGGCCTAATCCTCACTAACATTAGGTAAAAAATGCCAGACTTAAGTCTGGCATTTTTTTTGTTTGTATATATAATATAGGAGTTCTTTGACATGGGGCTGTAAAGGTTTCGATTGAACAGTGGAGTTCATGAGAGCAAGTACCGGGGCATGCCGGTTTATCAATAGCAAAACAACATTAAATGCCGAAGACACATTCGACATGGCCATGAGTTTAGAAGAGGCTGATGCAATTCTTGCAGTAGCCGGCTTTGAAGACACAGAAGCCAACCTTGAGTTAGTTTACTGACTTGAGCGTTCCATTGTAGATTGAGGTTTGTAAGATGGAGCGTGTTACTGACCTTCGTATAAATTGGGTTATAACAATTAATAGTTTATACGTATAAAATTGTTATGAGTAAGGGATTTTTGATTAGTTTAATCCTTATGAAATATCAACTAAGATAAACTTGTAGGGCTTGTGAATGAAATTATTCAAGACCTGGGTTCAATTCCCAGCAGCTCCATGTCAATGAATTATATTTATTATTTTTATGGCAGGCAAAGGATCCAAACCGAGAAGTTGTTTCAGTAGAAAGTTCAAAGAGAACTTCGATCTGATCAACTGGGCAACTGCAGAAGGCAAAGAGATCAGGCCTTATGTAAAGAAGAAAGGTAAAAAGACATACAAATACCCGTGATGAATAATGAAGTGGATAAAATGTTGAATGATTTGGAGCTACTGGATAAAAACTTTGCTTGGATCAACGAAGAAGTGGAGAATCTAGACAAAAAAATTACTGCAGCTTTTGACAATGACAACATGGTGGGAGTAAACAGACTGAGTGAAAAATTTATGGAGCTGGAAAGCAGACATCAGTACAACAGAAGAATTTACTTTGAAACACTTAAAAAGTGCAGTGTTTATTTCAAAAACAAATACGACATAGATTTATCAAGTCTTTTCAATTCTTAATTTTACCGATAAAGTTTTCCTTAGTAACAACAAAATTATCCTTATACATGTTGTTATCACCACAAGTATTCAGAAATATATAATTGCGTGACACCACTCTGTGACAAACAACCATGTTGTCACCATTGCAAGTGGCCGAAAAAACTACAACATCATTAACTTTAACTGCATCAAAATTCTTGTGTTGCACATACACCAAGTCCCCATTGCAAATATTTGGATACATGGAATTGCCTTCAATGGCAAATCTCTCACCCTTCAATGTGCAACACAGCATCCACACTGACAAAAGCCCAATAATAAATTTCATCACAACCAGGCTAATGATTTTTAATTATATCTCTAACCCACTCTGGATGTTCACCATGATATTCAACTGCCCGTGAATTGTTGATCAGGGTGCTCTTATCATTCAACCATTTTTCATATAAAACAGATGTCCAGTCTTGGTGATAGAATTGTGTCTTAAAATTTATCTGTTGCGGAGTTACATAATTGTAATGAAACATCTTGATGCCTATTCCCAAGGTTTCATCCCTGGGTATTATTTTTGCATCATTAACCTTTGTACCATCAGGAAACATATAAGTAGGTGGTTCATGTCTCTCCCAACTGCACCCAGGTGTATGTTTGAATATCCTCATCCATGGAGCTTCATTGCCCCATGTACTGGGGGATGTTTCATTTATACAGTGTCTAAAATCTCCCCAGAAATTGTTAGCAAAAAAATGAACGATATTTGGATCATATTTAGCCAGAATGTCCTTGATCTTATCTATATCCTTTTTAAAATAAAACTCATCCATATCAACTTGCCAGATGTAATCACCGGTGGCAATCTTGCTCCATTCATTGCACATCTGTGTCTTGCCGTTCCAGAAGCCTGCTGACTCTATGATAGTAATCTTGTTCTCAGGGTCAGGATAGTTTCTTACTATGTCAAGACAATTGTCTGTAGATTTACCATCCGGTGTAAACGGTGTTGCATTGCCATCATAGTAGTGAGAGGTTTTATCTGCCTTTGTTGCACCTTCCACAATTATTATTTGATCTGAAAGATAATACAATTGATCAAGTTGTGCTTTGAGCATGCCCTCAGGCATGAGACTGCTCCCATTAAAGAGTAGTGTGCCAGAAGTTATTTTCACTTCTTGCTACCCACATAAAACAAAGTACCATAATGAGCTTTTGGATTTCTACCCAATTCTCTTGGCAATATATTATGGAAAATGTGATTGTAGGGTTTGAGTTTATCCCTGAAATAAAGATGATCCAATCTGATTGGATGCCCAGGATCTGTCAGAAGACCTGGATCTGATTTAAAGTCTTCATCACAGGTTAAATCTTGACCCAAGATCAACACACCATCTTTATTCAATGCATCAAACATCTTACCCATGCAAGCATTAGCATCTTTAACATGGTCCAGCACATTAATGCACAGTATGGCATCATATTTGTTATCATCAGAATAATCCTCCAATGCACAAGAGAACATCCGAGCTCCATACCGCTTCACAACAGTTGTAACATAATATTCGTGCTTTGTATAGTCATCAAGAAGAGGATCTAGAACTGAAACAGTTGTTATGCTTGGAAATAGTTTCATGAAGTATTCTGTGTTACGGCAATATGGACCACATCCCACTTCAAGCAGAGACTTGAAGCTTTTAGCCTGCAGATAATTAAAGTTCTGAAAATGATTGAACCACCAGCTGTTCCAATCTTCTAGATTTTTCTCAGAGCCCAACCAGGCATTAAGCTCCCACTCTTGAGCTTCCTTCCATCTTTCCTGAGAGCATGTTATAAATTTATCCAGCATCACCTCACCTCCCAATTGAGTTTACTTGAAGAAACAAAAAATGTATCTTTGCGATTAGGGTAAAAATAAAGCTTGGATTTGATGGTTGTCATGCTGTCAATATAATTCTTGAAACTACTGCACACACAATGTATTTCCTTTGCATTCTCTATGATTTTACCATACAGAAAGATATTATCAACCGAATAATTTGAATCTGGACGAAATATCTTTAAACCCCTTGACTCAATATCTTTGGTTGGAACTATGTGACCTAGTGCTATATTCTCATGAACAAATGCGTAATTATCACCCGGGTTAAGTTTTTCGTACAGCTCTTGTTCTTTTGCAAGGTCTCTTTCCAACTTGAAGTCACTCCATCTTTTATTGAAATTCAAACCAACCTGCTTGTAAAAAGATTCATCAAAAAATTTATAATCAGAAGGAATATTGCCAAAGCCAACCTTGATCTTTGTATCATGTAGAATATTATCAAAAATTGCTCCCGCTTGAGCATCATCTGCTTTTATTATAAAAACTCTATCATTATTTCTGTATAAAAAACTTATGCTAGGGTAAAATTGAGGCTTGCAGAATATTACCACCTTATCAAATTTGGTAGTGCAGTTGTTAATGATACCGTTGCAAATTATAGTATCACCAAGCCCCAGGCAATGATAGACATATAAAATCTTCATATTATGCCTCTATGATGGGAGAATATCTGCGGGTAATTATATTCTGCCGTCATGTAGTCATTACCCCACTCTGAGGGCTCGCGTGCCACTGTTAACTTTTCCCTTATGGCCATTAACGATAGAACGGACTGATCGTGTCTGTGATCTTTGAATCCTTGCAAGTTGCTACCGAGTTTATTTGGCGCATCAGTCAGTATGTCCTCATCCTCACAATGTGCAACATATTCATCGAAAAACGACGTGGTAAAATCATTCTTAATGGTCACCACATAAGATCCATCCACTTGATTGCCTTGTGTGTAAGTATCATTCAGGCAATTCATTTTCTTGAAGCAATCATACTTGGTCCACTGATAGTTCTTCCATATGGTATTTGCAGGTGCACCGTCTCTATTTTCAAACAGCAGAATGCCTTTGTCGGTTTTCTTGCAGATGTCTATTAGAACATTTGGATCACTCACAATCAAATTGCCACTATCAACATAAAACACCGCATCACCCTCTTTAACCTGCTTGAGAGTCTCTCTGATGATATATGGTTTCCACAACCAGTATCCATATCCACGCTTTTGATTGAATATGTGCTTATTCTTTGCTGCGAATTCCCTATCAATATAATTTGGATTAAAAGAAGCATGCCCATCGAAATACTTTTTACCGGAATCAACCAGAAAAGATTGAGATCTGAAGAACCTCTCATTGGCGAAACTAACCATTATACGCTTCACAATAAAAGTTTATACTTAAATCTTGATATTGCAATATTTTTTAATATAATAATGGTGTGAATTTCGAAGTATTAGATGTGTTAGATTCAGCAGCGGTACTATATGAAGGGTTTAAATCAGACAAACCATTGATGGCAGGGAAAATAGGTAACTGCGAATTAATGACGCTGTACAATTACTTGCATGCAAAGCATTTAAATTTAAATCCTATTCCTTGGGACCCGACAATTGTCAAAGAGAATTACATCAATGCAGGTGTTTTCCCGCAAACAGAAGAATCTAGAATTTATTTTTGTGAACAATTGCTTGATGGTCTCACTCAAGGTGACTACATAGGTGCCTGGAACAGTGGATTAGCTGAATTTGAGAAAAGAGTTATAAAAAAGCAAAACATTAATTGTACATTGGTGAACCTGTGCGGCTTGGAGCCCTACTATTTTGGAAATCCTTGGACAGTGCACCTCAAAGGTAAGAACGTATTGGTCATTTCACCGTTTGCTGAGAGCATTGAAAAGCAATACAAGATCAGGGATAAGCTTTTTAATCTGGATATTTTACCGCAATTCAATCTCAAGACTTTGTACCATCCCAACAGCAAGGCCATAAGCAACAAGAACACATACAGTAGCTGGAAGGATATGGTTAATGATGTCAAAGAGAAAATGGAGAAAATAGATTTTGATGTGGCGATTGTTGGCACAGGTGCTTCATCTCTGCCCATTGCAGCACATGCAAAAAGATTGGGCAAAAAAGGAATACACCTTGGGGGTGCAGTTCAAATGTTGTTCGGTATCAAAGGCAAGCGCTGGGATAATATGAAAAAAGCCAATGTTTATTATAACGACTTCTGGGTGAGACCCTCTCATGCAGAAGTTCCAGAAAAGAAGGAACTAGTTGAAGATGGTTGTTATTGGTAGGACCAGTAGTTGCTCTTAAACCAAGTTTCGTCAAAATACTCCTTCTCCAAGTCCATTTCATTTTCATGCGGCTGACAATAGTTAACACCAGGCCGTTTCAACAAGATGTGAAAAAGATAATTATGCCACATGTCTGAATCAAATTTATGAGGCTTCCAGAATGTGTTATAATTGTAATCAGTCTCAGGACATGAAGTAGTCTTCCACTCACTGTCATGTATCTGATGAAACGTAGGTGGTGGCCATTTGTTACATAATGTTGAATTGCCTAATTTCATGCACAGTGTTGCATAATGTACATCCCAGCAAGGATGCCCAAGAACGTAATTTGGAAATTTATCACCATTCTGCAACCACCAATCAGTCTTGATGCAGAAAGTGTCAAAACCTGCAACTTGATAATGATTGTCCACAACAACAATGTCTTTGAGAGATTTGATTGGTGTGATGGCTAGTCGCGATGCCGGGTAACAATCATAATTGGTTTTCAATATGAAATCAATATATCTATCTGAAACTATAATATCATCATTGGTGAATATGAAGTGATTATAATTTAATTTTGCCAATTCATTAAAACAATCTTTGGTCATTGGAAGTGTTTTCTTAGATTCACCAGAAATATAATTCTTACTACTGCTGGTAAGACATCTGAGCAGCTTGAATTGATCATGATTACGAAATTTTAAACTTTCATCAGTAAATTGAATATTATACAAATCCAGAACATCACTGAATTTGTTTTTTAATTTTAAGAAAGATTCTATGGCTAAATCAGTCCTGCTACTATCACTGAACAAATTTACACCAAAAGCTATTTTTTTATTTGGCTGCATACACCTTCACACTGCCTTTGAGACTTGTTAAATTACTGCCACCACTATAACTTATGGCTGAAGATAGATCCTGTTTTATTTCTTCTAATTTTTCAACATAAGTCATTGAATTCTGAGGTATCTTCTTCAATGTACCTTCGATATGTCTTTGATAGTAATTGTTGTGTTCAGATGCAGATCCATAATACAGCTTGTAAGTTTGACCGGTGGTATCTTTAACAATTTCAGAAGGACTATCTATACACACTGCAAATAATGATCCACACATCACCATATCTGCACCAGCAACTATGGCCTTGGCTATGTCGCCATTGCTCTTGATACCACCATCTGCAATTATAGGAATGCCGATATTTTCTTCATAGATATCTCTCACACATGTAAACATGGGCACTGTAAAACCAGTTTTATCTTTGGTTATACAAGCATTGCCTTGTCCTATGCCTACTTTGACTGCATCTGCACCTGCGCTCTTCAAATCAAATGCAGCTGCGGCAGTGGCTATATTCCCTGCAATAATAAAAGCGTTAGGCATTTTACTTTTAATATATTCAACCATCTTCATGGTTTGTAGAGAATGACCATGGGCAACATCCACCGTAATATATTCTATATCTAAATCTTTTACCCCATCAATCAAACACCTATCCTCTTCCTTTATGCCAACGCTAATGGATACATAATAATTCTCGCTTATGGCATTTCTAATAAAAACTTTACTATCATCAAATCTGTGCATAACATAAAAATACTTCTGATAAGCCAGCGTCTGCGCTAAAGAAGAATCAATGGTGCATCTCATGTTTGAAGGCAGCACTGGTAGAGCAAAAGTATGCTTACCAAGTGTAACTGAAGTATCTGCGTCTGATCTGGATGGGAGTATGCCCTTCTGTGGTATCAAGCAGATGTCTGAATAATGATAAGCTGTGCTAGGTTTTATTAGCATATTTTCTGTGAATCTCTTTCATTATTTTCTTAACTTCATCTGTAGTGGAATCTGGCACACAGCCCTGCCAAGCAGGCAGATAGCCATGTTTTTGCCTGAATTTCTCAACACCACTCTTAATATTATCCATCCAATCCTTTCTATGTTTAATGGAACTGCTCTTCTCAGAGCATTCTATTTCATCGAGATAGTCCATGCTGTTAGCAATATCTGGAAAATTCCAATATGGTGTGGAGTACCCTGCTTTGTGGATTCTGTAATCGTGATCCACATGTTCAAAGGCATTGGTATACTCTTCATCTATCAGGCCCACATCCTGTAACACTTCCTTGGTATAGTAACAAAATGCCCCCACGCTATGCATGTTGATTGCCACCTTCACATCACCATAATCAACAATGAACCGCGGTACCGGCTTACCACCTGATATTCCGTTCTTATTTGCCGGTCCATGGTAACCAAAGCAAAAATGCTGTATACCGGTAACTTTTCTTGCCCTAATGTATTCATCAAACACTGAGGGATCTTTGACTACTATGTCATCTTCTATTATAAAAATATCTGTGCAGCCTTTGTTGATGAGGTGCCTGAACAATACATTCTTTGATTTGCCCACACCTAAATTCTTTTCATTCTGTATCAAATCGTATGTATTCTTACGGCTAAATCTTTTAACAATGTTTTTAGGTATATTGTCACCATCATTAACTACAACCAGCTCAACACATTCAGGCATGCTATTGAGACATTTAACCAGGAATTCTGGCCTGTTACATGTTACTATGCCAACACCAATCACGCAGCTATTTTAATATACAATATACATATTGCAACATTATGGAGCTGTATAAATAAGGTATGGCCGTTTATAATAATGTAAATATAAAGGATCTAAATCAAATAGAAGAAATTACCAATGGTAACTTTCTCATTGTAGAGAATGAACAAGGGACTAACGTTATTGATTTTATTGATTTTGTTTTAGGTCCAAATAATGTTAGTTTTTACAGCAGTCTTGAAACTCTGAGTACTAACGTCAATAATCTAAGCTCTCAAGCCACTACAGACAAGACTCAGGCAAATACAGATTTGGTTACTGCCAGTGGCAATATAATGGCCAGAACCCCCAGCATCACACTCACCACTTCCACCACACCCATTGCCAATAGTTACAATATCTTCTGCTACAAAGGCAATACTACAGTGACCTCCACTGCCTCTATAGGTGCACTGACCAAGCCCAGCAATGCTATTATTACTCAGTCAGACATCAATCTCATGATGACCAGTGTGCCCGGAAATTCTGGTGCGCAATTCTATATATCTTCTATTACAAATGGTGGTGCTGGTAATTCTAGCTTCAGTTTTGTTATTAGCTGCACAACATCTCTTGCCTCCCCTGTTACCATTTATTATACTATCTGTACGCCTTATTAATTCTTTGCGTGGAAGAACAATGCTTTAGCAATGCTCTGCATTATCCCCTTGTCTGTAAGTCCCTGTTCTTTCAACCTCTTGTACTCCTGTTTAAAGGCATGGATGAATTGAGGTGACAGATTAAAATTCTTTGAACGGGGGTAAAACAATCTGTTTGTAACTTTTATGGAAGAAAAGTTTTCATAGAGTTTACTGAATTCTCTATTAAAGCTCATACATTATTTATTGGGATCAATGATGGGTAATTGCGTGTCTTGTTTAATTTGACCGTGTTGTTCGTTGATGAGAGATTTCATTTTCAGCAATTCATCAAAATTGACTATGCTCTGTTCTTCCCCATACATGGTGCCCTCTGCAGTAACATAGAGAGCAACCTGTGCCATTCTCTCCTCTGTATTGCCATGAATCTCAATAACTGCTGGGCTGTCACCATGCGGAAAAATGGGTGATTTCCCAGTGGAAAGCTGTCTGGAGATAGCTTTGAATATATTATCAGTTTCCGAAATATATACTGGGTCTGATTCTCTCTTGCCATTGCTTTCCGCAGGACCCATCAAATCCCTGGTACACAGAAAAATAATATCCAACGCTTTCATACTTTCACCGACAATCTCCATGCAATCAGTTACAAACTTCTCATTGAAGCCTTTGATACCTTTCTCATAAGCCCACAATGTGTAAACGAGATTATCCAGGGGGCATCTGTCGTAAGCAATGTTATCATGCAATGTGAAGCCCTTTTGCGCATTACACATGAATTCCAGAATATTTTTTTGAGTTTTTTTATCAGTGTGCTTGCTGTGTTTATTGCCTCTTATCAGATGTCTGTAGTCAGATTGCAGTGTTTTATAATTTGGCCATTTCTCTAGAAATGCTTTGAATGTAGTTGTCTTGCCTGTGCTTGCAGCCCCGCTAAAAGATATCCTCATAACTTAATTATATGTTTTGTTGCTCTAAATCAAGACTTATTATTTGTTATCTTGTTCTTTCATTCTTTCTTTGAAAGATTTGATCTGTTTTTTGGTCTCATCTCTGGTTTCTCGGGTAGTTCTTTCTTTCTGTTCGGCATCATTATGCTTTTGGACACTAAGCTGCTGAAACAAAGGCATTGGTCCTGCCGAACTATCCACATCAGTCTCTTCTTTATTTTTGGCATACAGCTGCATGGTTTTATCAGGGGTAGAATAATCCTTGGCACCAGGTGTATATCTACCCAGGGGTTCCTCTTTGGTTGCTCCAGCAGATCCCTGGTACAGAGGAGCAAACCTCACACCTGCAGGCTTGCTACCTGCAGGTACTCTTACAGGTGGCTGCATCACTGGAGGCAAGTTAGTTGAAACTGGAGCAGATATTGGAATTGGTTGCACCTCGTAATTATATGCAGGTATTTGACCTGGTTGTTGTTTGGCTGGCTTATATGTGGGTGAAACATCGCTCGTGCCACCTCCCTGTGTGGGTTCGTTCATGGGTCCATAACCTGCAGCAATATTCTTACCCAATCTTACCTTTGCCTGTGAAGGTGTAATTAGGCCCCTGCCTACACCGGATATGCCCGGGCTAGGTGGAGCTATTACATTACCCTTGACACCAGTAATGCCATAATAGTTGCCTGTAGATTTTCCGTAAATACTCTGTGCAGCTCTGGAGAGACCAGATGATGCTGGATCTGGTTTAAATTGTGATTGCGATTTCATTGCTTTGCCTGCTACTTGTGGCAATGTCTCTGGCCCGGGTTGATCTGCCATTTTTTGGATATTCTTCGCGTATAAGGCCTCCTCATAATTCTTCAAATCATATTCACTCAATTCCGTTTTTTTATTTAAATTCATCAATTCTCTTTCTTCAGGTATAGTTAAACCTTTATCCGTTTTCTTGCGTACCAGTTCGTTATGCCGTATAAGCTTGTCACCGTCCATCTTACCTGCAAGTTTATTCTCGTATGCTTTAATTGTGTTATCAAGCAGAGTAGGATTCTCAAAATAATCTGGAAGAGATGGCATTTGGTCCACTCTCTTTGCATATTCAGGATTCTTTAAAAAATAATTTTTTATAGTTGCTGAAGCTTCAGGTTCTATTAAATTATGCTTAGAGGCAAAATCAATAATACCTGTGAGCTGTTGAGGATTCTTTTTAAAATGATCTTCAGTAGTGCGGGCAATTATTCCCATCTCTTTCACCGCTTCTTCAGATATTCCTTTTGATAGCTGTTGCCTTGCAAGCCTTGCACCAGCTTTGCCAGTGTATTGCACAAGCCCCCCTATGCCACCGACTAATAGTCCCACATTAGGCAGAGAGGAATAAACACACAGTACAAATATTAAGAATGATAACCAGAAATTATTTTCTTGTTTGTTAGACATCTTTGAAAATTCATCATACATTTTACCTGCTGCAACCAAAGTATCTTTATAACTCAATACACCAGTTGGGTCTAATACTTTTGCGAATTCAATAAAAAATTCTTCCAGACCGCTAATATTGAACTCTGGATTGTCCATGCCCGGCACAGGCAATTCCAGCTTTCCCTTTTGTGCAGGGTTTAAAGATTGCAGTGTTGCTGCACCACTGGCCAGATTTGAACCTATGCCAGGTGCAGCTGCACCGGTGCTAAGTGAGGCTTCTGTAGCTAGTTTTAATAGTTCATTAAAAGTCATTAGTATCCTCTGCCTGAAAGGTAAGCTCTTCTTCTGTTAAAATCTGCCAACACATTGCCTGTGTTAGCGAGCGGTGCTTGACCAGCTTCTTTTTGAGCATAAGCCTGATTTCTTGTGGGGTACACAGGCTGCTGTGTGCCAGTCAGTGGACCTGATTTTGGAGCATAGGTGGCCGCGCTACCAGGTCCAGGTTTGAAGGTATTTGCAAAAGGATTCAAATTAATATTTTGATTTTGCGTATTTTGTACAGGCACTACAGGTTGACCGGTGAAAGGATTCAACTGCTGCTGCGATAGTGGTTGTGAGGGAGTGAGCGGCACAGCCCCAGGAACATTTTTGGATGGTGTCAGTGGCTGTGGGGTTTGTGTAGAATTTTGTGCTGTTGGGTTGAAGGCTTGTGCTGGTGGTGCAGGCTGCTGGGTTGTTGGTGGTGTGCTAGCTTGTTGTTGTGTTTTGTTCTGTGGATAGTAATTTGAAGGAGACGGAAACTGCAACTTCCATTCATTTGGTCCATTTATTTTTGCCACCTTACCCAAGTAGCTGCTAAATGCTGTGTTCAAATCATCAACCAACCCTTGTGTTGAATATTGATTATTTTTAATTGCATTCTCTATCTCTGATTTATAACCTACAATGAATTGATTAATATTTTCCTGTGCAGCAACAAACACTTCATCTATAGCCTCGGCTTGATCCTTCTCAGTCATGTCAATTTTTGTAGCTATGTCCATGAGAGTGTCTCTAAAAATTTCTGATTTTTTGGATAGTTTCTCCATAAATTTTTGTCTATCGAAATTATTAGCAGCTTCAGTTAGAACATGTTCTCTGTATAATGAGTAAATTGTCTTAGAGGTAGATGTGTTCATACTATATTTATTTAATTTGATTTAATTTATCTATAAACTCTTGTGTGCTTTTATGTTTGTATGTTTTAACTGGTTGCACTGTAACTGGTTCTGGCTCATTTTGTTGCACTGGTACTTCATCTGGTTCAGGTGAAGGTTGTGTAATACCATCCTCTTGCGGGGTAAATGCCATGGCCTTGGGAGCATTTGTATCCGAGAGTGAGGCTTGTTGTAGTACATCTGCAGGTTCTGCTGGCTGCTGTGGTGTTTGCTCTGGTTGTTCACTTTGCTGCACTGGTGGTTGACTCTCTGGACCAACAGATATTTCTCCAGTGTCAAATCTCAAAGGATATGAACCACCATTATTATTAACAAGATATTTTAATTTTTCATAAAAATCTTTCTGTACATCACCGCCACCTTGTATGCCAATGCACCCCATTGTGCCGCGTGAACCACCATCAGGGTGTATCATTATGCCGTCTCTGGGACCTCCACGTGGGTTATCACCTGTGGGTATGTTTTGAACTCTAGAATCAGGTATCTCTGTTGACCCGCTGGCACTGGCCACAGGAAATTTGTATGCAACATTGTCAATGGACATGGCTTTGAATTGATCTGGTCTAACTCGTTGCGGTGCTTGAATCATGTATTCACCCGATGGAATATATCCTCTACCATAACCACCATTCACATAACTATAGGTACCCAACACCGAACCGTCCAAATCTCTTAATTGCAACACACCCACCTTGGCCGCACTTGGACCACTGCCAGTGATGGAATTGGTCTTACCAACAGCAAAATTTTCTACAAATCTAGAGAACGTAACCACATATTATTTATGCGGTTAAACCTTAAGAGCTTTATCCCAAATAATTAATTGCAATCGTGGGCTAAACTTAAACCCATGATTCTTGCAGATATCTGCTATAACTGGAGCAACGTCAATGTGCTCCTTTCTGCTACCGCAACAAGGCATGAGCCACACCCTATGAGGTGGTATTAATACATCTGGATCATTGATATATCTCTCAAAAATTTCGTCCATATCCTTCTGTGAACTCACAACAAACTTGAAGCCTGAATTGTTTTCAACATGCCATCTCAGAACAGCTGGCTTGTATCTCTTCTCCACTGGATCCCCATTATTGGAGAGTTTAGGTGAAGTAGTATACGTCACCTTGTAAGCCTTCCAGGCATCATCAGGTTGAATGGTTGCATTGGTTTCAAAATCTATGTGTGGTATGAAGCCATTTCTTTTGACAAAATCTCTCACCAGATCCAATAATGCCTTCTGCTGAATCAAGGGCTCCCCACCAGTTATTTTCCATATTGCACCATTGCGAAGATGTTTTGTAAACCCTTCATCATCCATATGATCTAAAACTTCGCTACATGTCATTCTATTCTTAACAGACCAGCTGATAAAACTATCACAACCATTGGGTGAATCTGCTGATGCAAACCCCTTGCATGTTAAATTGCACATGGATAGTCTCATGAAGACAGACGGATGCCCTACATACTCACCTTCACCTTCAAGGGTATAGAATACTTTATCATCACTTAAGAAAATTATTGTCTCTTTGCTCATTGAATTATTATAATGTATGTGTATTATAATTCAATATGAAAAAGTGCATAGTGTATGACTGCACTGAACGTCCTGCAGGTGGGCTTGCTGATAGAATCAAAGGTCTAATATCTTGCTTTGCTTTGTCCAGATTACTGGACAGAGATTTTTTCATCAATTGGACATACCCTTTCAATCTGCAATCTGCATTAGGGCATAATACATATAACTGGTTACCCAGACCTATTAGCGGATCACACAAGCAATATTTTGCCATGGATAATGATAACTATGTACATTTTAAAGATCAATTCAATCGCAACAATTCTGATAAGTTTTTTACAGAAGATATTAGCATCATTAAGACTAATATTAATTTTTTGGATCATCTGGGGCTTGAAGATAATTTTCAAGATTATTTCAATCAACTTTTTAAAGAGCCTGAACTACCATTTCTAACAGATGAAAATACTGTGGGGGTGTGTGCAAGATTTGGCGGTCAGCTTTCCAATTGGAGTGATTCTGACTTTAATAGAGATATTAGTTTCGACTATATGTTAGAGAGAATCACACACTTCATGCAAAATGCTCTAACAAACAATCTCTTTATTTGCACAGATAGCACCAAGTTCACTCAATTTATTAAAACAAAGATGAATGTTCTATGCACATCTAATGAAACAGAGCACATGGATAGACCAGGCTGCAGTTACAAGGGGTTCATAAAATCTTTTCAAGATTTCTTCCTTCTAAGAAGGTGTGGTACTATTATTTCTACCAAAGGTGGGTTTGCCCGTACTGCTGCACTATCTTCCGGTAAGAAAGTCACAGAAATCTGACATAGTCAAAATAAATAATAGTAGATGTCTAAGAAGGACAGACAGCTTAAAAAAGCTGCAAAAGCCAAAGACGAGAATGGTATCATTAGAAATGATATTTTTCTTAACTTTAAAATTGATCAAAAATTCCATTTAAATGATCACCATAAAGCTTTTGTTGAAAAAGCTATGGATGAATCATCGCAAATCTTGTTTTGTGATGGCCCAGCAGGTTCATCAAAAACGTATCTTGCAGTATATGTTGCGTTGAGTATGTTAAGGGACAAAAAGATAGATGAAATTTTATATATAAGAAGTATAGTGGAATCAGCTACTCGAAAACTTGGAAGTCTACCTGGTGAAGTTGATGATAAATTTAAACCATGGAGTATTCCACTCATAGAAAAATGTGATGAGCTAGTAGGCAAACAGATAACTGAAATGTTATTTCAAAGTGATTACCTCAAAAGTATTCCCGTGAATTTCTTGCGTGGATCAACATTCACCAATAATGTTGTTATAGTTGACGAGGCCCAAAACCTCGAACACAGTGAATTGGTTACCATTTTAACAAGATTTGGTAAAAATTGTAAGCTGTTTGTTATAGGTGATTCTCTGCAATCAGATATTCAAAAATCTGGCTTTGAGAGAATCATGAAAGCGTTTGATTCAGATCAGAGCAGGGAAAATGGCATCTGCACATTCCATTTCTCAGAGGAGGATATAACCAGGAGCAAGCTACTCAAATTTATAGTCAGAGTTATATCAAGCATCAAGACACCGATGGTGAATCACCACTAGCACCTCTAAAGATAGTAATTAACTCTCTAAGAGCCTCTTCAACACCAATGGTGTTTATTTGATTGGGTGAACTTGATGGTGATACATTGTCATTTGCATTAGCTATTTCAGCCAGCTTACCGAATATGTCCTGTTCAAGTTTCACTTGAATAGGGTCCCTCTCTCTCTTTATCATGCACCCCAGCTAGTACCACCAAAGGGATTTGCATAACCTGTGGTTACCTTTGGGGTTACTCTTGCAGCAGTATCTGTTGCAACTGGGCTGACAATGTTGTTACCGGCACCAGTAGTATTGACATTCTCAAGTATTGGAGAAATTGTTGTTGTAATAGTGTCGACTTTTTGGTGACTATCTTTTACATAACAATCCTTGTTGCTAATATCCCTTACGCTCTCAAAACTTACAATAGCAGAATTTTTATCATGTTCCCATACTTCAACTCTCTCTACCCAGCATCTATTGCTTGTGATACCTCTCACATGCCCATCCGCCACATCAAAACACCATTCTGCTGTTCTTTCAATACCCACACCCTTGGGCATTACTCTAAGATCTGCAGCTCCTGAAGCATGTAGAGCTTTGAATTGCTCTAATAGAGGATCATCAGCCGACACACAAAATGTATGATCAAACTGTTTCTCTAAAACTTGCTTAAGTTCCTTGAGGCCACCAAAATCTACAACCCAGTTTCTTTCATCCAGCCTGTCACAACCAAACCAGAATTTAGCTACCAATCTATAGCCATGTATAAACTTACAATGGCTGTCTGCTTTCCACTGTCTGAATGCGCAACTGCCTAGCTCAATAATCTTGGTGCTTTGATATAACATATCATTATGTTAATATACAGACAAGCAATATCAATTAGTTATTCTTGATTCTTAATACACTTGGCACAACCATCATACCCTCTATTTATTGGACATCAGTACAGCCTTCAAAACATCAAGTAATTTGTCTTTATCTACTGGTAGATCATTAAAATACTTCACAATAAATTCAGGATCATTAGTATTTTTTATTTGTTCCACCCCAGGTGTCCCTTCAGGCAAGTTCAACATGTCTAATATCTTTAATAATCTGTCCTTGTTGAATGTGGTATTCTCTATTTCACCAGTATTTTTCTTATCCACCATCTGCACAGGCTCTATTCCTGGATGTGTATTTAAAATATATACTTTCAATTCGTTGCCACACTCTTCTAGAACATAACCTTCAAAGCTATCACAGTGTTCAAATCCTTGATTGACAAGCTGTCTTGGGTCTACCTTAATCCTAATTCTCTTCAAACTAGATTTCTTAAACGTCTCTTCTATTGCTCTATCAACCTTCATTTTATATTTAATCTTGATTAAATTAGTTTCCTACTATAATATTGAATATGTTTAAGAACAAACTCGCATTTGCCAACCATAATATCCCACGTTCTCAAGAAGAAAAAGAGCAGATTATCGACAAAGCGTCCAAAGCTTATGAAGCTTACATGGATGCTTTAGGGTATGACTGGAGAAACGATCCAAATAGTGCCAACACACCCCTTAGAGTGGCCAAAGCATTTGTTGATGATTTCGCATGGGGATGTTATAGCGAACCACCGAAGATTACAGCATTTGATAATGTGGATGAGTATGATGGCATTGTTTCACAAACCAATATCAAATTAACTTCACTATGCTCACACCACCATGCACCTTTCATGGGGTTTGCCCATGTTGCATATATTCCTGCCAAGGACGGCAAAGTCATAGGTCTCAGCAAATTGAATCGTATTGTTGATTGGTTTTCTCGCAGACCACAAGTTCAAGAGAATCTTACAATGCAAGTTCACAAGTATATTGATGAGGTGTGTGTCAAAAACAAGGGTGTTGCAGTGATGATAGAAGCAGCTCATACATGTTGTTCCAACAGAGGCATTCGTCATGATTCAACCATGAGAACCGCTAGAATGTCTGGAGCATTCTTGGATGATAAAGACAATTCTAGAAGTGAATTCTATAAATTCATTGAATTTGCGCAAAATAGAAAATTAATTTAATTGTAAGGATTATTAGTCACCGTCATTATTAATCTTGACGTTAACTATTCCACCATTGAGTTTAATGAAATCCTCACCAATCAAAACTGGATAGTCGTTTTGCGATCTATCTGCTATACTAAACTTGACTCCATTGAATTGCTTGCTGCCTATGCCACAGTCCAACTCAACAACAGGCCTCTTTTCAACATTGCCACTACCTATGTGAATGGGTATATGCTCAACTATTGGCAGAGTTAAAATTTTATCTTTAACGGTCTTGAAGGTAACATTGCCGTTTTCTTCCTTTTCAATTAAGCCGTGAAGCACATTATAGGCACTGTTGCCTGTGTCTATTTTGGCTTGAACAAAACCAACATGCTGAATAGTCATACCTTCAGTAAGACCTAGAATCTGTTCATTAACAAAAGTTTTGTAAGGCCTCACATATATATTTAATGGAGCATAAATAATAAGTGAACAGAAAATCTGATTTAATCAACATAAAAGAGGCTTACGACCAAATCAATGAAACTAGCTTGGGGTTAAGTCCTGCAATAGATCAGAACGTCAGCCCATCCTCTTTTGGACAGGTAAATGTCAAAGTACAGAAGGTTCCAGCTAAAGCTGAAGAAAGTGAGAACATAACTATGGATAACCCTGCAGGTATTGTGGATGTACCAGGACCAGACACAGAAGAAACTAGCATGGCCAAGAGTGAACTATATAAAATTCATAATTATAGCAAGAAATTACATGATATAATTGAACGCACACCTGATCTTGAGCCCTGGGTATTCAGTAAAATTACTCTTGCTGGTGATTATTTGGACAGCATCTTACACTACTTAGAATACAAAGATTTTGAGAGCAAAGGTAAATTTCAAGGTCAACATGATGACCATGAATATAAAGTAGTCAGTAAAATACGTGATCTGTTGACTGGTGAAAATAAAGATACTATTCAGAAGGCTATACGCGAAGCAATATTTCAATTAGAACTTAGAGACTAAATCTGCCCTCTTTTTCCCACCTACCTGTCTGTTCATCTTGGTAAAGTCTAACCTGTCCACTATTTTCACGTGATTGGTTCCTACAAAGAGTACATATCCTTCGTCTTTGGTTTTGACCAGAGTACCATCAGGCATCTGCACAAATGTTCGTCCTATCTTAGAATCTAAGCTAGATAAAATATTTAAAATAATATACTTTATAACTGCCATATGGAAAGTTGCCTCTATCAAGCTCTTAAAGCTTTCTTGATTTTCTTTAATAAATGTTAATATGGAATTAAGCTTGGACTGAATATTTTTTCTACCAGATTCCGTTTTTTTGGTTTGACCTTCTTTCTCGAAGCGATGCTTTAAGAACGATACAAATCCTTCCATAAATTCTTTCAAATCTAAATCCCCACCCTTCATTGCAGATGTGAAGATACTTGATGCTGGGTTGTCAACCTGCTTGTTCAGATATATCTTGAGCAACGACAGCGCCGGGCTTTTGATGTATTCTTTATTAAAATTAGAATTAATCAAATCTATCTTAGATTTAGCCTGCATTAAATTGTTTGCTATTTTTTCAAAAGTAATATCGGGAATATTGTAACTAACAGCGCCATAGTTGCTACTCTCTATGAAAACATTAGCCCTTTTACCAGATTCAATAATAGAATCTACATTTCTTCCTGCGGAAGTAAGCTTTATTGTTTGATCTGGTGCTACACCTGATACTGCAGGCAATATGGTCGAATTTACTGCTATGGGTTTAAAAGATTCATGCACAATGACCCCTACAGACGATTCAATAATTCTCTTGCTTAAATCAGAATCTGTGTCCATTGGTACTGCATATACTATTGTATTAGGCTTAAACACAATAAAATTTTCTCCATTTATAGTTGTCTGTTTCTTATCCTCCATGGAGGAATACAATACATCTGCTTGATACGTATTGCCTGATCCATCGTATGCTGATTTAAGATTTACTAGCAAATTTTTAAGCTTGTTAGCCAGAGTCTGTTCACCAGAATAAAAGGTATCCACCTCTTCATTACTGTGCATTATTTTTGGATTTTTTTCACTCAAACCACTTTTCAGAGAGATAAAAAATTTGTTAAAATGGGCCTTTCTCGGATCAACACCAAACAATATCATGGGGCTACCGTCTATTTTTGCATTAATTTCGGTATTAGTTTCATACCCCTTAATCTTGTTCACCAAGTTAGAAATCTGCTCCATAAATTCAACAAATCCTTCCTTGCCCTTTTCAATAGCCAAATCTTCCAAGTGAGACAAATGAGTCTTAATATGTGAAGTGTCTTCAAGTACAACATTGGTTGTTGTGAAGTCTTTGTAGGATATCATGTTTGCAGAGCTCCAAATATTGCTTTTAATTTATCATCACCTATGTTAGGCATTGACGCTTTAAATCTATCAAAGTTATCAGTCACAATGCTTTTTCTAACATCAGTAGCTGAGGCCAGTCTCTTCACTTCTCCTTTATCAATACTTTTAACATTTTTACCTACATAAATATCAGAAGTCTTAGGATTAAAAAACGCATTATATCTGCCAAAATCTTCCTCACTAGCATATAGCTTGATAGCGAATATTGCTGATTGTTTCAATAAGTTGTCTGCAATTGTTTTGGATTCAGGCAAGGGCGCTGGAGATCTCTTTGTTGGTGAATAAGAACTATTATTAAGAATGTCTACTATCTGATACACTGCTGCCACAGGTGATCCTGATATTATATGAATCTCTAAATTATTTAAATTCATAGACTGTTTGAATTGTGTCCAAACCATCATAGATTTCTCCGGATTAATGCCTTCACGCTCTTCGCCGGAAATAAGAACTATAACCTTTTGATTGTTTTTCAACGCATCGACCACAGTTTGCAGATGTCCTTTATGTGGTGGTTTAAATGCGCCGGGAAACAGACCTAATGTCAGAGTGTTTGTATTTTCAAAGAAAATTTTAAACGTTTTCACTTTTTAATGCTATCTTAAGTCCTTTCTGGGTAAAGCTATCTATAACCATATAGTCCTTCAGTAGAGCCCTGGGAATATACTTATACTTTGTCTCAAAAACTGCAAAGAACCCAACAACCTCTGGAGGGAATATATTTGCAACCTCACTTTGCCGCAACTGATCAATGCTGTTAAACACACCACCCAGGTCAAGTCTCTCTAATTTCTGAAGGAAGGTATTAATGGTAATGCAATTGGACCCCCTATCAGATAAGCATGCTTTGCTGATTAATTTCCTATCCAAGGACTCAGCTTCTTTCTCTATTTCTTTACTAAATTTCTCATCATCCTTTTTCAAATATAATCCTTTGAGAGTGCTTTGCAGGTTTTTAACACGATTAATTTCATTGTCTAAATTTGCTTGATTTTGATCCTGTAGAGCCAATTGTTTGAGCGCATTTAAAATCTGTGGTATGGTGTAAACCAAGTAAGTGGCTCGCTTTTTATTTCTAGTAAATAAATTAGGATTTATCTCTTGACCATGAAACAGAGTTTTAGGAAATTCCGTTATACCTTTGTCCTCGCCTATGGTTACATCAAAAATAGCATCAATGTAATTCTCTAGATTCCATCCTGGCGGTATATCATTAGTAGTAGATATGTTTTTAATCAAATTGTCATTTAAAACTTTCTTAGAGTCATTATCCAGCGATGAATATGTTTGAAGCAGAATAATGAGCAAATCCTTTACCTGGGATAGTATCATGCCTGTGGTGTGCTTGCCTTCAGCACCTATTCTCACACTGCCTCTATACTTTCCGTTTTTAGCAAGCTTAAATTCCTTAACTTCAAAATTTCCTTGTTCTGATACAACATCAAAAGATTCATTCTGGCCTGCAATAAAGGTGCCCAATCTTTCTGTATATCTATTATCTGGCTCTTTCTTCATTTGTGGGTGAAAGAGAGAAGCTACCTTTCTTTCACCATTTCCTTCACCTACATGAGGTGTGAAGCTTTTTGTATTGAACGGTACCCCTGCAGAAGCTACTGGCCAGCTGGCTTCATGTACGCTGTCTAAAGAGAAAGGAACTTTTATTTTATTAATTGTTTGAGGCTTTACTTCTGTAGTATCATCCTGTTGTACTCCGTCGCTGTCTACAGGTTCTATTGCTGTTTGCACAGGCTCTTGAGGCACTTCTACTGGTTGTCCAACTTGTTCATTGTACACATCTTGTCTGGGGAGAACTGGTATTTTTCTACCATAAGTTTGACTCAGGTAAATGTCTTTTAAACTCTTGTATGCCACAAGTTATTTATTATACTTTAGTCTCTACATCAATTGTATTTGAGTACTTCTTCATTATGTTGATGATAGAGTTAAGAACTTCTGAAGCATTCTTTTCATTTATCTCTGGCAAGTCTTTTAATAATTTTTCATCTATATCACCCGGGTTCATAAAAAGAGCTTTGCGCAGCAATCTAACTAAAAATACTTCACCCTCAGCTGTTAATGGCTGCTTTTCTGTCTCTATTCTTGGAGGAGTCTGAAGATCTGTTGGCATAGCCCCAGGCATTGCTTCTGGTGGCAGCCCATTAAGATCCGCTGGCACCTGCTCAAGCAAATCAACATATTTTTGTTTGAGTAAATTATAGAATTTCATTAAACTGGATTGATAGTAGTAGGTGAGTTGGATGATGGCGACGTGGGTGCAGTCACCGATTGAGTTGAAGGTGTTTTGGTCTTGTTAAGACCGTCTTGGGCTTTCTTAATTAACAAATCAAGAGTAGAGGAGATGAGGTTGTTAAGCTTAGATCTCTTGTCAACATTAGCTGCAACTTCTATTTTTTGCTTATCCATACCAGGAATTCCTGCACCTATATTCAAATCAGCACCTGTATCGACATCCTCTTTAAAGGTATAATCGCTGGGCACTTGCAAGCTATATTTTTTATATTGTTTTACGAGAAGAGTATCGAACTTCATATGTTATTTATGTTAGAAAGATGCCTAACTTTATTGAGTTTTTGCTATAATCCAACTTATAGATACCATATTTGTTGAGTAATTCAATGAACTTGGAAGGACTATTCTTGGTCGGCTCTAGTGTCTTATGAAGCAAATACAGTCTTTCTTCCTTACCTCTACCAGAGTTACTATTCAGAAGTTCGCTATACTCGTCAAAATTAATGACCCTTTCAATTATTTTGACATTAAGCATCAGGCATAATTTTCTATAAATTTTTAAATTACTTCCAAGAAGATCATTCTTTAATCTTGTACTATCCACGTAAAATGCTAATATTTTACTCATTTTTTTAGACTTCGCCGCAATCAAAAATTCCACAAATCTATAAATAGCAAATTTGTTAACAATATTGGCCTTGGTTAAAGAGTACTTGTGTGTATCAGCCTCTATCAGCGGCTCAACCAGCTCATAGAATGAACCTACCAAATCTCTAAGTTCAATATTTTTAAATATTAAAACTTTCTTCACGCTCATATTCTATAATGACTATCTATAAATTCAATAAGGTTTTAGGCGGTCGACCAATGCGTACATTTAGTATGCCGTTGTAATAATCATCTCTCAAAATTACCTCTCTCAATAATTGTTCTTTTATCTCAAAATATCCCAACTCCCACTTACTGCCGCATAGTTTTAAGATTTTAAAGATGAATTTATCTTTACCATGTTTTTTAATGTCTTCATTGAGCTCATTAGATGAACTAGTGTATTGCTTCCAATCCGATTCTTTTATTGCAATTCTCTTATTGGTTCTACCTTTGAGAGGGGCCTTTCTAATCTTAGAGACACACTGTTTTTTGCCTATATATTTTCTGTTGTTAACAGTGTTGGTTATTTCATATATGAAACCAAAAGGTTGCTCTTTGAATTCAATACCATCTAATAAAATCCAATGCCCTATGTCCATCAATTATTTAACTACATACCAGCAAGAGTTCTACGTTGAATAGGGAATTTAGTTTTATTTTTTTTGCCTTTGATTCTCGTTGACCCAATTATGTAAGGTATTCTGGCATCACCTGGGGCATAAAAATCCTTATTACCCACACTGCCGCCATGACCCATACTAGGAGCATCTCCAAATACACCCCCTGCACCTGCAGCGTTGAGTTCTGTAATATATTGTTTAAAGCTTTTCATTAATTGATTTATCTAGAGTATATGTTATATTTATGTGGTGACATTGCTTGAAAAGTATATATCTGAACTAGAGGCTGATGTGGCGCTAGATGAACTGAACTTGAAAGAGAGTGCCTTGATGCTTCCTGCAAGAAAGGCCAAGTGGGTGTCCAGATTAATGAAAGAAAAATCCGCATTAAACGAGCTACAAAAAGAGAGAGACTCGTTGGTTTGTAGAGTGGGCGAGGAAATAAGAAAAGAATCACCAGTTAAGCTCACACCTTTAATTTGTGAGAAGACAGCAGAAAGGCATGAAGCTGTAGTAGAGGTGGTTAAACAAATAGGTGATAAGAGAATAGTAGTTGAGTTTTTAGAAAAAGTTGAAAGAACTATGCATAGCATAGGTTTTGATATCAAGAACTTAGTGGAAATTATTAAGATGGAGACCACATAATGATTCTGTTTGAGTATAATAAGAATAAAGGTCTTGGCATTTTAAAGACTGAGCATTTATCTGAGATAAGAGAACACTTTTCTACACCAAACGAAGGTGCAAGATTTGCCAGGATGAGAGGCCGCTTCATACCTTCGCGCACATATGCCATTACCCCTACCGGTCAGTTTGATCCATGTTTGTTTTACGAGATAATTAAATTCTTAGTAAAAAATGAATACTGCCAACAATCCGATATAAAAACATCCAGTGAATTTGCCTCACATGTAATACCATCACACATCTATAAAAATAATATTAGCTTCACAAATACACCCTATGATAACATGTCATTAAAATTGAGAGATTATCAAAAGGAGATAGTTTACCAGTGTCTTGATAAAGGGAGAGGAGTCACTGTTCTCGCGACTGCAGGTGGTAAAACACTGGTAATGGCATCTCTCCTATCCAATTTTTTTATGCTCAATAATCAGTTTAAATGTTTATTAATAGTACCTGATCTCGGATTAGTAAACCAGACGTTCAATGATTTTGCACAATATGGTGTTCCTTTTTTCTTTAATAAATGGACTGGCTCTGATAAGCTCAACGCAAATGCAAACGTTGTCATAGCTAATTTGGGAATCATACTATCTGAAAAATCAGATTTATCCTGGTTAGAAGGAATTAATGTCTTAATATTTGATGAGATACATAAAGCTAGAAGAGGCAATCAAATCAATAAGATACTCAAACAATTAAATACACCAATAAGATTTGGCTTCACCGGTACCATGCCAGAAGATAAATTGGATCAATGGAACATAATAGGTAAAATTGGTCCCATTATATATGAGAAGTCTAGCTTTGAATTGAGAAAAGAAAATTTTGTAACTAGTGTGATATGTAACATCTTAGAGATCTCCTATAATGATAAACCCAAGTATGTGGAGACACTAAATCCAACAGAGCGATATAGGACAGAACTGGAGTTCTTATTTGAAAATAAATTTCGAAATAATTTGATGTGCACGCTTGCTAATAACGCTACTAATAATGTCTTAATATTGGTGGATTACATCAAACATGGTGAGGCCATCTATAAATATCTTTCAGAACATGCTACTCGTAAAAAAATATTCTTTATTCAAGGCAGTGTCGAAGTTGAAGATAGAGAGCAGATCAAAGGTTTAATGGAGAAGGAATCTAACGTAGTAGCCATTGCAATTAGTAAGATTTTTAGTACAGGTATTAATGTTAAAAATTTACATTATATCTTCTTTGCAGCAGGTGGAAAAGCCAAAGTTAAGGTTATTCAGAGCATAGGAAGAGGATTGAGACTGCACGAAAATAAGAGCAAGCTACAAATTTTTGACTTTGCAGATCAACTCACCTATGGACGTCGACATGAAATTAAAAGACAAACACTTTATGATCAAGAAACCATCCCGTATAAAATCACCGAAATCAGAGAAAAATAAAGAGGCAGTAGTACTGCCTGCAGAGTTGCAGCTTGAAAAGGTTGCACTGCAGACTCTGGAAAAAGGTATTAAGAATGAAGCTAAGACGCGTAAAAAGCTCAAACCTTCAGAGAAGCCTCACTATGTAAACAGTAAGGAATTTGAAGATGGTATCAGAGGCTTTTATAAGAGCGGGGTGATGACAGAGTATCTGGCCGATAGTATCAGGCGCATTGCCTATGGTCTTTCTTTTGCTCCTAATTTTATAAATTATAGCTATAAAGATGAAATGATTGGGGATGCTGTTGTAAAGATGTACCAAGCGTTGAAATATCAAAAATTTCATATAGACAAAGGGTTCAGCCCTTTCAGCTATTTCACAACCATTGCCTTCCATGCATTCATCAGCCGTATCAAGAAGGAAAAGAAGTACCATCAACTCATAGTTGACTACAGAGAGAGACATTATGATGACCTGATAAACGCTAATGAGGATGCAAGTGGTGTTAGAATTTGCTCTGATTTTGGTAACGGTGGAGATCTAGATAATAGCCACTATAATCAAAGTAATGCTTAAAGACTGCAAAGTAGCTATCTTCTCTGATCTTCATCTAGGTGTCCATACCAATAGTTCCACCTGGCACGATATATCACTGGAATGGGCTCAATGGTATACAGCGCAGCTGAAGAGCAGAAACATTACAGATATTATATTTTGCGGTGACTTCTTTCACAACAGGAGTGAAATTACTGTCAATACACTGCATCATGCAAGTAAGATTCTGCAACTGTTTGATGACTTTAGACTGATAATGATCACAGGTAATCATGATTCCTTCTTCAGACATAACAGCAAAGTTAACAGTATCAGCATTTTTAACGGTCGTAAGAACATAGAAGTAATACAAGAGCCTAAGGTGTTGCAAGTGTGTGGTAGGGAGATGTATTTCGCTCCCTGGGGAACTGATGTTAATGAAATTCATAGCTGTGACATAGTTTTCGGTCACTTTGAAATTGAAAGCTTCAAGATGAACACATACAAAATCTGTGATCATGGTACAAAGCCAGATGATCTCTTTAAACACTCACCGTTAATTGTTTCTGGTCACTTTCATTTGAGAGAAGAGAGAAAATATGGCAAAAACACTATTCTGTATGTAGGGTGTCCTTTTGAGTTAGATTTTGGTGATGTAGACTCAGTAAAAGGATTTTATATACTAGACCTCAAGACCATGTTGTTTGAATTCATTGAAAACAATTTTTCTCCTAAGCATAAGAAAATTAAGCTCTCTGAATTAATTAAAATTGATAATTTTGACCGCAAAGGTAAAGATATTCTAGGGAATAATATTATTAAACTTGTTGTAGATAGAAACATTGATTCCACAGATTTGGATAAACTTTCAGTCAAATTAAATTCATTCAAGCCAGTAACACTCACTGTGGATCATTCGGCAAATTTTGATAAGTTTGATCTAGGCCAAGAAAAAATAGATTTGAGTGGTGTGAACATACCTCAAGCTATATCAGAATTTATAGACATGCTAGATATTCAAAATAAAAAAGATGTTGTTGACTATACTGTCTCGCTGTATAATAATTGCAAATGAAAAGCGTAATCTTTAATACACTTAAAGCTAAAAACTTTCTAAGCGTTGGCGATAAAATGGTAGAAGTTACATTCACACCAGGGCTAAATGCAATAACTGGTATCAATAGAGATCAAACCGATAGAAGAAATGGCGTTGGGAAGAGCACAATAACTGACGCCCTCCACTTTGCATTGTTTGGTAGCACCATAAGAGAGCTTAAAAAAGAACATATTATAAATTATTCTACAAACAGAACATGCGAGGTGTCATTGTCCTTTAATATTCGCACTGGTGAAAAGGTAGATGAATTTGAAGTTGTAAGAACCCTAGAACCAAGCAAATGCATTTTATACCAGAATCAAATTGATGTTACTCGTGATAGTATATCAAGCACTACTGATTATATCTCACAACTAATACAATGTAGCTCAGAGGTATTTCAGAATTGTGTTGTCATGACTGTTAATAATACTACACCGTTCATGGCAAAGAAAAAGATAGAAAAGAGAAAGTTTATTGAGGGTATCTTCAATCTGGAAGTATTTAGCAAGATGCTTAACATGATCAGAGATGAATTAAACACCACTAAGAAAGAACTTGAAGCGAATCTAGCAAGAGAGGAAGAAATAAAAAATATGCTAGACAATTTAATCAAGCAAAAGGAAAAAACAAAGAAAGACTTTGAATTTAGAAGATCACAATTAAACATAAGACAGAAAGAACTGCATAAAGAGAAAGAGGCAACTCTAGATTTTACAAACAACTATGCACCTATTAATGTGTCTGAAATAGAAGCTAATATTGTAAAGTTAAATGTTAAGCTTGAAGATTGTGATGATAAGCTTAGAGAATATTCTAAAGTTATTGCATCTCTAGAAACCAAGAATGAATTTGCCATTGCAACTTCATCCAAGATTGGCACAGATAAACACAACTGCCCAGTGTGCTTGAAGCCTGTTACAGAGCATGATAAAGGATTAATTAAAGAAGAAAAAGCAAAGCTCAAAAAACAAATAACAGATTCGGAGAACGATATAAAGCTAAATGAAAATAAGGTTTCAGAATTGAATATTCTCAAGACTAAAATAATGGATGCAATAAAAAAGGGCAATAATAATATAAATTTCCACAACCTTAACTCGCAAAAGTTTGAGAGTAGCAAGAAGAGATTAACAGAAATTGATACTCTGTTAGAGCAGTTGCAACAGGATTTTGACCATCTCAAAATAGCAGATGAAAATTCAGATGTATTGATAGAAGAAAATACTAAAAAACTTTCAGATATATCGGAAAAGATTAATAAGCTTCAAAATGTTCTAAGCTTAATCGAAGCATCCAAATTTGTAGTAAGTGAAGAGGGTGTGAAGAGCTATATAGTAAAGAAAATATTAAAGTTATTCAATAATAAAATCAATATATACCTCAAAAAGCTCAATTCTAATGCTATTGTAACATTTAACGAACTGTTTGATGAAACAATCGTTAATGAAAAAGGCAAGATCACCAGCTACTTTAACTATAGTGGTGCAGAGAGAAAGGTTATAGATTTAGCAACCATGTTTGCCTTTATTGACATGCTCAGACTCCAGGGTAATGTATTTTATAACATACAGTTTTACGATGAATTGCTGGATACAAGTCTAGATGAGACTGGTGTTGATTTGGTTTTAAATATTCTCAATGAACAAGTCAACTTGTATAATCTTGGAATCTACATAATTTCCCATAGAAAAGAATGTACTAAAGTATGCAATGGAGAAGTTATATATTTGGAGAAAAAGAACGGTATAACCACGAGACTTCCTTTCAAGGTAATGTAGTTGATATATTCTGCAGACTTGTTATATATTAAACATGAATACAACCGGTACTCCTTTCAACAGCAACCCCTTTGCATCACCTCTTCTTCAAAGTGTACCTTATTTAAATAATCCTTTCAATCAACAGTCACAAGCGCCGATGATTGCACCCACATCGCCGCAACCACCTGAGATCACCAACCCAAGGGTCATTCAGTATTATGCAGATTACTCTGGGTGTGGTTTCTGGAGAATGATATGGCCAGAGCACCTTTGCAATGCCTACGGTGAATTCTGTGTGCACGGTACAACAGTGATGGTGTTGGATCCAAGATATTATATCAACACCAAGGTTGTGAGAATACAACGACAAGCGACATCTTCACAACTGCAGTTTGTTAAGTTCTTGAAAGAAGTTTCAAAGCAGGTAGGGTTTAGGATCATATATGAGATTGACGATCTAGTATTTCATGAGGATATTCCTGATTATAACAAATTTAAATCTGCTTTCACTGATCCACAGATCAGGCAGAATGCTTGTGAGATAATGTCCATGTGTGATGAAATTACAGTTACATGTGATTTCATGAAAAACTACTACAAAGAAAAAACTGGTAACCAGAACGTAACCGTCATTCCAAACTTTCCACCAAAATTCTGGCTAGGTCATTTCTATGATGAAAAAGCAATAAGTGCCAATTATGATACGCACAAAAATAAACCTAGAATTCTGTATGCAGGATCTGGGGCACATTTTGATGTAGAGAATAGAGTCAACCAAAATGATGATTTTGCTCATGTTATCAAAGCTATCTATGATACCCATCACAAATATCAGTGGGTGTTTCTAGGTGCCTATCCACTGCCAATCAAACCACTTGTTGATTCAGGTGCAGTAGAATTCCACCCATGGGTCAATCTTTACCACTATGGTGAGGCCATCAGAAAACTTAAAGTTAATATGCTTGTTGCACCATTGCAGGACAATAACTTCAACAAGTCCAAATCCGATTTGAAGCTAATAGAAGCCAACAGCTTCGGTCTTCCTATAGCATGTCAAGATTTATGCACATATGAGGACGCTCAGTTTAAATTTAAGACTGGTGAGGAGATGCTGACCATGATAGATGATGTGCTCAGCAAAAAGGGAAGATATATGAATCTGTGTGCCAAAGGACGCAAAGATGCAGACACAAGATGGCTAGAGAATCAAGAAAATATTCAGTGTTATTATGAATTATTCAGTCATCCCTATGGTGATCCAAAGCGTACCAGATTGAATCGCATCAACGGTCTTGGTCAATGATACGTTTAAAAACATAAGCTAGACAAGGATAAGTGCAGAACGTAATTACAGGGTAGACAGGATTGGACGATACAATGGCCATGACAATACCCACAGCCAGCGATGACCAGAAACTACAGCATATCCAACAAGAGGATAGTTTGGACAGATATTTACTTTTAAGATATATTAGATCGTCAAAATTCTTAACATCCACTATGTCTGCATTAAATAGCAATTTGGCTAGAGTTATTTTGAGGGGTGAAACAAACCACAAGAGCAAAAAGCTACATACTGAGCATAAGCCC